>WNGK01007475.1_pt2 | contig 11444 bp, 4 predicted proteins | sample 5400601 | NCBI WGS metagenome assembly WNGK01 (sample SAMN13153376, study PRJNA577476) | soil metagenome | isolation source: 60 cm soil or saprolite under Garry oak tree replicate 1 | place: USA:California | collected 2016-06-15
ACGGTATCGTAGTGGTAGGTGAGAGCAGGGTATACGGGATGCTCTGCAAGCTGTCGTCGTGCTGATATTCGTAGTTGATCCGCGTGACAGCAATCGGATGATCAGTGCCGCGCCCTGGTGTGTAGAGGACGCGACCGAAGAAGGGATTTGGATCCAGTGGCTCCGAGCGAGCACTGGCAAAATTCGCCAGGTGGACGGGAAGAGTGTCGTTTTCGTACTGCGCCGTCTGATCTGGTGCGGTGCCTCCGGGCATCTGGATCTCGGCCAGCTCTTCGTCACCATCCCAGATCGTACGACGTAGCAGGCTGGTCATGCAGTCGAGCGCCTCGGCCCAGCGAAGGTCTATCTCATCAACACAGGTCTTCTGCGACCACACCCATACGCGTCGGCCCAGCGCGTCATACCGGTACTCCTCCAGCACGTACTTCTTCGGCACGATAATTGTGGGGTTGGGGTTCGACACCCAGCGCCAACTCGTGGCGCGGAGTCTTCCGTCTGCTCCGTAGTAGGCAGCTCGCTCTTCGCCCGGGTACTGCCTGGGTCCCCCTCCCGGATTAGAGGTGAACACCGTATTCCCGGCGGAGTCATACGTGTAACTGTTTGTCCCCCCGACGACGTGGTCCTGGATCAGCCGTCCGGTACCGGCCTGGAACGTCGACTGATGAGTCGTGTTATCTCTCGACGTGTCGTTGGCGGTGCTGGTAGTCGTATCCCAACCCTGGCTGTAATAGCGGTTCCCGAGAGCGTCGAACGTAAATCCCTCCTCCGCCACCCACCGGACCGCAAACGAATTGGTTCCAAATAGCTCCACGCCGTGCTCCGTGCGTTTCGACTTGGCCACATGACCGAGTCCCGAATACCACACGTCCAGGGTGTCTTGGTACCCATTTTGATCCACGCTTCGCTTGATGCGGTCCTGGGCATCGTACCAGTACAGTATCGAGCGAACGGGAGACCAGGTCAGCCGAGGATAAGTGATAGAGGGGTTCGTGATGGTGTCAGTGAGGAGCCGACCGTCAGCGTCGTACGAATAGCGCTCTTGGTACTGAGACTGGGCGGGATACGTCAATGTCGCGAGCTGCCCACGGGCGTTATAGGCAAGGTCATACTCATTCCCCTGCGGGTCGTGGATCGACTGCAGCGCTCCGAGCTGCGGCTCATAGCCGAAGGTCATGGCGGAGAGCCCGGTCGCGGAAAGCCGCTGGGGGAAGGTGAGCGACAGGCGGCGGCCGTCCAGATCGTACGCATACTGCACACCGTAGGCGTGCTTCGTCGAGTCGTCCCGCGCGACGGTTTGAATCCACAAGCTGTCGGTTTCTATGAGACCGTTCGCGAAGTACGTGCGCTTGACCTTGGCATCCGAGTTCTTCGCGATTGCGATGTGCCCGAGCGCATCGTAGGTGTAGTTCTGAGTTTCGGCCGGGATCTGGTACGCCGGGTAAGCAGCCTCATACGGGATATTCGAGGGCCGGCTGGGATAAGAGACCGGCGGGAGTGAACGCGTCACAAGACGGCTCAGCGCATCGTACGTCATCGTGATCTTGAGACGATTGCGGGTTTTCACGGAATCGACGTTGCCCGCAGCGTCGTAGAACGTGCTATCCACGCGCGGTGATGTGGATGAGTCGTCGGGCGCTATCTCGGCCACCGCTCGGCCCGCTAGATCATAACGCCACCGCGTGCGGATCGTGCCGACGTTCGCGCCGTTGGGCCCCGACCACCGCCACAGGGTGTCGAGTTGGCCGTTCGCGTTGTAGAACTTTCGGACGAAGAGTGTCTCGGCGGGCACCGGGTCCACCTGCGGCCCCACTGTCTGTTGCAGAGTGTCGCGATCGACGATGTCGTAGTTCGTCGTCGTCACCTGATACACCGGCGCTGGGTTGACCAGCAACGTGTCCAGTCGCGAGAACTGCGTCGTGATGCGACCGATATCGTCTAAGATGTAACGCGTGTCGAAACCGATTGGGGTCTTTGTCACGGTCACGTCGCCGAGGGACGCGTCATAACCGATCGACTCCGCGGGCGTCCGCGGCACAGTGATCGCCACGAGCTGCTGGGCCGCGTTGTACCCGAACGTCACGCGGGTCGAGTCGCCCCTGCCGTCCTGCTGCCACAAGCGATTGCCGTTGCTTTGAGCGTAGGCAATGACAATGCTGTCTCGCTCCGGCGCGAGGATCTTCGTCACGAAGTCCCATCTGGGATCCCATTCGTACACCGTCGTGGCGTATTGACCATTTCGAGCGGTGCTCGAGTCTGTAAGCGTATCGACGTTGCCTCGGGTGTCGTATACGGCGCGGAGTCTCCTGCCGTTCGGAGAGTGAACGCGAGTGACAAGTGCCCGCCAAGTGGTGTCGTCATGAAACAGTAGGGTCGAGTCACCCAGAGCGTTGCGAATGCGGTACGGCGCCAAGAACTGCGTCAACCAGAACAGTGTAGTGTCTCCTACATCCGTCCGCGGTCCGTCGACCCGGCTGTACGCGACCGCGGTGTCAATGGCGCTGGGCGCACCGGTATTGGCGAGCCCTGCGCCCTCGAGGGCACGGAACCGCGTGGCGATGATGGGTCGATTCGCGTCTGCGACGGTCGACACCTGAGCGAGCTTCTTCGCTGCGTCATAACCGTAGGTCGTGACGGCTCCGCGTCGATCGGTCCTGGACACAATGCGGTTCGTGTCAGGGCCCGTCCCGTACGCGAAGCTGACGCCGATGCCATCGGGATCCCGGATGGCCGCGATGCGACCCCCGCTCAGCGCGAGCGCCGTGAACCGTCCTACTGGACCGACGGATGGGGCCGTGACCCATTGAAGCTTCGTGCTGCAGTCAGTCGGGCTCCCGTAGGTGAATGAGTACGCGCGGTTCGACCCACCGGCCGGCACCGGGAGTGTAATCGTCGTCAACCGGTTGCAGCCGTCATAAGCGAACGTCGTTTGACGACCGAGCCGGTTCACGGTCGCCACGTGCTGCCCTTGCGAGTTGAACTTGACGGTGTCACCGTGGGGTAGCATGCGGAGGTAATAAGTGCCATCCCACTTTAGCGTGTCTGGATGATCGAGGGTCCGTGCTTTCCAGACGTTGGGAATCCCCGTCGCCGTGTACTGCCGGGCGCTCCCATCGCCCCCCACCCAGATCATGGAGTCTACCCGCGGATACAAGCGCTCGAGTCCGGCCAGCCACCATCCTGTCCCGAAGGGGCTTCCGGACCTGTTGACAACCATGTACGTACCGGTCGTCGTAGCGAGCTTGGGGGTAGTGGCATACCAGTTCGTGACCTCGAGGGTGAAGGTGTACACGGTATCGTTCTGGTTCGGCGCCAACGCCGTATCCGGAACGACGATCCGGCTTACTCGGCCCGGACTCCAGTCTGAGCCGGCCCACCGGCCCCGGCCCCGCTCAATCGGTCCCTGCATGAGCCTGGCGACCACGCTGTCGGGGGTCGCAGCCGCAGCGCCCAAGGTCACGTTGGCCGCCACCAGTGGCCTAGGTTGCGCGTGCTGGCTGTTGTAGAGCAGCGTCGGCGTTCGCGCTTTGTTGTGAGTGCGCGTCGTGGGCAGGGCGTGCACGATGCGAAGATCGCCGCACTGGTACGCGGCCCCGGGGCCGGCGGCGACAGTGAGACAAATGCTCGGCTCCACGCGGGTGCCAGGCGTTGTTTGCGTTACGTCCACTGCGGTCGGCGCAAGCATGCTGCCGACGGTCACATTGACCCAGCCTGAGTCTGACGCTCCGGCCGTGGCGGTGAGGCGAATGCGCCCTGTGGTGCCAAGCGCTCCCGACGAATAACTCAGGTTCACAGGGCTGGAGGTACCGCCTGGGACGGTCACTGAACTGGGGACACTACACCCCGTAACAGCGGTTCCCGAGCACAGGAAGGAGAGATTGTAGGTGGTGCTGGTGTTGCTCGCATTCTGAACGCTAAAGGTCTGCGTCACCGCTCTCGTCGCCTGCACGCCGACGCTCTGGCCGTCCGGCGTAACGGCGACGCTTGATGCGACCACGGGGACGGCGTAGGACCCGTCGTCCCGGGCGTTGCTGCCAACGGCAGTTAGCTGGAGCGTGCCGGTGGCGACGCCACCTGTGGAGTAGTTGACGGTGACAGAAGACTGCGCGCCCCCGTTCAGCGGAAGCGGCGAGGGGCTGATGGTTCCACAGGTCACATTGGCGGAGCTGGTGCAAGAAAGGGTGTATGTATCGGACGTGGTACCCGTGTTGGTCACCATAAAGTTCACGCTAAAACCCCCCGTGTTCGCCAGCCGCGCCGGCGTGACCCCGGCATCCGGTGTCACGGCGACGCCGAACCCAACTGGGACGATGAACGAGCCAGTATCGGACGTGTAGCTGCTGCTGGCGCTGAGCTTCAGGGTCCCCGTGCCCGCTCCGACGGTGGAGTAGTAGGCCACCACCGTTGTCAGCCCGCCGTTCGCCCATGCGATCGAAGTCGGGTTGACGCCCGTGCACGTGATATTGGCGGATCCGCTACAGGCGATTGTGTACAGATCGTTCACTGTGCCGATCGTGTTGTCTACGAGGAACGTCTCACTAAAGCCCGAGGCGTTTGCTGGCCGTGACGGAGCGACGGCAGCATGCGGCTTTACCCTCACCTGCGGTACGACAACGGTGTTGCTTGCGTACGCGGAGTCATCTTGCAAGACAATGTCCTGTACGCGCAGGGCGGCGCTGCCGATGCCGCGGTTGGCGGTCGTCGAGTAGGTGAGCGTCACTGGGATCGACAGGTGCGCACCGATCGTCGCAGCGGTGCGATCGACGCTACACGGCCCCAGCACGCCACCACTCGTGCAGGAGAAGGCGTACTGAACGCTACTGGCTGCATTGTTGGTCACCGTGTAGACGATAGTCTGGCCGGTGAGATTGATGGACCTGGTGTAGCTAAGCCCGCACGGCGACGCCTGGGTCTGCGTTGCGCCGCAGCCTGGCGCGGGCACGACCGGGACCGTGTAGGTGCCCGGATCGTTCGTGTGCGCGCTCGTCGCCCGGAGCGTGAGCGACCCGGTGCCGACACCGCCGACCGTGTACGACGCCACGACCGTCTGGAAGGCCCCAGGGGCGAGCGGGAGAGTGCCGACGCTCGTGCTGCCACACGTGACCGGCGTAGCCGCACTGCACGCGATCGTGTACGTATCAGGGTTCAGCCCCGTATTCTGAACGGTGAAGCTCTCAGTGTACGGCCCTGTGTTTGGAAAGCGGTTCGCGGTGGTGGCGCCGTCCGGCGTCACTGATACTTGGTATGCGGGAGCGGTGACTTTCACCCAGCCAGAGTCGTTTGCAGTGCTGTAGCTGGCCTTCAGCTTGACGGTCCCGGTGTCGCTTACCCCCGCCTGATAGGTCACGGTCACGTTGGAGGATGTGAAATGCGTGACGGGCACGGTCTGGGGTGCCTGACATCCGCTTGCCACCCGCGTGCAGATCGTCGTGAGGTTGAAGGTTGCGTCCGAGGATCCCGTGTTCGCCACCGCGAACACTTGCGTATTCGACTGGCCGGGCGTCGCTGTAACGGTGCTGCCATCGGGCGTGACGCTCACCTGGTAGGGCGGAGGGACAGAGATGGTGGCATCGCCCGACGCCGCATCGTCGCTCGACACTGTCAACGTCACAGTGCCGGTGCCGGGGTTGGGACCGGTGGCGTACGTAACGTTGGCTTGGGCTGAGGTACCAGCTTGCACACGGAAGGGCGAGGGGTTGCCGCTCACGCTGCACGAGGTGACGACGCCGGCCAAGCTGCACTGGAGGAAGTACGACTCTTCGTACGCGGCGCCGTTGGTGACGGTAAATACCGCCGTCTTGCCGGTAGCGTTGGGAACCTGAGTGTAGCTCGCGCCGCACGAGACAGTGGTCCAGCTGCCCGGCAGACACGCGAAGAAGACGGGCGGCAGGGTTGGGCGGGCCGGTGCCTCCCGGGGGAGATTGGCCTCGAGGCCGAGCAAAAGAGCGAGAGCTAAGGTCTGGCAGGACCGACGGCGCGCAACCACAGGCGACTCCCGGTAGAGAGGTCGCTCGGCTCTAAGGCACGCAGCGTGCCGAATCGCGAATTCATGGCAGCCGTTGATCCTCCACCACTTAGCCTCGGTGGCTCGGAACCCGGTCCATCGCTTGTATCAGGTTGTGCGCAACATGGTGAAACAAACTGAGACTTCTCGCGGCCTTCTCGCGCGACGACCGCGTGGTGCGCACGATCCCCCGCAACGAAAAAAGCGCCCCCAAGATCGGGGGCGCGCACGCCAAGGTAGGCAACCGGCGACGTACTACGTGACGGTCGCAGAAACCGCCCAGCCGATGAAGGTGACCGTGGTGCCCCTGCCACGCCGTCCTCGGGTGGCTCCCACGGGGAGCTTAGCGCCGGAGCTTGCGCAACGCCCGGAGGACGAAGTCACGATCGACCAGGGTGCGGGGATGAAGATAGCGTCCCGTATTGTTAAGCGGCCCGATGTAGAAGGTCTTCATGGCCCGCTTGTAGTCTCGCCGTGACGTGCGAAAGCGCCCATTCACCATGAGTGTGTCAAAGCCCCAATCGAACTTCAGGAGGAAGGCGAGACTCTCGGACGAGAGCGACATTTGGGCGGCGGCCGATCCGTCCTCGACGACGCGGAGTCCCCGTTTGAAGTCGAACGCCAGGACACGATCGAGGTCGGTCAACTGGAACTTGACTGTCTCGAAGTGCCGGAGCGGGGGGAGCGCCAGGAGAGCCATGAGAAGCGCACTGTTTTTGCTCTTGATGCGCGCCACGTACTCCTGGCTCAGGCGGCATAGCTCTTCCAGGGACACAGAACTCGTCTTGCGGAACGGTTTCGTCGCCAGGTCATAATCGCGCCGATAGGCGTCGAGGGCCGTGGCGTTCTGACGCGCCGGATCGCACCCGATGTCCCACTCATCTCCGGGGTAGAGAACCACCGGAGTGGTGTTGGTCTCCCTCCGAATGAAGTTGTGCGCACGTTCAATCGTGTTGATCGCGTCGTTCAGATAGCGATTCTCTTCGTGCGAGAAATAGACGAAACTGGCGAATGGGACCGTGAACGTGGGCCGGAAGGTGGACACCTGAATCTTGACGCGCTCCAGCTTCTCGCGGGCAGACTCCTCCCGCAGCTCCCGGTCAGCGGGGTTTCCGATCCAGTTCGCGTAGCTGAACTGGGTAAGGAGCACGTCCACCGTGCCAGTGTGCCGGACGATGTCGCCCGCAATCGCCTCACCGTCCACCACGCAGTCGTTCGTGTTGAGAATCTTGAGCCCCCGCGTCTCGACCAGCAGCCACGAATCATAGAAAGGGACTTTCCCGCAAAGCACTCGGAGCCCCGGAGCGAGCGCGTGCCACCGGTGGTTGCGCAGCTCCTGGACTTTGAAGCCCAAGGCGTCGCAGAAATCGAGCACTTTATGATCGTTGGTCTCCTGGAACAGGACCGTGATATTGGCGCGAACTGCCGGGTCGATCGCCTTGAGGACGGGCGGCGCGAAATGATCGGGGTGTTCATGCGAAAACCAGATATGGGTAATCTCCCGAAAGTCGTCCAGCGAAAACTTCGTCTCTGAGATCAGGTCCCAGCCGTTATTGAACGCGCTCCCGAAGAGCCAGGGATCCGTTATGAGGCGGACATCACGGGCCGTGAGCACGTACGAGGCGTGATTGACCCAGCGGATGCTGAGAGGTGTTGCTGTCCGTGTCGCGCTCCGAATGGTGGGACGTGCTTCCAGTGCCGAGAGAACGCTTTCGTGCACGAAACCCATACGACCCTCCGTCATGAGTGACGGAGCTGTTTCATGCACCCAACGTGCCGATTCACGAATCTTCGCTGTCAATTGCTTCTCAACGACTTAGGACCGGCCGGTCACAAGACACCGGATCATTCGGTTCAGATTGTGTGGAAGAAGATGGAACAATGTGATACTGCGGCGTAGTGTTCGGCGCCGTACCGCCGGCTCAGCGGCTCGGGACGCAGTTGCTCGTGTCGACCTGATCACGAGGCGGCGCAAGGTCGTATTTCTTCGCATGCCGCAGCGAGAGGCCGACCTCGCGCAGGCGTCGGTGCAGCGTTGTCCGACTAACGCCCAGCGCTTTCGCGATGGCAGCGGAGTTCCATCGGTAGGCCTGGCACGTTCTGAACAACCGAGTTCGCTCGTCGAGGTTTCCGCGAACCTGCGGCGGCGCGACCGAACCCAGCTCGATCGCTTCCATCACGGCGGCCACGGTAATGGCGCCATTTGCTTCGAGGTGCCCAGCACGCTCAATGGTGAGGCGCAGCTCGCGCACGTTCCCCGGCCACGTGTAGTTGAGGAGCGCGCGAGCGGCGTCGGGCTCCAACTCCTGATCGCGTAGGCTCGCGAAGTGCCGCGCCAAGGGTACCACATCTTCAAGACGAGCCACGAGCGGGGGCAGGTCGATGACTACACCCGCGACGCGCTGACAGAGGTCGCGGCGGAACCGCCCACTCGCAAGTGCCTCCCCGATGCCATCCTGAACGGCGCCTATCACTCGGAGGTCGACGCGCTGCTTGGTGGGGGCGCCGAGGGGCTGCACGTGCCCCGTCTCGAGCACTCGCAGGACCTTTGCTTGGGCGTCCGGAGCGAGGCTTTCGAGCTCGTCCAGGAAGAGGGTCCCCCCGTCGGAGCGTTCCACGTGGCCAACCTTGGAATCGACTGCGCCCGTGAACGCCCCACGTCGATGGCCGAACAGCAGGCTCTCGACCATCTCGCGCGGCAGGGCACCACAGTTCACGTCCACCAACGGTCCCGGCCGCCCGCTCCGCTCGTGAATATGCTCGGCGAACAGCTCCTTACCTGTCCCCGTCGCGCCGACCAACAGGACCGGGAGAGGTGTCCGGGCGTAGCGCTCTGCAAGCACGAGCGCCCGCCGGATGGCGGGTGAGACGCCGACGATCACCGCTCTACCCCCTTTGGCAACCGCGGCGCGGTGACGCTATCGGCGTCCGCGTCGGTCTTGAGAATGCGGGGCGTCAGGAACAAGTACAGCTCCGTGGCTGAGCTACTCCGGTCAGCACTGCCGAACAGGCCGCCAATGATCGGGAGATGAGAGATGATCGGGATCCCGGTCTGGTTGGCGTTGCGTTGCCTGTCGCGCAAGCCGCCCAGCACGATTGTCTGCCCGTCCTTCACGAGCACCTGGGTCGCGGCCTCACGCGTCGAGATCACGGGTGCGTCGAACAACACTTCCGTTGTCGCCTGGTTCACCTCCTGCTGCACTATGAGCGACACGTAGCCGTCTTGATTGATCGTGGGCCGGATTGTGAGCTTGGTGCCGACGTCCCGGTACTGAACCACCTGATCGCGCGTCGGCGTCTCGGTCGGGAGGGAGCGGCTTACCTGTACGAAGGGCACCTGCGAACCGACCAACAGCCGTGCTTCGGTATTGTTGGACGCGAGCAGGACAGGACGAGACACGATCTGCACGTCGCCCTTCGTCGCCGCCGCTCGCAAGGTGGCGTCGATCTGCGCGTGCCCGAGATTCATCAAGTGAATCACCAGGTCGCCGAGCCCGCCGCCCACACTCGCCGCGTCTGCCGAGCCGTTTCCCTTGTCAATTGATTGCGGCGGGACGAAGAAATCGGCACCAAAGGAGAAGGTCCGATCACGCCTGGCCTCGACGATCATGACCTCGATGAGCACCTGGAGGGGCCGGATGTCCAGCTGCTCAACGCCCTGCTTGAGGATGTCGTAGTCCTGCTGAGATGCCCGGATCAACAAGGAATTCGTCAGCTCGTCCGGCACGATCGTCACGGGCCCAGACAGCGCCGCCGACTTCGAGGCCGGCGCTGGGGGCTGGCCCGGCGCCGCTGCAGCTGCAGCGCCTGCTGGTGGCACGACGTTGCGGCGGAGTTCGTCAGAAAGCGTGGGTGCCGACAGGCCCGCGCGACCGGAGAATTCACCCCCCGCCCCGAACAGCAGGTTGACCGTCGCCGCCACGTCCGCCGCGCGCGCGTGCCTGAGGCGGATCACGAACAGCTGGACCTGGGCGGCACTCTGCCCGGCCACTCCACCCCCTGGCGGCGTGCCGCCACCGCCTCCCGCCCCTCCAAGCGGGCGGGCTGGCCCGATTCGGAAGAAGCTCGAGTCCTCGGTGAACTCGAGGCTCTGCGACTCGACGAGCCCCTTCAATAGCTCGCGCACGCGCCCGCGAGGCACTGGCGCCGGCGTCTCAAGCGAGACCTTCACCGGCTGGAGGTTCCCCACCAACACGGGCTTGGGGAGGTAACGCCCGAGCGCTTGGATGACGCCGCGGATGTCGGCGTCGACGAACCGGACCGAGACACTGTCGTTTTGGGCCCGCACTGCCGTCGTATCCTGCGCCAACAGGCTGCTCGGGGCGGCGAACGCGAGCGCCAGCATGGCGGCAACCTCTGCCGCCCTCTGCCGCCCTCTGCCGTCCTTTACCGCCACGGTTCCCTCACCGTCAGCGTCCACGTCGTATCGAGCCCCGTGATGAGCACGCGATCCGGTTTGATGGTCCTCACCCGCAGCCCAGCGATGGCCTCGCCCTGCCGCACCGGCCGCGGCCCATCGGCCCCTGGAAGTCCTTCGACGAGCGCCGTAGGATCACGCCCGTTGTCCCACACGATGCCGACCAGCACGAGCACAGGCTTCGGAGTCGGGGGAGCTGCCGGTTGCGAGAGTCGCACGGCGTCGTATAGGACCACAGCTGGCCGGCGTGTCACCCGAAAGGGATCCCTTCCGACGAGCGCTCCGACGAGTGACTCCGGTTGCGCCTGCGGTTGGAATGTTGTCGACGCCGGCGCGGTCCCAACCGGGGGCGGCACGGAGACGCGCACCAGTGGCGACGCGACGAATCTCACGCCAAGAGAAAGGCCGACGACGGCAATCATGATGAGCGAGGCGTTCAAGTGAGCCGCGGTCACGACTTTTTCGCCTCCCGCATCCCGCTTCCCGCATCCCGCTCCCCGAGGTACCACCCCGCCACCGTCATATCGACCCTCAGCACCTCGGGCACCTTGTCCGCCGAGCCCGCGTCTACTGCCGTGACCCGCAGCTCTCGCAATGACAGTGCGACCTTTCCGAACTCAAGTGCATCGAGGACGCCTGCGAGCCCGCGGACATCGCACTCGAACGCCGCCCGGAGCGCCACGCGACGCAGGCGGCCCGCGCGAAGCGAATCGGGCAGCGGATCGACGCGCTCGAGCTTCGCTTGGTGACTCGTGACTGCGAGGTTCACGCGGCCCGACAGGTCCGCGATCGCGTCGGCTTCCGAGTTGCCGCTCAAGATTTTGGGCGCAAGGCTCACGAGCGCCTGACCGAGCTGCACAGCCGAATCTCGTAACACGCCGGCATCCGCCAGATCCGCCCTGGCCCGAGCCAGCAGCGTCGCGCGCTCACGCACACCCGCTTCGGCCCCGAGCACGCTCCGCACACCCCATGGCACCACGCGTAGAACCAGCAACGCGCCCGTGACAACCGCGCCGCCGAGCACCA
>WNGK01016656.1_pt1 | contig 11443 bp, 9 predicted proteins | sample 5400601 | NCBI WGS metagenome assembly WNGK01 (sample SAMN13153376, study PRJNA577476) | soil metagenome | isolation source: 60 cm soil or saprolite under Garry oak tree replicate 1 | place: USA:California | collected 2016-06-15
TGGCCTGAAGCCAGACCTCAAGGCGTATGCCGAGCGCAAGCTGGCTCGCCTCGAGCGGCACTTCGGCAAGGTGGCCGACGCGGACGTGGACTTCTCGGAGGAGCACAAGCGCTTCGGGCTCGCGACGATCGTGTGTCGCATCAACGTCCACGTGAGCGGGCGCCGAACTCCGGTGCTCTCGGCGCGGGAGCGCGGCGCGGACGCTCAGTCCGCCCTCGATCTCGCCCTCGACAAGATCGATCGCCAGGTGCGCAAGCTCAAGGAGACGCGGACCCACCGGCACCTGGAGGTCTCTCCGCTACGCATGCCGGCGCAGGAGGAGCCCTCGCAGCCACGCACGGCCGAGCCGGAGAGGATCCGCCTGAAGCTGCTCCCGGAATCCATCGACCAGGCGATCGCCGAGCTGGAGTCCGACGGCCAGGCCTTCCACGTCTTCCTCGACGAGTTCTCAGGCGGGATCCAGATCGCGTTCCGGCGCGCCGACGGGTCGGTGGCGATCATCGAGCCGATCGTCCCCTAAAGCGGGTTTCCGCGCCTACCGCACCGGGTACCCTAGATCTAGCCCCCATGCTGAACCTGACCAAGCTGCTGGACCCCAACGAGCGGGAGGTGAGGCGCCACCTGTCGCTGGCGGCCGCCGTCACCGAGCTGGAGCCCGAGCTGAAAGCGCTCGACGACGCGGCCCTGCGGGCACGCTCTGACGAGCTCCGGCAGCGCGCCCGCGATGGGCATGACCTCGACGAGCTGCTGGTCGATGCGTTCGCGATCTGCCGGGAGGCCGGCCGCCGCACGATCGGCCTCAGGCATTTCGACGTCCAGCTGGTGGGCGGCATGGTCCTGCACCTCGGCAAGATCGCCGAGATGAAGACCGGTGAGGGCAAAACCCTGGTGGCGAGCCTGGCCCTGTACCTGAACGCCCTGGCCGGCAAGGGCGTGCACCTGGTCACCGTCAACGACTACCTGGCCCGGCGCGACGCGGGCTGGATGGGGCCGATCTATCACCTGCTGGGCCTGAGCGTCGGCGTCAACGTGGGCACCGCAGGTACGTACATCTATGATCCCGAATTCCTCGACGAGACCCACCCCGACAGCCGCCTGCAGCACCTGCGGCCCGCGACCAAGAAAGAGTCGTACCAGGCGGACATCACGTACGCCACCAACTCCGAGCTCGCGTTCGACTACCTGCGGGACAACATGGCGCTCGACCTCGAGCAGTGCAGCCAGCGACCGCTGCACTACGGCATCGTCGACGAGGTCGACTCCATCCTCATCGACGAGGCGCGCACGCCGCACATCATCTCGGGCCAGTCGGAAGAGTCGACGGAGAAGTACTACGAGTACGCGCGATGGGCGGGTCGCCTGGTGGACGAGGAGGACTTCGAGGTCGACCTCAAGCACAAGTCGGCGTCGCTCACCGAGCAGGGTATTGCCAAGATGGAGCGCTGGACGGGCATCCGCAACATCTACGACCTCGAGAACGTGCTCGAGGCCCACCAGATCAACCAGGCCCTGAAGGCCAAGGCCCTGTTCCTACGCGACCGCGACTACCTGGTCAAGGACGGCGAGGTGATCATCGTCGACGAGTTCACGGGCCGCACGATGCAGGGACGGCGCTGGTCGGACGGCCTGCACCAGGCGGTGGAGGCCAAGGAGGGCGTCAAGGTCCAGCAAGAGCAGAAGACCGTCGCCACCATCACGGTCCAGAACTATTTCCGGCAGTACGAAAAGCTGGCGGGCATGACCGGCACGGCTCTCACCGAGGCCGAGGAGTTCCACAAGATCTACGGCCTCGACGTGGTCGCCATCCCGACCCATCGCCAGATGGTCCGCATCGACAGCCCCGACGTGATCTACAAGACCGAGAAGTCGAAGTTCGAAGCGGTCATCGAAGAGATCCTGGAGATGAACAAGCAGAAGAGGCCCGTGCTGGTCGGCACGGTCTCGGTGGAGAAGTCGGAGCGGCTGGCGCGAATGCTGGAAAGGCGTGGGGTCAAGCACAACGTCCTCAACGCCAAGCAGCACGAGCGCGAGGCTGCGATCGTCGCGGAGGCGGGCCAGCCCGCCGCGGTCACCATCGCGACTAACATGGCCGGCCGCGGCACCGACATCGTGCTCGGCGCGGGCGTGACGGACGTCGGCGGCCTGCACATCATCGGCACCGAGCGCCATGAGAGCCGCCGCATCGACAACCAGCTTCGCGGACGGGCCGGCCGCCAGGGCGACCCGGGCTCGAGCAAGTTCTTCATTTCGCTCGAGGATGACCTCATGAAGATCTTCGGCCCGGCTGCGGATCGGATCGGCCGGCTGATGGACAGCCTCGAGGTCGAGCCCATCGAGCACCCGTGGGTGGCGAGGTCGATCGCGGGCGCCCAGAAGAAGGTCGAGGGCATGCATTTCGACGCGCGCAAGCACGTGGTCGAGTACGACGACGTGATGAACAAGCAGCGCCAGATCGTTTACGAAGAGAGGCGCAAGGTGCTCGAAGGCGCCGATGCGCGCGGCAACATCCTCGAGTACGTCAAGGAGATCGTCGACAAGGGCATCGAGGCCCACTGCGAGAGCCGGCATCCCGAGAACTGGGACATGGAGGGATTGGTCAAATACCTTTCCACCTACCTGCCGATCGCACCCGGCTCGCAGATCCCGGACGACGTGGTCGAAAAGGGCAGGGTCGCCCTGGCCGAGCACCTGAACGGGGCCGCCGCCGACGCGTACGACAGGAAGGTCGAAGAGATCAGCCCGGACCTGATGCCGCTGGTCGAGAAGGACGTGATGCTGCGGACCGTCGACTGGCAGTGGATGGAGTACCTGACGCAGATGGAGCACTTCCGGGAAGGCGTCGGCCTGCGCGCGTACGGGCAGCGCGACCCCCTGGTCGAGTACAAGAACGAGGCCCTGGAGATGTTCAACGAGCTGCGCGAGCGAATCCAGGGCTCGATCGTGTCGCGGATCTTCCGCGTGCAGGTGCAGCGCAACGCTCCGCCCCCGCCTCCGGCCCCGCTGGTCCGGCAGGTGCTGGAGAGCGGACCCGGCGATCCGGATGGCGCGGGGGGCGCAGGCCGCAACGGCGCGCCGAAGAAGGCTCGTCAGCTGGCCCCGGCCGGGGCTGCGGCGGTAACCGGCGGCGGGGCGGCGGCCGCTAAGCTGGGGCGCAATGATCCGTGCTGGTGCGGATCGGGTAAGAAATACAAGAGGTGCCACGGAAGATAAATGGACGTTCGACTGAGTCCTAAGGAGCTGCTCGAGCGGATCGTGCAGCTGAAGGAGCACCTTTGACCTGCCCGCGAAGCTCAAGCGCGCGGAGGAGCTCGACCACAAGCTAACGCAGCCGGGCGTTTGGGACGATCCTCGCCGAGCAGGCGCGCTCGGGCGTGAATCGGCTGAGAACCGCGAGCTCATCAAGACCTGGGAGGTGCTGGAAAAGCGCGCCCGCGACCTGATCGAGCTGGACCAGCTCGCCTCGGGTGACCCTGAGCTCGCGAAGCAGGTCGAGGAGGAGGAGGCGTCGATCGCCGCCGAGCTGCGGTCGCGAGAGCTCGACCTGCTCTTCACCGACCCGTACGCGAATCACAACGCCGTGATCACGATCTCGGTCGGCCAGGGTGGGGTGGAGGCCCAGGACTGGGTCGAGATGCTCATGCGCATGTACATGAAATGGGCGGAACGACACCGGTTCGAGGTCGAGGTCATCGACACCTCACCCGGCGAAGAAGCCGGCCTCAAGAGCGCGACGTTCATCGTGCGCGGGCCGCGCGCGTATGGACTTCTGCGATCGGAGCACGGCGTCCACCGGCTGGTGCGCATCTCGCCCTTCGACCAGAACCACCGCCGGCACACATCTTTCGCCCTGGTCGAGGTCATGCCGGAGCTGGAGAGCACGGACGAGAGCGCCGTGGTGATCAATCCGCAGGACCTGCGCATAGACACCTATCGATCCACGGGCGCGGGCGGCCAGCACGTCAACAAGACGGACTCGGCCATCCGCATCACGCACCTGCCCACGGGAATCGTGGTCACCTGCCAGAACGAGCGCTCGCAGATGAAGAACCGCGAGATGGCCATGAAGGTGCTCAAGGCTCGCCTGTTCCAGCGCCAGCAGCAGGAGGCCGCGGAGCAGCTCGACCAGATCCGCGGCCAGATCATGCCGGCGGAGTTCGGCTCGCAGATCAGAAACTATGTTCTGCAGCCGTACACGCTGGTGAAGGATGTGCGCACGGGCCTGGAGGTGGGGAACGCGCAGGCGGTGCTCGACGGCGACATCGACCCGTTCATAGAGAGCTGGCTGCGCTGGCGCCTGAGCCAGGCGAAGAACGGCGGCCGAAGCTAGTCCTCAGGCGCGGGCCGGCACCGCCGCAAGCAACCCGGTCGGCATCCGTTAGACCACTGTTTGAACTCGACGGATGGCATTTGGAGCATCCGGGGGCATGAGTTATACTGCCCGCGACTCAGCCATGGGCGCCCGCCGGCGCCACACGTCATTGCAAGAGATCCAGCTTATGGTTTTGACACCAGATTTCGACAGCAGGCCGGTCATCAGCTTCCAGCACGTGTGGAAGACATATCCGACCGGAACCGAAGCGCTTCGCGACATCAATCTCGTCGTGCCCGAGGGCGACTTCCTGTTCCTGGTCGGACCGTCAGGCGCGGGGAAGTCGACGCTGGTGCGGCTCCTGATCAGGGAGGAGAAGCCCACCAAGGGCAAGATCTTCGTCGACGGCGTCGAGCTGGGCCGGATGAAGCGCCGCAAGCTGCCGTACTACCGGCGCAAGATCGGCCTGGTCTTTCAGGACTTCAAGCTGCTGCCGAACCTCACCGTGTACGAGAACGTGGCCTTTGCCCTCCGCGTGCTGGGCGAGCCCGACCGGCTGGTGCACGCGCGCGCCGCGGAGTCGCTGGACACGGTGGGCCTGGCCGGGAAGGAGCAGACGTATCCGTCGAACCTGTCCGGCGGCGAGCAGCAGCGCGTGGCCATCGCCCGGGCGCTGGTGCACGCGCCGCGCATGATCATCGCCGACGAGCCCACCGGCAACCTCGACCCCGCCACCGCGTGGGAGATCATGCAGCTCTTCCTGCGCATCAACGCGCGGGGCGCCACGGTGGTGATGGCAACCCACAACCGTGAGATCGTCGATCTACTTCGCCGCCGCGTGGTTGCGATCGATGCCGGGCAGATTGCCCGAGACGACCGTTCTGGCCGATACCATGATGATGTTTCGAAACCTCAGATTCGCGCTCAGTAGCGCCTGGCAGAGCTTCTGGCGGAACCTGGCGGTCAGCCTGGCCGCGGTTCTGTCGATCACGCTCATCCTCATTCTCGGCGGTGTGAACCTTCTCGTCGGGCACGCACTGTCGCAGGTGCTCGACGGTTTTCGCGAGAAGGTGAGCGTGATCTCCATCAACATCGCCGACGACACCCCCCTGACCAGCGTCTATGACTTCCAGCAGCAGCTGAGCTCGGATCTACGCGTGGCGAGCGTGCGTTTCATCACCAAGGACCAGGCGCTGGCCGAGTTCACGCGCGACCCGAACAACGCGGTGCTCGCCCAGCAGCTCGACGGCAATCCCCTGGACGCAAAGCTCGAGGTCCGCGTGGCCAACCTGTCCGACGTGGCGGCGATCGACGCTCTCGCCCGTCAGTGGCCCGGGGTGGACCCCACGAACCCCACCAACTACCAGGGCGATTTTGTCAAACGCATGCTCCAACTGTCACAATGGCTCGGCTTTGCGGGCGTCGGCCTGCTGGCCATCCTCGTTGTCGTCTCGGTTGTCATCGTGATGAATACGATCCGCACGGCCGTATACCACCGCCGCAAGGAGATCGAGGTCATGAAGCTGGTCGGAGCCACCGAATGGTTCGTGAGGGGTCCATTCGTGATCGAGGGGGTGATGACGGGACTCATCGCGGCCTCGATCGCGCTCTTACTGATCGTCATCGCGTACCCGCCGGCCGTGCAGCAGTTCCGCAACGACATCGCTTTCATCCCGCTCTCTTACGACCCCAATTTCTTGTCTGTCCTCGCACGCGACCTGCTGCTCGGCGGCGCGTTGCTGGGCGCACTGGGCAGCTACATCGGCGTGCGCCGGTTTGTGAGGATCTGAGATGAAGAGGATCGGCGCCGCGATCGTCACCGCAGTTGTCATGTGGCTTCCTCTGTCGATGCAGACCTCGTCGGCCATCTACTGCTACCCGGGCGACCCCACCGCCGTGTACCAGGCATGCCTCAACTACAACGCGGGCATCGGCCAGCAGGTCAACAACCAGCAACAGCTGCAGAACATCCAGAAGCAGATCACGGACACCCAGGGCCAGATCAACGCGATCTACGGATTGATCAGCAGCCTCAACGCCCAGATCGCGGCCCAGAAGGACCTCATCGCCAAGACGCAGGCCGCCATCGATGACCTCAACAGGCAGATTCGCTTCACCGATGCCAGCTTGACGCGACTGCATGCGCAGATGAGCGTGCGCGACGAGCTGCTCAACCAGAGGCTCCGCTATGTGGACGACCACGGCTCGGCGAACTACGTCGAGCTCGTCCTGACCGCAAGCACGTTCAACGACCTGATGAACCGCATCATCGGCGCCCAGCAGGTCGCGGCCTCCGATCGCAAGCTGCTCGACGAGCTGGGCACGGAGCGCGCTCAGTTCAATGTGACCAACGCGAATCTCACGATCAAGAAGAGCCAGGTGTCCGCCCTTCTCCAGCAGCAGCTTGCGGCCGAGGCCGACCTGGAGAAGAACGTCGCCACCCAGAAGGCCGCGATAGCGGTCGCGCAAAAGCTCGAGGCGCAGCTGCAGGCGCAATACCAGGAAGTTCAGGCGCAGCGCGCCCTCATCGACGCCCAGGTTGCCCAGCTGCAGCAGAAGTACGATGCTGCCGCTCGTGCCGCGGGCGGCGGGAGCGGAGTGTTCGCCTGGCCGGAACCGGCCTGCGGCTTCAGCTGCATCACCCAGCCCTTCGGATGTGCGACGTTCTACCTCGAGCCATACGATGCGAGCTGCCCGTACCCGCATCGCATCCACACGGGAATCGACATCGCCGGGCCCTACCACACGCCGATCGTGGCCGCGGACACGGGCATCATCTACTTCTATCCATGGAGCACCGGCTACGGCAACTACATCATCATTTTTCACGGCAACGGGTACTCGACGCACTACGGGCATCTCGCCGGTTTCGCCGCCGGCCTCCAGAGCGGGCAGATCGTCGCCCGCGGTGACCTGATCGGCTACGAAGGTTCCACCGGATGGTCTACCGGCCCGCACCTGCATTTCGAAGTTCGCATCAACGACGTCTACAAGAATCCCTGCATCTGGCTCGGCTGTTAGCTCGGCGCTGGACACAACTTCGGTAGTCTGCTGACATGAAGCTGCGCGACGCCCTCTGGGGCGTTGCCGTTCTGTGTCGACACGACGGAGCTGCAGCAGGCGATTCGCCTGATCCAGGCCGATTACGTCGACTCCAACGTCGACTCCACCAAGCTGTCGCATGGGACCGTCCAGGGGCTCATCGCGAGCCTGGGCGACCCGTACTCGACCTACTACGACCCGGAGCAGTACAAGCACCTGCAGGACGTCTACACGGGCCGCTATTCGGGCATCGGTATTTACCTGAGCTTCAGCGTCGCATACCCGCTGATCACGGGCACGGTGCCAGGCTCGCCTGCTGCCGCCGCGGGCCTTCTGGCGGGCGATCAGATCGTGAAGGTTGGCGACAAGGACATGAAGGGAGTCACCGCCGACCAGGCGTCAACGCTGATCCAGGGCCCGAACGGATCCAAAGTCACGCTGACCATTACGCGCGGCACCCAGACGTTCTCGGTCACGGTCACGCGCGCCGAGATCCAGGTGCCTTCCGTGCGGTCGGCCGTGATCGCGGATCACGTGCTGTACGTGCGCATATACGTGTTCAGCACGATGACGACGACGGAGTTTCACGCGGCGCTGACCTCGGGCCTGGCCGGCGCCAAGGGCATCGTGCTCGACCTTCGTGGGGATCCGGGCGGTTTCATCACGGAAGCCGACCACGTCATCAGCGAGTTCGTCTCGAGCGGGGAGACGTTCGAGCTGCGCGATCGCAGCGGAAATGTCGAGCGCCACGATGTGGGCGGAGAGCACCTGGCGACGTCGGTGCCGCTGGTCGTGCTAGTTGACGCCAACAGCGCCTCGGCGTCGGAGATCGTCGCGGGTTCGCTGCAGGTCCACCATCGCGCCAAGCTCGTGGGCACGGTGACTTTCGGCAAGGGGTCGGTGCAGCAGGATTTCCCGCTCAGCAACGGCGCCGATGTCCACCTCACGGTCAAGAGGTGGTACCTGCCCAACGGGCAGACCATCGACCACAAGGGGTTGCAGCCGGACGTCACGGTGACGCTGCCCATCCAGACCGACGAGTTCGACGTCCTCCAGCCGGCCCTGGGCTACGCGAAGGACGCACAGCTCAAAGCGGCTCTCGCCGCCCTTTCCGCTGGGTAGACTGAGCATCCGCAAACGGGCGGTTAGCTCAGTTGGCTAGAGCGCCTCGCTTACACCGAGGAGGCCGTTGGTTCGAATCCATCACCGCCCACATTCATGACCTGGTTGCCTTTATCAGGTGAGCCGGCAGCCCCGTCTGTACAGGGCCAAGTATGCGAACAGACCCTCGCAATCGCCGGGTGTTCGCGTCCTGGTGGGAGGCGCAGACAGGCGAGGTGGTCGAAGAGAGGTTCCCCAAGAGCTAGCCTGGGCGGTCACCCTCCGGCCGGCTGCCGAGCCACATCGACTGCCGCGTCTTTACGACCCTGCCGACAACCTCGACCTCCATCCAAACCTGGCATGGATCGGCCCGCTTCAGGACTTGAGCCGAGGCAGCGACGGCTGCCCGAACCGGAGCCGCCGGCATGAACCAGACGGCGGAGCTCTGCGGCTCAAGGCGGTGAGGCAGTGACGGCCCGGGCAGAGCACCGAACAGGTTGACCTTCAGGCCATTAGCAAGGCTGGCCTCGACCTTGTCAATCGTTGTGGCCAAGCGGCCCTCGTTGCGCACCTGGACTCCGATGACCTCCTCTGTGAAACCCTGTGCGGCAAGGCTCGCCAGCGGTTGAGATCCCGGCGGCCCGTGCACTACACCACCGGCGTTTGCAGCCCCATGCTTGAGGTCAGCGCGCACCCGGCTGCCGGAGAGAACGAACGTCGCCGCTTGCCAGGTTAGCGACGCGACCGAAAGCACGAGGCCCAGCACAGCGATGATTAGTGTCGCGACCGCGAAGGCGTCCATTTAGCCTGACGCTTTCGTCCCTCCGGCGAGCGCGAATATCACAGCATCCGCCAGCGCGAGATACTGCCTGGCACGTTCGGGAGTGACGTCGTCATAGTGTGGCCCTCGTCCGTGTGCGACCAGGTTACGGAGGCTCGTCATCCCCTCCACCGCGCTGGCCAGTTCCGGCGTGATACGACCGCCTTCAACAGCTGCGCGCACCTTCTCCATGATGCCGCTGTACGGCCGCTCGGGGCGTGCACCTTCGCCCTCGACGAACGGGTGAAGTCGCTCGGCCATTTGGTCATAGGCGTGGAGCACAGCCCACCCAGGCTGCTCCGATGCCAGGGAACCCAACTCGTCGACGAGCGACCTTCCGGCAGCGCCCAAATGGGTCGGGACGGGTTCAACGAGCGCTTCGACCCGAACGACCTGACGCTCCCACTCAACCTCCACAGGACCAGCCTTGAACCGCCTAAGCTGCTCAGACATCAGGGCCTTGATCTGCCTGTGAAAGATGATCGCAATGACCAGCACGACGACCGGCCACGCGAGGGCCTGGACCACCGCAGCGACGAAGCCCATCCAGGTCACTGAGCGATTGTCTTCGATCTCCTAAATCCGAGCAGCGCCGCCATAGTTTCGAGCGTGGCCAACAAGACTTTGAAGGACCACGCGGAGCGAGCAATCGTCTCAGTAGTCGATGCTGAGTGCCCCCTTGTGCAAGGTCCAATCGTGGACCCACGGCGAGCATGCGTGCTGTCCGTGGCGCGGTGACAGCTACATAGCGGTCGGCTCTCAGATCTTGTACCGAGTGGAGTGCTGGGCTGTTCCGGGAAACCTGTCGAAGTCACGAGCACAGGCCTTTCTGGCGAGCCGCCCTGAGCATGTCCTTTCCGTGGGAGTCGCTGCAAAGAAGGACTATTGGGAGGTCGAGGGTCCTGCTTTCCAACCAGTCGTCGAGGCTTTGAGAGCTGCATTTCCGTAGGTGTCCTCTGACTCCCGCCGACGCCTCGACCAAGCGCCCCTATCACCGATTGGCGAGGTCACGTGGCCAGTAGAAGGGAAGGGGCTCGGCCAGGAATTTCGCACAAGTGGAGCGCATTCTGGCGGTCATCCATCCGCGTCGCACCAAGCCATTGCTCCCGACCTTTGCGAGCAACGCCCGCGGGTAGGCACGCGAGTGATGCCAGAGCCGCTCACTTATGAATTCTCGGATGGCAAAAAAGGCATCCAGTGCAGTCTCGGCTTCGACGCCTGACGGAGAGTAACCACCATGCACGACGCGGTTGCGCAGCAGATAGAGCTTCGACCAGTACGTACCAAACGCACCACCAGAGTTTGGGCTCCAGTTACCGCCAAGTCTTGATGCGATCTGCCTCGTAACCAGCGCTCTGAACTGCAATTCCCCAGCAAGACCACTGGCTATCTCAGTTGACGTTGCACCCTCATCGACGCGTACCGCGCGGAGAAGGTCATACATCATGCTTTCGGTGGCGGTTTGAAGGTTCACCACTGCGTCGGCCATATCTCCGCGAACCCGCAGGGCGCGTAGGGCTCGACCATGCCATAGGTTCGCGAGCATGAAAGGTCTGCCCCCGCTTAGATCCTGGAAGACGCCTTCGAATTGCCGCTGTATAGATGTGAACGGAACAACAGGTACTGGGAACGGATAAGCGTCAGGGTGCATCAAGAGGTCTCCGAGGCGGACCCATTTGCGGTCGCGCGCGAAGACGCCGCGAAACACCACCGGCCCGATCTGTTGAGTTGACACCGGCGACACCCTGAGATCGGAGATCGCAAGCTCCATGGACGTCAGGAACGCGTTGAAGGCTTCTAGTGCCCTGTGAAACGCGTAAGCCCGATCACCGGCTGGCTCTGACTTCATACGAGCAGATGGCGTTTCGAGACTAATCCACTGCTCGTAGGTGTTCTCAAACGGTACGACTATGACCTCGCCAGTCGAATCAGTAACCTTGCCATAGAACTGCTCCAGAGCAGTAGCAGCGAGGTTCGGCCAGAACTCCCGGCCGTCAGTGGGCTCGTTGTGGATCCGGATTCGGACCAACGATGTAGGCGCTCACGAAAGTTCGCCAGACCCGATCACGAATTTTCGTCAGGTCGTCGGGGGTTGAGCGGACTCTAGCACCACCTCCTCGGCGCAGGTCCTACGACACTCGGCCTGTTGGTTCCGGGCGTCCTGAGGCTTC
>WNGK01020169.1_pt1 | contig 11443 bp, 13 predicted proteins | sample 5400601 | NCBI WGS metagenome assembly WNGK01 (sample SAMN13153376, study PRJNA577476) | soil metagenome | isolation source: 60 cm soil or saprolite under Garry oak tree replicate 1 | place: USA:California | collected 2016-06-15
GAAGCAGGACGCCGCGGCGACGTAGATAAGCTGGATGGTAGTGCTGAACCCGCTCATGACTGCTTGCCGTCCTGCGCCACGGCGGCACCAGGCCGCCTGCGGAACATCTTGAGCATCCGGCCGGTCACCACGTACCCGCCGACGACGTTCATCGCGGCGAACGCGGCGGCGACGAACGCGATCAGGTAACCGATCGCGTTGTTCGCTGTGACGGCGATCAGCATGGCGCCGGCCAGCACAATCCCGTGGATCGAGTTCGCCGCCGACATCAGCGGCGTGTGCAGGGTGGCCGGAACCTTGCTGATCACCTCGAAGCCCACCCACAGGCTGAGCACGAAGATGACCAGGTCAGTCAGCAGTGCCGTCGACATGGGAGGTACCTCCAGCGGGATCGGCCCGGGCGGGCTCATCTTCGGCGGGCGCGGTAAGAGCAGGATGAATAACGGATCCGTCCCTGCTGATGACGACGCCTGCCTGCAGTTCGTCGGTCAGATCAATGGCCAGTTTCCCGTCCTTCACCATGTACAGCAGCAAGGCGCTGATGTTGCGCGCGTACATGGCTGACGCGGCCGCGGGCATCGTCGACGGCAGGTTGCTTGCGCCGACCACGGTGATGCCGTTCTCCGTGGTCACGGTCTCGTCGGGCACTGAGCCCTCGACGTTGCCGCCGAGATCGCTAGCGCCCATGTCGATCACGACTGAGCCGGCCGTCATCGACTTGAGCGCGTCGGCGGTGACGAGCACCGGCGGCCGGCGCCCGGGCACCTGTGCCGTGGTGATCACCACGTCATGCCGGGCGATGTGCCGGGCCAGTTCGTCCTGCTCTGCCTGCCGCTCGTCCTCGGTGAGTGCGCGGGCGTACCCGCCGTCGCCGGCCGCCGGGCCGACGGCCGTCAGCTCCAGGAACGCCGCGCCGAGCGACTCCACCTCGGTCTTGGTCTCCGGCCGCACGTCATACGCGGTCACCACGGCGCCGAGCCGCCGGGCCGTGCCGATTGCCTGCAGGCCAGCCACCCCGGTGCCCAGTATCAGCACCTGGGCCGGCCGGGCTGTGCCTGCCGCGGTGATCAGCAGCGGGAAGAACCGGCCGAACGTGGCCGCCGCCAGCACCGCCGCCTTATAGCCTGCGATGTTGGCCTGGGACGACAGCGCGTCCATCGGCTGAGCCCTCGGCAGTGTCCGCGGGATCAGGTCGAGGCTGATCGCGGTCACGCCCGCCGCGGCCAGTCGCTCGGCGAGCGCGGGATCGGCGAGCGGCGCCAGCATCCCGAACACAGCCTGGCCAGGCCGGAGCCGCGAGATAGCCCGCTCGTCGGGGCGGCCGACCATCAGGATCACGTCGGCGGCGGCAAGCTCCGCGACCGGCACGATGCTTGCCCCGGCTTCGGCGTAAGCGCCGTCCGCCAGCCATGCGCGGTCGCCTGCGCCGGACTCCACCAGCACCTCGTGGCCGGCCGCGCGCAGCTTGGCTACCGCCGCTGGCACGAGCGCGACCCGCCGCTCGCCGGGCGCGGCCTCCTTGACGACAGCTACCTTCATAGGCGCGACCTTGTGACTTGAGGACAGGGACATTCCGGGGATATGCAGGTCAGGGGTGCGGCCGGTCTGACCGGGCCGCGGCCCACGGTACTGACCTTACCGGGGCGTGGCGGTGGCCTGGCTGTCGACTCCGCCGCCTGTGGCTGGCCAGCCGGGCGGGATACCGTCTATCGAAGGCGGCCTACCGAGGGAGGCGGGATTTCGGCCATGGAACTGGGCGGGCCGGTAATGCGCGGCGGCCTGGTCCTGCGCGGGCACGCCGCGGTGCTGCGTGAGCCCGGCGTCGGCACGGGCCTGCTCGCCGCGTGGCAGGCGGATCCCGCCGTCGTGCTCAGTGCGCCTAGCCACGCGGGGGCCGCCATCCTCGTCGCAGCTGCCGAATTCACCACCGCAGCCGCATCCGCCGCCACGGCATCGGCCATCGCGGGACGCGGCTTCCTGGCGGTGATCGCGCCGGAATTTAGCCAGATATGCTGTCATTCCATAACAACTGCTGGCGTGCTCCCGCTAGCCCTGCCTATCGGTAAAGTCAGTGCATTGCAGGACATAGTCGAGGCCGACCCGGCGACGTTGCTGACTGTCGATTCCGGCAATCGCGAGGTGACTGCCGGCGATAAATTTTCTGCCATTTTCGAGATCGCTGGAGGCGCCGGCGGGCAGCCACCCGGCAGCCCGGCAGCCGCCTGGATCCAGGTCGGCCATGGCGGCGATACCGGCGAGCCGGGCCTGGGCAGCCCGGACACCTTCCTGGCGGCCGGATCTGCTCAGCTTGCGGGCCGGATACGCACCGTGCAGCTCTACATTTCATCCCTCGATATACCTGCTGACGTGCGGATTAACCTGCAACGCCGACTTGTGGCCGTGTGTGACGCGATGAAGGCAGCGACCGCCGATCCGGCCCGCTGTGAGCGCCGGCTGGCCTCGCTGGCCACCGAACTCAACCGGCTTGCGGCTACCCGCGGACTGCGAAAATATCCCGGGTTATAATTCCTGACAAATCGTTCTTGACCAAGGCCGGGTAGTCGTCCGGGCACGCATAAGAATCCCTGCCGACACGCCGTTAATTTCCTTGCTGGTGTTTGTGCAACGCCGCTGCATCGCCTAATTTCAGGCACGTCAGAGGTCGCGAGCCCGGCAGCCCTGTCCGCGCGACCTCCCGTTGGGGGAACCCGCAGGAGTGCAGAAATGAACAAGCGTGACCTGATCGATGCGATTTCTGGCCGGATGGGAGACAAGAAAACCGCGGCCGAAGCCGTGAACGCGGTGCTCGATACCATCCAGGCAGCAGTCGCAAAGGGCGACAAGGTAGCCATCACCGGATTCGGCGTCTTCGAGAAGGCCGTCAGGCCAGCCCGCACCGCGCGCAACCCGGCCACTGGCGCGTCCATCAAGGTGCCTAGGTCCTCGGTCCCGAAGTTCCGGGCCGGGTCCGATTTCAAGGCATTCGTTAACGGCGAGAAGAAGATCCCCGCAGGCAAGCGGTAGCCGGACGGCGGCGGGCGGCGCTTGCGCGCCGCCCGCCGCCCCCGCCGGAGCCCCGGGCGCTTGCGCGCGGTGCGCTGCCTGCGCCGGATGTCCGGCCTGGTTAGCGCAGCCCCGGGCGCTTGCGCAGTGCGGTTTGCAGCAGCCGGTCGATGAGCTGGCCGAACGGCAGGCCGCTTGCCTCCCACATCTTCTGGAAATACGACGCGGGCGACAGGCCGGGAATCGTGTTGATCTCATTGATCATGATCCGGCCGTCCGGAGTGTAGAAGAAGTCCACCCTGGCCAGTCCCTCGCAGGACACCGCGTCGAACGCCTCGGCGGCAAGCCGGCGGACCTCCTGGATGGCCTTCGCCGGGATGCGCGCCGGGATGGCCATCCCGCTGGCCTGGTCCAGGTACTTAGCCTCGAAGTCCCAGAATTCCTCGCCGCCCTCGATGAGCAGCTGCCCGGGGATGCTGGTGTCCGGCGGCCCGCCGTCCATGCCCTCAAGCACCGAGCACTCGACCTCGACTCCCTCGACAGCCGCCTCGACGATCACCTTCGGGTCGTACCGCCTGGCTTCCTCGATGGCCTCGTGCAGCCCGGCCATGTCCCTGGCCTTCGATGTGCCGATGCTCGAGCCGCCCCTGGCGGGCTTCACGAACAACGGCCAGCCGAGCTCGGCGATCGCGTCAAGCACCCGCTTGCGCTCTGGGTGCAGCGGCTCGGTGCCGGCTTCCGCAGCCTCGCCGCCTGGCCCGCCGGGCCAGTCCCGCTCACGGACGACCACGTGCGGCCCGACCAGCAGGCCGCGGGCCTTGAAGATTATCTTCATGTATTCCTTGTCCATGCTGACCGCGCTGGCCAGCACGCCCGCTCCCACGTAGCGGACGCCTGCCATTTCCAGCAGGCCCTGGATCGTGCCGTCCTCGCCGAACGGGCCATGCAGGATGGGCAGCACCACGTCGACCTCGCCGAGCAGTTGCGGGATCTGCCCGGGCGCGGAGGCGGCCAGCGGGCGCGACGGCTGCCTGGCCACGGGCGCGGCGTCGCCGGGCTCGCCGGGGCCCCGGAGCGCGGCCTCCCCGGGTGCTGAGCCGCCCGGCGCGGAAGGCGGCTGCCCGGCCAGCGGACCGGCGTGGCCGGCCTGGCCGCCGGCCAGCGGGCGGGACGGTTGCACGGCCCAGGGCACGACCTGCCCGCCCGGCTCGGCGACTGCCTCCACCGAGGGCAGCTCGCCACCGGAAATCGCCAGCTTGCCGGGCTCGTCGGCGGCCAGCACCCAATTGCCGTCCCGGGTGATGCCGACCGGGATGACCTCGTAGCGGTCCCGGTCGATGGCGCCGAGCATGTTGCCGCCGCCCATGCAGGAAACCGCGTGCTCAGGCCCCCGGCCCCCGAAGACGACCGCCACCTTGATCTTCCGCTGCACGTTCACCCTGCCTCCCTATCCCGCCGCCGCGAGCCTGTGATACTTGCCCGCCGCAGCCTGTCACGTTCGCCGCGGCGTGGCGCTGTCGCGCCGGCCCTGCCGCGGGCCTGTCACGTTCGCCGCGGCGTGGCGCTGTCGCGCTGGCCCTGCCGCGGGCCTGTCACGTTCGCCGCGGCGTGGCGCTGTCGCGCTGGCCCTGCCGCGGGCCTGTCACGTTCGCCGCGGCGTGGCGCTGTCGCGCTGGCCCTGCCGCGCCGGCCCTGCCGCGGGCCTGTCGCGCTGGCCCTGCCGCCGGGCCAGTCACGCGCCGCGGCGGCGAAGTTGTCAGACGCCATAGCGTTCCGGCTTCGCGCTACGGCTGGCCAGCAGGACCGCCGCCTCGCTGACCGCCAGGCCATCCCTGACGACGGCCACCATAACCTCGGTGATCGGCATCTCAACGCCATGCCGGTGCGCTAGCGCAAGCACGGACTGCGACGACTTGACGCCCTCGGCGACCTGCCGGGTCGCGGCGATGACCGCGGCGATCGGCATGCCGCGGCCCAGGTTCTCGCCGAATGTGCGGTTACGGGACAGCGGCGAACTGCAGGTGGCGACCAGGTATCGCCGAGGCCCATGCCGACGGAGATGCCGACGGCGAGCGCGATGACGTTCTTGACCGCGCCGCCCAGCTCACAGCCGGTCACGTCGGGATTGGTGTACGGCCGGAAATATCCTGTATGACAGGCCTTCTGCAGCCGCTCCGCGGCGGCCTCATCGGCGCACGCCACGACGCTCGCCGCCGGCTGCCGGACGGCGATCTCGCGGGCCAGGTTCGGCCCGGAGACGACCGCGATCTGGCTGGCTGGCAGGCCGGCCACCTGAGCAATGACCTGGCTCATCCGGTCGCAGCTGCCGAGCTCGATGCCCTTGATCAGGCTGACCAGCAGGGCCCCAGCGGGCAGCAGCGGCGCCCAGCGGGCCAGGTTCTCCCGCAGCGACTGTGCGGGCACGGCGAGGACCACGAGATCGGCCCCGGCCAGCGCCTCGGCGGGATCCGCGGTCGCCCGCAGCGCATCGGTGAGGGTGATTCCCGGCAGGTAGTCCCGGTTCTCGCCGGTCGCGGTGATCGCGCTGGCCAGCTCTGGCCTGCGGCTGCACAGCACAGCGGGGGTACCTGCGTCGCAGAGCACCTGGGCGAAGGTCGTGCCCCACGATCCGGCGCCCATCACGGCGGCTCTCACGGTGGCGATGCCCCGGCCGGGCGCGAGTCGTCCGGACCATCCGTAATTCCTGCTTGTTGTCCATCGTCGCCAGCGGCCTGTCCGCCGTCCCCAGCGGCTTGTCCGCCGTCCCCAGCGGCTTGTCCGCCGTCCCCAGCGGCTTGTCCGCCGTCGCCAGCGGCTTGTCCGCCGTCGCCAGCGGCCTGTTCCTGGCTTGCCTGTGCCTTCGTCAGCGCCTGCAGTTCCTGCCTTGCCTTGCGGCGGGCGATCGCCGGATGGTACGGCTCGGCCGGCGGCTCCGCGCCGCGAAGCTCGCCGAGCAGGCGGGTGATGTCGGCCATGATGACCGCGGTGGCCGCGTGCAGGGTCGGGCTGGTCAGCAGCTGACCGGCGAAGGCGGACAGGTCAACCTGCGGCCCGGCCAGGATGTGCACCGTGCGGCGCGGCACCAGGTGCGGCCGGAAGCTCCCGTACGGCAGGACCTGCTGCGCGCCCCAGGTCGCGACCGGTACAACTGGCGCGCCGGTCGACAGGGCGAGCCTGGCTACGCCGGTCTTGGCCACCATCGGCCATTCGTCCGGATCCCTGGTGACTGTCGCCTCCGGGTAGAAGATGACGCACGCGCCCTTCCGCAGGCCCTGCTCGGCGTCCTTGAGCACCAGCGCGGCGTCCGCCTGGCCGCGGTACACCGGCAGCTGGCCGAGTTCGCGCATGATGTACCCGAGCACCTTGACCTCGAAGAGCGACGACTTGGCCAGGAACACCGGATACCGGCCGACGTGGTCGCTGAACAGCGACAGCGCAAGCACGTCCGCGTAGGACAGATGGTTGGCCGCAAGGATCATGCCGCCGTCGGGCGGGAAATGCTCGTGCCCGTGCCAGTCGAGCTTCATCAGCATCGGGACCAGCGGCCGCAGGATGATCTTCGAGACTCCTCGCCAGGCACGGGAGTAGCTGCCGACGGCGCGCTTGGTCATCTGATCAGTCTCCAGGTTAGGCCGGCGCCGTGTCGAGGCGGGATCGGCGCCGGGGCGGGATCCGTGTCCGCAGCCGGATCGGCGTGCGGGCAGGATCAGACCCATGACCCCGCAACCGCCGCTCCGCTGGTCGCTGGTGATCCCCGTCAAGGTACTTGCCCGCGCGAAGTCCCGGCTGGCCAGCCTGGCCGGGTCGCGCCGGGGGGAGCTGGCGCTGGCCATGGCGGCGGACACGGTCGCAGCGGCCGTGGCCTGCCCCGCGATCGGCGCGGTGATCGTGGTGACCGATGACGCAGCGGCCGGGGCCGAGCTGGGCGGCCTTGGCGCGCACGTGGTAGCCGACGAGCCAAGGGCCGGGCTCAATCCGGCGCTCGTCTTCGGTGCGGCGTATGCCGACGCCCGGTGGCCAGGCCGGGGCCGGGCCGGGCTCGCCGCCGACCTGCCAGCGCTCGACCCGGCGGAAATCGGCCGCGCGCTCGCCGCGGCGAGCGGGTGGGCGGAGGCGTTCGTGCCGGACGCGGCAGGCTCGGGCACGACGCTTTACACGGCCGGGCCGGCCGCGTCGTTCTGCCCGCGGTTCGGTCCCGGGTCGCGTGACCGGCACCTGGCCCGCGGCGCCGCCGAGCTTGACCTGCCCGGCACGGCCGGGCTGCGCCGTGATGTGGATACCCCTGCCGACCTGCGCAGTGCGGCCAAGCTCGGGCTCGGGCCGCGGACCGCCGCGCTGGCATCCGAGCTAGCCTGAATCGTCGTCGGCTGGCGCTGCTCCCGCCGCCCCGTCCGGGCCGCCGCCCCGTGCGGGGCGCCGCAGGGCTGCAACCCGTTGAAACCGGAGTTCAACGCCCGTCCAACCCGTTCAACGCCATATCGAACGGGTTACCGGGCGCCGCCCGCGAGGCGCGGCTGCATCGGATGGGTTGCCGGGGGCGCCGCCCGAAGGGGCGGCTGGTTACTTCGCGGCACGGCCTACCTTGCCGGTCGCGGGGCTAGTCGCGGGGCTAGATGTGCACGATCGGGCAGGTGAGCGTGCGGGTGATCCCGTTTACCGACTGGATCTGGGCGACCACGAGCTTGCCGAGATCATCCACATTGTCTGCCTCGGCGCGGACGATGACGTCGTAGGGGCCGGTGACGTCATCCGCCTGCGTGACGCCAGCGATCTCGCCGATGTGCACGGCAACATCGGCGGCCTTGCCGACCTCTGTCTGAACGAGGATGTATGCGTGCACCATGCGGTCCTCCCGGGGTGCCAGTGTGATCGCCACGCTACCTTAGGTACTGGCCCGCCGCTCCCGCAAGGGGATCTTGCGGGCAACGGCCCGGTCACCCGGCAGGCGGAGTGGCGGGCAGCGGCAGCCGACTTGCGGGAGGCTCACATCACCGTCGCGGATCTGGGTGAATTCGGCCTCATCGCAGAGATGAAGGCACTGCTGCCGGCCGGCCCGGCGCAGCTTGTCGGCATCGGCGACGATGCCGCGGTCATCCGGGCGCCCGATGCCCGGGTGGTGGCGACCATGGACCTGCTGGTGGAGGGGCGGCATTTCCGCCGTGACTGGTCGGGCGCCTTCGACGTCGGCTGCAAGGCGGCCGCGCGGAACCTGGCGGACATCGCGGCGATGGGCGCCGCGGCGACGGCCTTGCTGGTGGGCTTCGCGACGCCCGGCGACCTGCCCGCTGAATGGGCCAGGGACCTGGTCCGCGGCCTGGCGACCGAATCCGGGCGGGCCGGGGCTTCGGTGGCCGGCGGGGACGTGAGCAGCGCCGATACCATCATGATCGCGGTCACGGCGCTTGGTGACCTGGCTGGCCGGGATCCGGTCACCAGGGGCGGGGCACGGCCAGGGGACCAGTTGGCATTGGCGGGCATGCCCGGCCGGTCGGCGGCCGGCCTGGCGCTGCTGACGGCCGGCCTTGCCGAGCCAGCAGCCGTCGTCGCGGCGCACCGGCGGCCGCAGCCGCCGTACGACGCCGGGCCGCAGGCAGCCGCCCTCGGCGCTACCTCGATGATCGACATCAGCGACGGGCTGGTGCAGGATCTCGGTCACGTGGCCGCGGCCAGCGAGGTGCGCATCGACATCGACACCGCGCGGCTGACCCGCGATCCGCAGCTAGCGGCGGCGGCGGCGGCCCTCGGCGGCGCGGACTGGCTGGGCTGGGCGCTGACCGGCGGCGAAGATCACGCCCTGGCCGCCACCTTCCCGGCAGGCACCAGGCGGCCGGCCGGCTGGACGGTCATCGGCTCGGTCGCCGCAGGCCGCGGGGTTCGGGTGGACGGGCGCAGTTCGCCCGAGCACAGCGGATGGGATCATTTCCGCTGAACAGCCAACAATTACTTGTGGCATCTGATCGACTACATTCTCAGCACTAGCTCGCAGGAAAGTTGCTTGGTATAAACCCCCCGATGCCACGACACCGTAAAGGCGAGGTAAGGCCCTGGTATGCCCCAGGGCTGGTGCTTGCCGTGCGGGCACGCCTGCTTGCCGTGCGGGCACGCCTGCTTGCCGTGCGGGCACGGCGTTCGGGCGGTTCGGCGGCCGGGTCGCGGCATGCGGGCACCCGGCCTCGGGCTTCAGGTGCCTGGATTGCGGGCACCCGGACCCGAGGCGCGCTGGCAGCAGGCGCCCATGGCGCGGCCCGCCCGGCTGCAACGTCCGGCTTGGCCCGGATGGCCGGCTTCGCTCGAATGGCCGGCTTCGCTCGAATGGCCGGCTTCGCTCGAATGGCCGGCGTCGCCCGGCTCGTTCGTCCCGGCCACGCGCTGCCGCCGGCCCGCTCGGTTCGCGGCATGCTGCTGACGCCGTGGCTCTCGGCCGGCGCGGGCATCGTGGTCGCCGCCGGGCTGGCGCTGAACGTGCCGCATGCGGTGCTTACCTACAGCCCGACCTATCCGGGGACGAAATGCCGGCAGCCGGCCTGCGGCACCGCCGCGGCGCGGCACCGGCCCGGCGGGGTGGCCGTGACCGGCCCGGGCACCAAGCTGCAGCACCCCAGGCACGTCCGCGCGCACCAGCCCGCCGGGACCGGGGTCAGCCCGGCGACGCCGGCCACCCCGGCGCACCGGCACGGTGCCCCGGTCGACGTGTGGTACCAGACCATGCAGCGCTGGTCGGCTGGCTTCACCGCGCTGATCACCATTACCAGCCGGGCGCACCTCGATAACTGGCGGCTGGTGTTCAGGTATCCGGGGGTGCACATCGACTCGGTTACCGGGGCGAAGTGGGTGGCACGCGGCGACGGCGGCGTGGCATCGGCCGGCCCGTGGGGCCGCCAGGCCGGGAAGCAGGTCAGGATCCTGATCATCGCCATCGGGACGCCGGGACGGCCGGCCGCCTGCAGGTTCGACGGGGTCCGCTGCAGCTTCGGCGGGGCCCTCAGCCAGGCCGCCGGCGATTCCGGCTGGCCGCCCGGCAGGTCCGGCTGAGCAGGATCGAGCCGTGGCCGGCGACGCAGGCCGCAATGGAACCTAGGCTGGATGGATGACGCCGTTGACTCCGCCCTGCGTGCTCGCCGTGGCCGGCTCGGACTCGGCCGGCGGCGCCGGGATCCAGGCTGACCTCAAGACGATGCTCGCGCTCGGCGTGCACGGGATGAGCGTGGTGTGCGCCGTCACCGCGCAGAACTCGGTCGGCGTGCAGGGCTACTGGGAAGTTCCGCCGGATGCGGTCCGGGCTCAGCTTGCCTCGGTACTAGGCGATATCAGCGTGCACGCGGTCAAGACCGGGATGCTCGCCTCGCCTGCCATCGTGCAGACCGTGGCCGGCCTGCTGGCCGCCCAGCCAGCGCCGGTCGTGGTGGATCCGGTCGCCGTGTCGAAGCACGGCGACAGCCTGCTGTCGGCAGGCACCCTGGAAGCCGTGCGGGCGCACCTGCTGCCGCTGGCCACGGTGCTGACCCCCAACCTGCTTGAGGCCGAGTTGCTGACCGGCAGCCGGATCACCGACGAGGCAGGCATGCTGCGGGCCGCTAAGGCACTGTCCGCGATGGGGCCGCGCTGGGTCCTGGTCAAGGGCGGGCACCTGCCGGGGAATCCGGTGGACCTGCTGTTCGACGGCTCGGACGCGATCCGGTTTCCCGGCCAGCGCATCGCCAGCCGTCACACCCACGGCACCGGCTGCACGCTGGCGTCCGCGATCGCGTCGTTCCTCGCCATGGGCAGGCAGGTACCCGAGGCCGTGGCAGCGGCCAAGGACTACGTGACCGGCGCGATCGAGGCGGGATTCCCGCTTGGTGCGGGAATCGGCCCGGTGGATCACGCCTGGCGGATACGCCAGCCGGTCAGCGGGTGATCTTGCCGGCCTTGATGCACGACGTGCACACGTTCAGCCGCCGGGGGGTCCGGCCGACCATGGCGCGCACGCGCTGAATGTTCGGGTTCCAGCGTCGCGGGGTGCGGCGGTGCGAGTGCGAGACGTTATTGCCGAAGCCCGGCCGCTTGCCGCAGACGTCGCAGACGGAAGCCACGGGATCGCTCCATTGGGTGCTGGTGAGATAGGTCGTCGTGCCGGACGCTGCCGGAACGGTCGTCGAAGGATATCTGACGGACGCGGGTTCGCGCGAGCCGGGCCGCAGCGCGGCCGGCCCGGCGGCGGCGGTCACCGGATTTTCGGCTGCCCGCGGCTGACGGTGCTTGGTCCTATCGTGGGTGCATGGCAGCGCTGCAGGCGATGGACGGTGATGCTGTCCGGCAGTGGTGCAGGCTAGCCGCCGACGCGCTGACGCAGACCAGGGCGGCGATCGACGCGCTGAATGTGTTCCCGGTGGCCGATGCGGACACCGGGACGAATCTGCAGCTCACGTTGCTGTCCGCGGCAGATGCCGCCGAGGCGGTG
>WNGK01048879.1_pt1 | contig 11443 bp, 9 predicted proteins | sample 5400601 | NCBI WGS metagenome assembly WNGK01 (sample SAMN13153376, study PRJNA577476) | soil metagenome | isolation source: 60 cm soil or saprolite under Garry oak tree replicate 1 | place: USA:California | collected 2016-06-15
GATTCAAGAAACGATCAGGAAATGGGACATGGCGGGAGTGTGAGGGCTCACGAGGTGCTCCCGAACTAAATCCAACGGCGTTGCTTGCTGGTTGCCAACTGTACCGGTAAACTCGGCGTATGGCCGGACACGGAATGCATCAGTCGCAGAACCTTGCCCTGCAACAGATTCTTGCGCCGCAGCTTCAGCAAAGCCTGTTAATCCTTCAGACCCCTCTGCTTGAGCTGCGCAATCTCGTGCAGCAGGAAATGGAGACGAACCCCGTCCTCGAGGAACTGCCGGATGAATCCAGCACGAACGAACGCGACGGCGCCGAGCCTTCTGCTGACGACAATTTCAGGGAGGAATTCGAGAAGCTGGTGCGGTTGGATGAGGAATGGCGCGATTACATGGCACAGTCGGCCAGCTACAACTCTGAAGGCTTTCGGCGTTCGCAAGAAGGACAAGATAAGCGCCAGTTCTTTTTCGATTCCATTCCCGTGCAGGAAACCCTTCAGCAAAATTTGATAGGACAACTGAATCAGACCGTGCTCAATGCCGACAATCGCAAAACAGCGGAGCTGATCATTGGCAATATCGATGACAACGGATTTCTCCAAAGCACGCCGGAAGAAATGGCGCTCAGTTCCGGAGTTCCGAAGGAAGATTTCGAGAAGATGCTTGCCTTGGTTCAGGGTTTTTATCCGCCGGGTGTGGCCGCGCGCGATTTGCGCGAATGTTTGCTCATTCAATTGCAGCGTTCAGGAAAAGAAAGCAGCCTCGAATACAGAATCGTCTCCGAGCACATGGAAGATTTGGGCAGGCGGCGCTTTCCCGAAATCGCGCGACGGATGGACATCAGCGTCGAGGAAGTGCAAAGGGCTGCCAACAAGATTGCGTGGCTGAATCCGCGCCCCGGCCAGGTCTTCGCCGCTGCTCCGCAAAACTACGTGCTGCCGGATGTGACCGTCGAAAAGGTGGATGGCGATTACCAAGTCATTTTGAACAATGAGCAAATCCCTCATCTGCGGATCAGCAATCTCTACAAGGACATTATCGCGCAGGGCAACAACGGCGCTGAAGTCAAAGATTACATCCGCGACAAAATCCGGAGCGGCAAATTCCTGATCCGATCCATCCACCAGCGCCAGCAAACGATTTCCAACATCGCGCAGCAGATCGTTTCCCGGCAGCGCGACTTCCTTGAGCACGGGCCATCGCATCTGAAACCGATGACCATGGCCGAAATCGCAGATGCGGTGGGGGTGCATGAGACCACGGTGAGCCGCGCTGTTTCCGGAAAATACATGCTCACGCCTCAGGGTATTTTCGAGATGAAATACTTTTTCACGTCCGGCTATCAAACCGCCACCGGCGAATCGATGAGCAACACGAGCGTGAAAGAAGCGATCCTCGATCTGGTGAAACACGAGAACGGCAGCGCACCGTTGAGCGACCAGCAGCTCGTCGAGATTCTGACCGAACGCGGAATTCCCATCGCGCGGCGCACCGTGGCCAAGTACCGCACCGAGCTGAACATTCTGCCAAGCCACATGCGGCGGAAGTATTGACGCGAAGCGTCTGTGAGTCGTTAAAAAAGTTACAAGAGTTACATTGTTACAGCGGTGTAATGGTGCGTGTCCGCACCGCGCACTGTTTCGGCGCTTGAACGTTTCAAGGATTTAACATTGTAACTCTTGTAACCTTTGTAACTTTTAGCTTGCCCATGTCCCCTTCCCTTCGCGCAGCGGTTATCGCCGAATGGCGCGGTCTTCCCGAGAGGAAAATGCGGCCAGACCGGTGGCAAGCGCCGGCCGATTTAGTCCCGAAATTGATGCAGCGCCTCGGGTTGCGCGAGCGTTTGCACGAGACAGAGGTGATCGAAGCGTGGTCGAAAATCGTCGGCGACTTCATCGCCGCGCACTCCGCTCCGGTCGCGCTGCGTGAAGGCGTACTCTATGTCCGCGTGCTCCAGCCAGCATTGCACTACGAACTCGAACAAGTTTCCAAGTCCGAAATCCTGCGAAAACTAAAGCAACGCTTCGGCGGGAAAACCATTCGCGACGTGCGCTTCCGCGTCGGCTGAGATCCAATCAGCTCTCCAGCGTTTTTGCTTTACAGCGGTCCCGTCATTTTGCTAAATCCCGCCTAGGCAGGGCCTCGCGAGCACTTGCGGATGGGAATCGCGAAAGACCATTTAGGAGGCTCTTATGAAGAAATCGATCGCTGCAACATTCCACGTAGCGTCTCTCTGGCTCGCGGACACCAACTCCCACGCTTACGGGTTAATCGCAGTTCTCTTTTTAGCTGGTTGCATCGCCACTGAGAATCGATGGGAAGCGAGCCAGATGCGGGCACAGGTGATGAGTTATTACAATGATGAAATTATGGAAAATCTGATTAAAGCCGACGAGCAGCTGCCCTTTGTCCATGTCGATATTACAGGGTTGACTAATATAGATACGTCACAAATAAGTGGCAGCATTAGTGGCGGCGAGACGTCGAGCTTTAGCAAGACTAGCCCAATTATGGTAAATGCGCTCCACACAATTACCAGGGGCATATTGAGCCCATTTTCGTATTCAGTATCTCCGCAGCGGGGTAATTCGCTTCAAATCAGTGCAGCGCCGGTGCTCGGACAGCTCCCCGCTGACATTACGACAACATCTAAAAAAACAACAACAAAGACGGTAAAAACAGAGCCGCCACCAGGAAAGCCAAACGAGCCTCCGCCGGCGACAGTGAAGACAACAACGATAGAAGATCAAACGCTAACGCCAGAGCCCACTAACATCTACAAGCTTTATGCGGATTTTCTTTCTGACCTAAAGAAGCATAGTGCGTTTGGGCAGACCGAAGGCTTGACAGGTCCAAGGGAAAAGTATGTACCGGGCACAAAAAAGCTGTGGGGTACTAGATACTATTACATCAAAGACATCTGCATACCGCCTCCGCCTCGCAAGCCGGAATGGTGTGCCCGAGAGAAGTATTACAATTTCTGCGTACGCTTGTTCACAAAGGGGCAAGCTCAGTCTTTGGGAAAACAGCTTCAGGCAGTTGAGACAGCTATTCAGGGGACAAGGGGCCTGCAGGCGCTTCCGCCACCTCCCCCGCCGTGAGCTAACTCCGCCGTGAGGCTATACAGGATGAGAACATGGTTATCGTGCAGCTTCATGTCGCGTCTCTACAATTTCCTCTCTTGGGATTGTTCTCTACGTCCGCGTGCTCCAACCGGCCTTGCACTACGAGCTGGAACAAATCTCCAAGTCCGAAATCCTGCGGAAACTAAAACAACGATTCGGCGGAAAAATCATTCGCGACATTCGCTTCCGCGTCGGCTGATTGGAAAAATCTGTGGCGCAAAACAAACTAGGCGCCGATCAAGCCACCTTCAAAAAAGAAAGGAAGTAGTTCGGCGAGTCGAAAACTTCGCTGATTAATGAATCTTGGAATAGAAGTCGCTCGCCTCTCTTATCTGAGAAAGAAGTTCGGCGAGGATAGTGCCTTGCTGCGCCACCGCTGCTGGTGACCACACCTTCCGGGCCTGACGAGTGGTGAAATAGCTTCGCTTGCTCCACGTTTTATCGCCATAGCAGTAATGAATGACGTCGCGATTTACCATCGCATTGGGCCAATAGTTGTGATTCATGATGTGGGTCAACGTTACGTTTAAACCCAGCTTCACAACCGCCAGACCAAATGCGCCCATGACATCGTCCCACTCCCGCGGCGAGACCTCGTCAATCGCTCGGAGCCACGCCTCCGCCAATTGTTTGGCAGCAGCCACAGGAATGACGTAAGGAGGCCCGCAACACAACTCTTTCTTCTGCCGATCTAGCATCTCTAATCTGATCCCGATTTTCTTTGCGGCTCTTCGTACCGGTTTCCGGTCATAGTTCACATAGCCATAGTACTCACCGGAAAGACTTCTAGAAAAATCAGGTTGGCGTACAAAGATCATGTCCGGATCGCAAAATACGATGAATTCGTCCTTCGCTGAGCACAACTCCGCGGCGTGCAGCAATGTGCCTGCGATGTTTCTGGGAAGGTAATCGTCGCCATTCATGACTATTGGTGAACGACTCAGGCGGCTCACACAGGAGAAATGGAACAGTTTGGCCTGCCATGCCAGGTAGGGACTGTTCTCTGCGGATACAACGATTCGATAACGAGGCGCCATGTCTGCCATCAGTTGAATTCCATCACCGTCGAATATTGAGACAGCATTGCGCGCAACAGTGTAAGAGTCGGGGGTCTGTCTGGTGATGCACCGCGCATCGGAGGAACTTCGCCTGCGGCACGGATTTCAATTGCGCGCGTACACGGCAAGGCAATGTCGACGGCGGCTCGCTTCGGTTTCATTGCTAGACGTGGACGACACCTACGATTTCCGATACGATATTGGGCATCCGTTCGCCCTAAATTATGAAATGGCGTACGGTGTGTTCGTGTTAAGGCGGTATCTGCCATCATAGTCACTGTTGGCCGAACTGAGTCTTTTTGCTTCCCCCTATGCATCCGCCAATCGCCCATTACAAGCTCAAAAAAGTTTGCAAGACTGAAATGTTGCGAAAACTGAAACAGCGCTTCGGCGGCAAAACTATCCGCGACGTTCGCTTTCGCGTGGGCTGAAAGCGCAGCCGCGGCATAGCGGTTTTGCTTTACAACGATCCCTTCTTTCTGCTAAAGCCGCGACAGGGAAATGCCTTGCGAGAAACGAAGACGGGACATGAATCATAATATCTATGTCGCAAAAAAAGCCTCTAAGTAGAATCCTCGTTTCAGAGAATACTCTCAGTTTAAAGGAATGTACATTCCTAATTGAACTTTACGACCGCTATGCCGAGTTATCAACTCAGAGAGATTATAGTGGTCGGCCCCTTCTCCATTATTACACCCTTCGAGACGTAGACAGCGAGTCAGCCAGCTGGGTGCATGGTGTCAGCCTGCAATCCAAAAAAAAGATCGAGGTCGGTCTTCGTACTCCGGAATTAATTGTCGAATCGGTGTTCCTCGCGTGTTTATGGCCTGGGGATTCGCATATTCCCCACGCAGACAATGAGCGAAAAGAAGACGGGCGGTGGGTCCCGAATCACACGCCCCAACGGGATTACACGGCGCTTGTTTATCTGAATGACAACTTCACGGGAGGTGAATTGGTTTTTCCAGATCGTGATGTGGTTATCATCCCGAAGCCCGGTTTATTTGTTGGGTTTCCTAGCAATCACAGATTTGTGCACGCAGTCCCAAACGTTCTTTCTGGAAAACGATATTCTCTGCCAGTGTGGTTTACAATGAATTCAGAAAAAGCTATGCAGGTTTGAACTCTTCAATTTGTTCAGAAAGAGGGGGCGACCACTTGCAGTCTGAATGTTGAGGTATCGGTGTGGCGGCGTCCAAAGGGCGTACTATGAAATTTCTTCCTCTTCTGTTTTTAATCGCGATAGCCGACTGTTCCGTTGCACAGACGCCGCAGGTTCAGGCGGTTGCCTACAGCCGCAGTACCATTCCGGGTATTCCGACGGGCCCTGGCGGACCGGCTATCAATTCTCTTCCGGTCAGGTATTACATCTATGTCACCGTGAAGAAAGGAACACCTGTCTCTGTCAGCAGCGTATGCCTCAAGGGGCAATCGTACGCGGCGAGCCTGAAGAAAGTGACCTCGCCGGTGGTCGTTCCGCACGATCCCAATGTACCTACCGAGGCGAAGGACATGCTGGTCCCAAAGAGCCAGGACGAGGTTTATCAGGTGAACGTGCAGGAACAAACAGGTCCGGCTTGTAAGGATCGGGCTCAGCGACTGGCGCGAGATAACGAGGTGGTGGTCACTCTCAAGTCCAGCGGGAGAACGCTGTATGCGCCCGCCAAGACAATCGTGGCGCTAGCTGCTGCCGCGGCGCCGTAAGCTACTTCAGCGGAGCTTCCCAGCATCCTCTGCCGTAAGTAGCCGCACGGATCACATTGCTGCCGTAGAGAATCTCCAACCTGTCCACGATCACATTCGGTAATCCCGACTTATAGGGCACCCAATCGACCAGGCCATCGTTGCGATAATAGACACCCGCATCCGTGCCGATGTAGACCGGATTGTCCGCTTTTTTCTCATAAGCGATGGCGTTCACCGGCATGTTAGGCAGGGTACCGCTGATATTTTCCCAAGTTTCGCCTCCGATCTGCGACTTATACACCTTCTCCGCGGCGTTGTATCCGCTGAACGTCACCCACACCAGCTTGGGATCGGTGTCGCTCACAGTCACGTCGGTCAGATAGTTCGAGACCACCGGCAGACCGGCCGTGATGTCGTGCCACGGCATGCCTCCGGTGGTGGTGCGATAGAGTTTGTTTCCGCTCCCCGCATAGATGTAATTGGGATCGCTCGGCGCAACCTTGAGCGATACGAATGTGGTAATACCAGCCAGTGTCCCGCTGATATCGGTCCAATCGATGCCCTGATCAGTGCTCTTGTACACTTTGCAGGTGGCAGCGTAGATGGTAGTGGCCTTAGTCGGGTCCTGTTGCAATGGCGTGACCCAGTTTCCGTTGCAAGGCGTATCGATGCAACCGAAGGTGGTGCCGCCATTGGTGCTGCGGTACAGCTCGCCGTATTGGATAGACGCGTAGATATAGCCTGCGTTGTTCCAGTCAATGAAGCCCCGCATTCCATCGGCGTTGGTGATACTGGTCCAGGTCCCGGTATCGTACTTCATGTGACCGTTGTCCTGCGCGCCCAGCTCCATGATCTTGGTCGCCTTGCTGCTTCCCACCCCATAGAACTGGGTGATGGCCAGCCCCTTATTCAGGCTGGTCCAAGTCGAGCCGGAATTGGTGCTTTTGAACAGGCCGCCGTCATTGCCGGCCAGGATGGTGCTGCCGGAACTCGGTAAGAAGCGCAGGACATGGTTGTCCGTATGGCCCGCCGTGGGTACGCTGGCCCAAGTAGCGCCGCCGTCGGTGGTCTTCATGATGTTGAAACCGGCCACCCAGACGACTTTATCGCTGACGGGAGAGACCGCCAGTACGTTGTCATAATAGCCATACAGGGAAACCCCCGGCGCCCTGGTGTTGGCCCAGCTCGCTCCGGCATCGGTGCTCTTCTGGACAGCGCCGTCGGTGCACAGGGTGTAGAGCGTCTTGGGATTGCTGTGAGCGATTTCGATGCTGTAGCGGGAGCCGAAACAACAAGTGGCGGTGGTTGCGTCAAACGTTTCCCCGGCATTGGTGCTCTTCATGACATGGCTGGTAGTGACGTAGGCAATTTTGCCATCGTTGTGCTGGAATTCCGCATCATAGGCGCTGGCGGTGACGACCTGGTTCCAGGTGAGGCCCGCGTTATCAGTGCGATAAACGCCGTCACTAGTCGCGGCCAGCAGGATTTTGCTGTCGGTCGGATGAATTACTAGCCGGCGGATAGTCCGGTTCTGATCAATCCTCCAAGGCAGGCCGGTGTCGGACCACGTGGTTCCTCCGTTGGTACTTTTCCTTACGCCAACACTGTATGTGCCGCCCCAGAACGGCGTTCCGTAACCGTATGGGTCGCTGGTAGCTTTTGGAGTTCTTGGGGTCGAAGTTGATGGAATTCACGCGTCCCATGTTGGTGCCGCCGATGGCATCCGACGGCCCCAGAAATTTCCATACGACCGGCGGCCCTGCCGGCATCATGGGGCCAGCAGCGGGTCCAGCGTTCTTCAGCAGCTGCTTGTCTTCCTCCGAAATCCTCTCCCGAATCTCAGTTATGGCAGCCTGGTTCAGTCGGCCGCTGGGATAGGTCCGTGGCTCCATTAGCCATTCCCAACGCTTGAACAGCTTCTGCTCCTCAATGGCGATCTTGGCTTGGATTGCTTCCGCCTTTTCGAAGCGCTGCTTGGGCGCAACGTTCTCCTGTTCTATGCCTACCGGATGTTGCTGGGAGTACTCCTGGAAGGCCTTCTGGAAATCTTTAAACGTCAATTCCTGAGGGGATTTTTTAGGCAGGTTAGCGGCCCATTGTTGCGCCCGGGCATTCACCGGCGCGACCGTAAGAAAACAGAGTACGGCAATAAACGAATAAGGCGACAGAACTGTCTTCACATCTCCAAAGTTCCTTACCATCCGCTCGCGGTACGCTCAAGTAAATACGTCGAGCTTAGCTGCTGCTTCTTATTTACGACATTGCACAACCGTTCGCGCCGAATAATGAAATGACTTGCAGCGTTCGCGGCATAGTGGAGCACAGCGAGATTTGGACTCGTATGTCTGTTGACTAGAGCGGGCGAATTCATAGTGCAGCGTGACGATCCGGTGGCGCAATTGTGCGTGTACCGTGCAGAAGCCGGGCTTCATGAAATAAAGAGAGCAGAGAGGTTTCCGGTGGAAACGAGCCGACGCACATGTCATTCTGGGATAAGAAGAAGGAACGATAATGGAACTTAGCGAGTGGATAAATTCGAATTACCTGACGCCTGAAGGCATCGCTGATGTTCGTGAATCAGTAAAAGCCAAGCCGACGATGAAATACTGCGTGCTTGATAATTTCTTTCTCCCTGAACGTCTAGACGCCATAATAGCTCACCATGCAACGTTGAAATTTAATGAGGCCGCTGACAGGACCGGGCATGATATGGAGATTTTGCCATATGACGGAGCCGTCAAGTGGGCGGATGGTAATGACGTCGGTGCTGAGTTTTATTTCGCTGAAGAAGTCAAAGACTACTTCTGTTATTTATTGAATCGTCTAAAACCACCCACGACCAGTGTTGAGGTGAAACTCAGGTGGCACAAACCTCATGCTACTGGCTTCTGGATTCATAGCGATTCAGTAGTGCGTTCCATTGTCGCCATCATGTACTTTAACAAGAACTGGAAAGCTTCTGACGGCGGTTTGCTGCAATTATGGCGTCCTGATGAAGCGTCTTACGACAAATCAACGATTTTTGATAACATCAGGTCGGATCAGCGTCTTGATTTCTTAAATGAAAATCAAAGACTGAAGACGAACACGCCAGGAGGCGGCTGGCCAAGCCATTGGCCCCATCAGTCTCGTGACATGATTCTCGTAGATCAAATTGTCCCTGCCTATAATCGGCTCTTCTTGTGTGATCTTGATGCCGATCCGACGTTTCATTCCGTGACGCCGAGTTGTGACAAGATCCGAACTGGATTCGTATATTGGCTGCACAATCAATCTCATCCGAACTTCAAAGGCAAATGATTATAGGAGCTAGCCGTACGGCAGTCCCAAAGGTTCTTTCTGGAAAGCGATACTTCCGGTGTGGTTTAGTATGGATTCGACAAAAGCCACCGTTTTCGTGTTACACCGCCGACGCCATCTTAGTTAAATCTAAGAAGCAGGCTTGACATTAACGCAAAGGTTAAGTCACATCTCGTGTATGACACAAAATACAGCACCGCCAGGACCGCCGCCAGCACCGCCAGGACCGCCCAAGAAGTATTGATCGGACTCGCCATTCCGAATCGGCTGGCGCGCGAGAACTATCGGGGGCCCGGGTTAAGCCCATAGCCTCCACGGGACTCGTGTTGCCGAATTACAATCGGGGTGGGATCACCTCGACGCGGGTGAAGCGACGAGTTTTTGAAAGCGCGGATCATTCCGGAGGGGATCGAACATTGGATCCAGCCGGAGCAGCGCGGCATTGAGCGGCCCCCCAAAAAAAGGGCTGGCGTACGAGATCGAGAGTAGTTTCTGTAAAGCGGCGATCGCGCGGTCGGGCTCTCCCAGCTGCGCTGCCACCCGGGCGAGGATCTCGAGCGACGCAGGACCAGTCGAGCGGTCTTTCTCGATCGGATTCGCGGCCATGGCCCGCTCCGACAGAGCCAATGCGGCGGCTTTGTCACCGAGACCCATATTGACGAGCGCGAGATCTCCGATGAGGTAGGAATTTTCCGGCTGTTCTTTAAGGAAAGGTTCCAGTTCGCTGCGCGCTTGTTGCCAACTTTTTTGGGCGGCGGGATGGTCGCCGGCGACTTCCTGTGCCCAGCCTAAGAAAAAGCGCAGCTCGCCATTGATATAACCTAACGTTGGTGCGGGGTTAGCTAATATTTCCTTGAGCCGAGCGATGATTGGCGCGGTGTGGCGCTCCAGGATCGCTTGGTAAACCTGCGTTTCCAAGACGTAGGGGTTGTCGGCGGACAGGTGGAGCGGAGCGAGTAGAAGCGCAGCACGCGGCAGGTTGCCCTGAGCTTGTGCAATAGCTGCCTTTTGCGAGAGCGTATCGGGGTCATCCGGTATAATGTTTAGAATCTGATCAAGCTTTCGCAGTGCTTCGGGCAAACGACGACGGTTAACATAGGTAGCCGCGTGCTGGGTGAGTAGGTGAAGATTGCGCGGGTCGAGCCGCTCGGCTTCTTGGAAGTACGACTCGCTCCTGTCCCACTGGCCTCGCCTCCGCTCTAAATAGGCCAGCGATTCAAGAATCTGGCTGCTATTGGGCAGGAGCTGCCGTGCCTGCTCAAAGTAACGCACCGCAGTGTCGTAATCCTTCAGGCAGGCGTAGTGGTAATATCCCTTGGCATGCAGTGCCTCGCCGCGACTGGGTTGAAGAGTGAGGGCGGTTTCGGCTGCCTGCCGTGCCTCTTCACGAAGCCCCGGCGTCGGCTGAAGACTCTGTGTGCGATAGCCGCGCGCATCAACGTATGACAGTAGCGCCCAACCAAGGGCAAACTTAGGGTCCAAGCGCACCGCTTCTCTAAGATATTTCTGCGCGGCGAGGGCAATGGCTGGTGTGTCGACGGTCTTCAGTGTATAAGCCAGCCCACGCAGGTAGGCATCATAAGCTTCGGGGTTCTCCGTCGGTTTGGCGGCGATCTCTTGCTCTTCCCGGCCCGTGAGTTTCGCGCGTAATTGGTCGGCTATGGCTTTGGCCACCTCGCTCTCGACCGAAAAGATGTCGGTCAGTCTCCGGTCGAACGTGTCAGCCCAAAGATGGGAATCGGAGGCTGCATTGATCAACTGCACGTTGACACGCACTGCATCGCCGCTTTTTTGCACACTGCCTTCCAGGATACGAGCGACGCCGAGTTGCCTGGCGATCTCAGACAGATTTTCCGGCGCGCTTTGGTAATGCTGCGTAGACGTGCGCGAGATCACTTTCAGATCCGCGATCTTCGATAAGCGCGTCAGAATTTCGTCCTGGATTCCTTCGGCAAAGTAGCCGTTTGCTTTTTCTTCGCTGCGATTCTCAAAGGGTAACACAGCGATTGATTTTTCGGGAATCACCGCCGCCGGTGATAGCGGTTTGGTTTGCCGCTTCAACATCCCGAAGTACAAGCCAGCAAGCACGAGAAGCGAGAGCGCCGCGATGCCACCGGCAAGCAGCACCTTCGTGTTTGAGCTTTTGCCAGGGGGCCTTCGTATTTTTGTCTGCTGTGGGGCAAGCTGGAGCCGTTGTGCAACCTCAACTGCCGACTGCGGACGCCGCGACGGATCCTTTGCCAGACATGCTGCGACCGCATCTTCCCAAACCTGTGG
>WNGK01027443.1_pt1 | contig 11441 bp, 13 predicted proteins | sample 5400601 | NCBI WGS metagenome assembly WNGK01 (sample SAMN13153376, study PRJNA577476) | soil metagenome | isolation source: 60 cm soil or saprolite under Garry oak tree replicate 1 | place: USA:California | collected 2016-06-15
TGAAATGCGGCACCCGCGCTTCATCGAACAGGATGCAATTTTTGAATTCGCACGAGTTACCCATTACAACACCATTCCCAGCGATGACGTTCTCGCGCACGTAACAGCCGCTGCGAATCTGGCAATTTTCGCCAATCCACGCCGGACCTTTCAGCACCGCACCTTGCTCAACAACGGTTCCTCTGCCGATAAAGACGCGATTGCTGATAAATGGTTTGCCCACTAGATCGGCGAGCACGGCGGGTTTGAGACGAAACTGCAAATAACTCGCAATCTGTTTGAGCGCGTCCCAGATGTAATTTTGGTTCTCGAACAACTTCGGATGAGCCGTGTGTTCAAGGTCGAGAAAATCAGTTGGGGCAAACATTTCGGATCAGAGTTTGCCGAGCGTTACGTATTCGCCGTTGGGTTGCTGAAACCATTCTGGTAACTCAATCCCTGAGTCCACGATGCTTTCGTAGCAGTTTTGCGTGATCATGCCGCGCCGGGCGCTTTCGCCGAAGACTGCGTAATTTTTCTCTGTCACGAATAACCGGTGTTCGGGTAGCTTGGGTACTTCGTCCTTCAGATCGTCCATCGCCTTCGCGCTGGGAATGTGATCGGGTAAATGCTTGAACAGATGTCGAAGAACCTTGGCGCGCATGATCTGATGGATCCATATTTGGTTCCAAGTTTTTCGTTCCAGGTACACGTCGCCGAATAGGTTTTTGATCTTGTGCGGATGCAGCGTGATTCTCGGGATGCTCAATGTCGCCCTGCATCTGCAGAATAACAGGCCATCGATTCCCGGTGAACGCATCGCGTGCGAAATGAGGTTAGCGACCTTGTCTGTGGGAAGTTCAATCGGGTACTTGTCGTCTACGCACCAGTAAATCCACTCTTCATCATCGATGTCTGCGAGCATGTGTAACACCGTTCCCTTAATATCCTCCGGCGCCGGGTGGTATTTGATTCGATCGGTGTCGGTTCCGCGAAGCTCCTGATACGGAACGTGAAAAACGAAAGGGTGACCCGGCCACAGCCGCTCGTATTTAAGAATGACGTGTCGCGTGATCGCTCGATAGCGGTCACACGTAAGCACGATCGCTTTTATCTTATCCGGCAAACTCATAACCGAACCGCTCAATATCCACTTTGAATTTCGCTGCAATGATATCTCTGGTGCGAGGAGTATAGTATTCAGTGTAATGGCGCCTTCGCGGATTCGCTCGCCGGTGCGGCAACTTCTCCTCAATACCGAGCTTCTGCGCCACAAAAGTCCAGTCCTCGTCGAGCCGCTCGAATTTTCCGATGAAATCAGCCAGCAGATTTCCGTTCGGATCGACAAACCAGTCCAGTTGATACCGATGCGGCGAAGAGTGGATGCAAGTGGCGCTGCTGTACTGGATCCAATCAATAAATTCTTCGAAGCTCATTTCCTTCCTGAGTTGCAGCGCCTCCGTGCGTTCATAGAGCGATACAATCCGGTCCCACGGATTGCGAACGAATCCGAATTTAAAGTAGGTCTCGAATTGTTTGCGGCCGGTTTTTCGGCGGCGCTCCTCGGGCACAAGTAAATAGAGTCCGGCCGTGATCCGGTTTGTTCTTCCCCCATACCGGGTCCAGGACGTTTCCATCAGTTGCTTGATTTGCCACAAATTCAGGTGCGGCTTCCATGCTTTGCCGAGAATCGCCCGGATGCTGGTCGATCCAGTCTTCGGCACCTCAACGAAAATGCATTTCTGCTTATGAGAGATCATCCAGAAGCGTCATTGTACATTGAAAAATACTGCAGGCATTAGAAAGTGAAGGCCCGCGCGAGTCCGTAGCTCAATTGGTAGAGCAGCCCCGAAAGCTTTCGGGGTTGGTTCTGGATTGAAAATTTCTTTAGCTACTGGAAACTGAGACTTCCGGGTCGGTAGCTCAATTGGTAGAGCAGCGCCCTTTTAAGGCGTTGGTTCCGGGTTCGAGTCCCGGCCGACCCATGGTTCTGGTATGGCCTGGGTTTACATCTTACGCGGCACTAGCCGACATTACGTCGGTGCCACCGATGACCTTCAGCGCCGGATTACAGAGCACGAGCGCGGCAGCAATCACACAACGCATAGGTTGGGGAACCGGATTGAACTTGTCGTGGCGAAGGAACTCCCATGAATGGCCGACGCGCGTAAGCTCGAGTTAGTTTTGAACGAAAAAAAAATCCTCGGCTCGCAATTTCAACCTTGCTGTCGCTCTCTTAAGGAACAGCCCCGAAGTTTTTCGGGGTTGGTTCCGGGTTCGAGTCCCGGCCGACCTAATCCAGCAAATCGCGCAGCGAATTTCGTGGCCGATCCAACAGAAACACCCGTAAGCCGGCCGCGGTGGCCGCTTTCCAATCGCGTTCTGGATCATCGCCTACATGGAGGACCTCGTCAGCAGCAAGATGTATGAGGTTTAATGCGCGGCGGTAAATTTCCGGGTCTGGTTTGTCTGCGCCGAGCTCGCTGGAGATAAATACGTGGGCAAAATATTTCGCGATTCCAAGGTGCTGCAGAATGAATCGGAGGCGGCCGTCGAAATTCGAAATGACGGCGAGTTGAAACCGTTTTTGCAACTGCTTCAGGACGTTTGGGACTTCGGGGTAAAGCTCCCATACACCTGGTTCAGCGAAGTGTTCGTAGGCGACTTCGAAGAAATTGTCGCGATCAAGTTCGCTCAATGAAGGTGCAACCTGATTGAAGACGCGACCAACGAGTTCGTGCCACCAACCTTTGTCGTCGTTTTCGCGCGGCCCCTCGATGGCCGGGCGTCGCGGCATTTCTTGCCATGCTGTGTGAAATGCGCACTCCAGTTTCTGCGCGTCGAGATCTAATCCGACTTCGCGACCGACGTAAGCGTAATGCTCGCCCACTGTTTTCGTGAGAAAAAAAAGCGTCCCGGCGGCATCGAAAAGAATCGCTCTGATCACGTCAATGGAAACCTTCAGTGTACAACGGCCCTACGCAACGTTACGGGGATTCCAAGCGCTCAGGTAATGTCCAGCGTGGGATCGCAAGCCACGATTTTTCTGTTGGCATATACCCCGAATATGCGTTGCATGATTGCGTGCGATGAATGCTGTTGACGAGCCGCTATCCTTGCCCAATTGGACACAATCAGTTGAGGAGGAAGTGGCGAATGGTATCAGCCATGGGATTGGGCTGGTGGGTGCGATGATCGGCACTCCGATTCTGCTTCTGGCAGCGTTCCACCACGGCAACATTCCTTTTCTCGTTGGTACGATCATCTTTACCACGACGATGTTGCTCGTGTACCTGGCATCGACGCTTTATCACAGTTGGCCAAATACGCATACGAAATCTCTTCTCCAACTACTAGATCACTCAGCGATTTTTTTATTAATCGCGGGAACGTCCACTCCATTTGCCCTCGGCCCGTTATGCGGCAGCGGCGGCTTGGCGATGCTCGGGATCGTCTGGGCACTCGCACTGTTCGGCGTCATGATGAAAGCAACACGAGGCGTGCTGCGTCATCGGAGACTCGCGATGGGTCTCTACCTCGGAACGGGCTGGCTCGGACTCACATTCATACATCCGCTCGCACTGGCAATTCCGTTGTCGGCACTGCTTTTTTTGATCGCTGGTGGCATCGCTTACACGGCTGGCACGTTATTTTTCACGAACGAGCGGCTGCGTTATGGCCATTTCATCTGGCACCTGTTCGTGCTTGCCGGCACCAGCTGTCATTTTGCGGCGGTGTTTATTTGCGCAACCTGAAAGCAGCGCGCACAGTTGGACAAGCGTGTTAGCGCGGCGGATTAATTGGTATGCTGCCCGTAGAGCACAACGATCCAATAAACGCGAAGATCCTCGCCGTTTCCGAAGACAAGATTGAAGGATTTGTTCGCGAGCCGTTTGAAGAGATTGCCAGGCGCTCGGGTGTAGATGTCGAGGTTGTGATGGCCCGCATCGCTGCGATGTTGCGCGCAAAGACAATCCGGCGTGTCCGGCAAACTTTGCTAGCGACGAATCTGGCTGAGGGCGCGCTGGTGGCGTGGAACGTTCCCGAAGAGAAGATCGATGCCGCGTTCGACTGGATGTTTCAGCGCGACCCGTTCTCAGGCCACGTGGTGCTGCGCTCGACGGATACTGTCAGCGCTGGGTCGGACTACAAGCTCTGGACGACTCTAAAAGTGCCCCAGGGATTTTCGTTGGAAGCGCATTGCCAGTTGCTGGCGAAAAAAGTCGGTGCGGAACGTTTTCGTCTGATGCCGGCAAAAGGAATCTTCACTCTCGGGGTAGGCCACGTTCGCCGGAAAACGACTGAGCCGGGAAGTAAGACGGACCAGCCGGCGAAAATGATTCCGGTGCAGCCCGTCGAAGTGAGTGAGCATGAATGGAATGTCTTGCTGGCGCTCAAGCGTGAATTCACTCCGGAGGAAATTAGGCCGTCGCCGTGGATCACGCGGGCAAACGAAGTCGGCGTATCGCTGCAGGAATTTTGTCGCGTGGCTGAAGATTTGAATGCGCGAAAAATCATTGGCCGTTTTTCGACGTTTCTGGAACACGTCAAGCCCTCTGCGGGCGGTGTGCGTGTTACACGCTTTAATGCACTATTTCACTGGGCGGTGCCGCCAGGCCGGGAAATTGAGACGGGAGGCGAGGTGGGTCGCCACCATATTTTAACCCACTGCTATTGGCGCGAAGCCGGCCCGGAATTCAGGAACGTCAACATCATGGCTGTAGCACACGGCACGGACAAACGATTGCTCCTCGATCATAAGGTGGCGATTGATCGGCATCTGCGGGCCAGCGATATCCCGGTTTCTTATACCAACGTCTTCTGGGGCGGACGCAGCGAGATCAAGCCGTCCGAAATTTCGCCACGCGTTTATCGTGATTGGCTGTCCGAGCAGGGTAAGTTGTAGCCGCGGGCGTTGACCGCGGCAACGTCGTCTGTGCGATTGGCGAGCCGAGGTCACCGCCCTCGGCTACAGGCGAACTTTTCCCGATAAGTAAGATCGAGGTTTCGCAGGAGAGCGACCGCAAAATTCTGGCGGTCAACCTGCCGGCCTAAGGCCATTGCCATAGATATGGCGTTGTCTTGAAGCTCGGCGGGAAAATCGTCGCGGCATTGGTTCATGTTAATTCCGATGCCGACGACGGCGATGTGTGCTGCTTTGTCTTGTGCGCGCATCTCGACCAGGACGCCGCCTACTTTGCGCCCGAAAAGCTGAACGTCGTTCGGCAACTTAATCGCGGGCTCAAGGTTCCATTCCGTGCGAATGACGTCGGTGATTGCTTCGATTGTGGTGAGCCGCCCGGAATTGCTGAGATGGATCTCGGGTCGTAATAGGATGGAAAACCAAAGCCCTTTTCCCGTAGCTGATTCCCAGCGGTTGCCGCGCTGCCCGCGCCCGGCGGTTTGATGCTCCGCGAAAACAACCAACCCCTCTGTGACGGACGCCGGACTGGAAACCGCCGCTTCTTGAGGAGATATGACCTGCAAAATGGCGTCGTTCGTAGAGCTGGTCTGTTGGAGCACGATGATCTCCCGACCGATTACAACGTTAGGAAGTTCGGATTTCAGTTGGTCGGCAATTAGCTGGTCCGCCTTCTCAGTCCTGGACATGAGTCATTTCCAGCCCGAGATCGATCGCGCGCGCTGAATTCGTCAGGGCGCCGATAGAAATGTAATCAACCCCAGTGGCTGCAATTCGCCGAATGTTTTTTAACGTGATGCCGCCGCTCGCTTCGAATTTGATGTTGTTCCTCCTCAGCGCCAGAGCTTCGCGAATTTGGGCCGGCTCCATGTTGTCGAGCAGGATAATGTCGATCCCGTCGATCTCGACAAATGCACGCGTCTGCTCCAAGTCATCTGCCTCTACTTCGATACGCAAGTTCGGTCGTTCCTTGCGAAGCTGTCGAATCTGATCGGCGAACCCAGAAAGACCTCGGAGGGCGGCAAGATGATTATCCTTCACCAGAATCATGTCGTACAGACCAGAACGGTGGTTCACGCCGCCGCCAGCGAGTACCGCGGCCTTTTCCAATGCGCGCAGCCCAGCGGTCGTCTTGCGTGTGTCCAATATTTTTGCGGGATGACTTCCGATGGCATCCACGAATTGCCGCGTCAACGTTGCGATGCCGCAGAGGCGTTGAAGAAAATTCAGTGCCACGCGTTCGGCTTTGAGAATCGAGCGCGCAAGGCCACGCAGCTCAATGACAATGTCGCCAGCGACTACGGAAGCGCCATCCGACTGATGGATCTGGACATCCGTCGCAGGATCGACCTTGCGGAAAACTTCCGCAGCCGCCGCGGTGCCGGCAACAATGGCTGGTTCCCGAGCAATGATGCGCCCGGTTGCGTGCAGCCTCTCGGGAACGAAAAACTCGGTGGTGATATCCCCGTCGCCGATATCTTCTTTAAGCGCGGCCGCGATCGGATCGTAATCCTCAGGCTTCATGGAGGAGCAAAGGCGCCACGATACCTACGAAATGCAAGCGCGTCTATCAAACACCCGATCGCGTTTGCTGTTGCGCGCCGAATTTGGGCAGAAAAATGATTCGGGCAGCGCACGCTAAGGAGAAACAACTTCCAGAAGAACTCGTGCAACTACCCGAATCGCCTTAACCTGTTAGATTGGACAGCGTGTGGCAGTGCGCGTTCGAACTTTTTTACCAAAAAATCGTGTCTGCCTAATGTCCACTGCTCTAAACGTTTACCGGGCCGACTGCACCATTCCGCTCGGATTGGTGAAGCACAACAATGTTCTTACAGAAGGTTTGTCTGCACGACGCTCCCGAGCCGGGCTGCTTCGTCCCGCACTTCCTGGAGAAGCGACTTAAACTCACATTTTTCCAAGGCTGCTATAAGGGCGGGGTAATCGGGCTTAATTCGCAGCTCACTGATCCCGACGGGCAATTGCATCTCGCAGTCCAGATCGACCATTTTCCGATTTTGGAGAACCTGTTCGCGCCCGTTTGCCAGCTTTTCGCGGGTGCGGATGTTTTTCACCTTGTCGAGGTTGTTCAGCAACGGTTCCAAGCCACCAAATTCACGAATCAACGCTGCTGCACCTTTACGGCCTATTCCGATTCCAGGAATATTATCGACGGAATCGCCCGTCAACGCGAGCACGTCGCCGATTAACCCGGGCGGGACGTCCCATTTTGCAGTGACTTGGTCCTCGCCGAGCAGGGCAAAGGCATCCTTCGGCGACGCGAGATCCGCTTTCGCTGTCGTATAAACCCTTACGCACGGACCGACGAGTTGAAACAGATCTTTGTCATTGGTCGCCAGCACCACTTCCATTTGAGGCTGTTTGCAACCAGCGACGGCATAGCAGCCCATCAGGTCATCCGCCTCCGTATTTGGAAGTGAAATATTTCGAAAACCAAGTAACGGCGTGAGTTTTTGGATAAAGTCGATCTGTGGAATCATGGCTGTCGGCATCTCCTTGCGCGTTTCCTTGTACGCGGGTTGCACCTCCACTCGTTTCTGCGGCAGGCCTTCGTCCCAGACGACTGCGCCGAGCTCCGGTTGCAAATGTTTCACCATTAGCCGCAGCGTTTTCGTAAAACCGAAAATCGCGTTAGTCGGTTCGCCGCGCGAATTCGAAAGATTCGGTATGGCGAAAAACGAGCGGTAAACGTAGTAGTGACCGTCGATAAGCAGCAGTCTCATTGCAGTCTAATGCTGGATTCTGAATGCAGGATGCTGGATGATCAAGGGATGACCGAAGAATGGATCATTCGCGTGCAGGGTGTAGAATACGGCCCGGCGAACATCGAGACTCTCCGCGAGTGGAAAGTAGAGGGCAGATTGCTCCCGGCCAACGAGGCGCGCCGGGCCAATGTGAATCTTTGGACAACAGCGGGGGAAATTCCAGGACTCTTTAGCGTGGAAGCCGCTGTAGAACTGAGAGAACCTCCGGTACAATTCTCGCGTCGCGGTTTCAATCAGATTTTGGCGGAGACATTTCGGACTTATCGAAAAGGCTTTTTCCAATTTCTTGGCCTTACCCTGATTGTGTTGCTACCTTCCATATGCAGCCAGTTAACAACTGCCTTCGTGCAACCTCCGCAAGGCTCCAACGTGGACTTCCGCTCGGTCCTGGCTGCGGGCTTTGGCTTTCTGACGTTCATCCTCTCTATCGTCATGTGGCCCGTTTACATCGCGGGTATCCAAATTTTAACGGCTGAAATCATGCATGGACAGCGGCCCAGTCTGGTTGCGATGCTTAATGAAGCGGTAACGTTTTGGCCGCGCATCGCTGGACTGTGCATTTTCGTGTACGGCGTGTTCTTCCTGCTGATGATCTTCGGATTGGCGGTTGGAGCCATGGCTGCTGCCGCGCCGTCGTCAGTGTTGTTGATCCTGCTAGCCATGGCTCTGCTGATCCTGCAGGTTTGGATGTTCGGTCGCTTTTTCATCAATGTTTTGTTTTGGCAGCAATTTGCCGTGTTGGAAAACGCGGGATTTACCGATGCACTGCGCGAGAGTCGCGCTCTCGCGCGGAGCGGACGAGATCTTCCTTGGTTTCAACGCCCAATATGGCGAGGTACCCTCATCGCATCGATCTGGTTCGCTTTTGTAGCCGCGATCACTCTCACAGCGCAATGGGGTACGCTTCAACATTATTTCAATCAATTGCTGGCGACACAGGACCCGCAGACGCTTTTGCAACAAATGACGGAGGCGCAGCAAGCCAGCGGCTTCAACGTTTCCGCTTTCGCTCTGGGCGTTGTCGAAAAAATTCTACAGCCGTTGTTAGGCATCGCATTTGTGGTCCTTTATCTCGACAGCAAATTTCAAGTGCCTTCACATATGGAACCAGTTGTAAGCGCTGGTGAAGGCGGCACGGTTCGCTAGAACGTCCGAGATCGTAATGGTAATCGCGATCGCGCCAACGGCTACGAGAAGAAGACGGCGCTCGTTTTGCAGCACGCGGCTTAGCCCGTAAACATGAAGTATCGCGAAAGAATCAATGCGTCGAGCAAAGGCGTCGAAATGCCGCGGAGAAACCAGCACTCGAACAGGCGGCAAAAAGGCAAAAACCGATCACACAGCAAAATTCATCAGAAGCCGATGGGCCTGCTGGTGGACGACCTCTCACTCGCGTGAAAAATTTGGCTCAGCGCGCAGCAGAATGGAATCCTCAACTCCGCATGGATCCGGTCAGTTAACTGGACGTTCCATTGGCGCGGCCTTTCCTCCATTCCGAGCGCACCGACGCGATCAAGGGCGCGAGTTTGGTATAGAAGGCCACCACGTATGACAAATATCCGCCGAAAGCCATCACTTGCAGCGCGATCAGCCAAATGTGTCCATCTCGGGCGAGAAAAAACTCCGGTCGCAAATGAATTGCGACCGCGCAGCCAACATTCACGAGAAAGAAACCAGGCAACAACAAACCGAGGTTGAGCCACTGGTCGCGCGTCACGAGCGCGTACAAGCGGTTGCTCACCTCTCCAGTGCGATCGCGCACTCGCATGCGAATGAGGCGCAGATCATACGCAAACAGCAACCAACCGACGGCGAGAAAGGCTGCTACAAATGCGAACCAGCGGCCAGGGCTGCCAAGTTGTGCGAATGACAACGCTTCCACGAGCGCACAGGCAATATACAGAAAATTGTGCCCGAACTCTAAGGGCCAGCGAATGACCGTAAGAATGTGCAACACCACTCGCGACCAGAAGATCAGGATAATGATCAGACCCGAGAGCACGTATGGCCACATCAGCCAGTCTAGTTTGGCAATCGCCTCACGCGACGTTTCGATCAGCACCGTGAGCGCGACACCCTGAATGATACTCACAAGCGTAAGCTCGATGTCTGCAGTGATCGCATCGAGTTCGGAACGGCTTTCGTTCAGCGAGGTCACAATGCGACTCGTAACCGTTTCACGATTAAATTGTCAAGCCGCTGGCAGCCTACGCTGGCGGGAGTAGTGAAATTTTGTCTCGATGTTTGGAAGCATCGATAATTTCGCTGTGCCAGATTAGGCCAGCGGTTGGGAATGAAGAGTTGCTGCGTTTCCACGTAAGCTACTGACTTGATCCGCTTTAGAATCACGGCGACGTCAACAATCTTTCTGGCACGCAGGCAGCTATGTCGGACTGCTGAACTTTAAATTCTCAATTCCAAGAAAGGAGATTCCAAAATTATGAATCTAATTCGTTATCAAGCTCCGGATTCGGCGCCGTGGTCGACGTTGGATCGCTGGAGTAGTCTCAGGGACGAGTTGAACTCGTTGTTTGACATGCCGTTCTGGTCGAGTTTCGGCCGCACGGGACAACTCTTTACCGGGTGGTCACCGGCACTCGATCTCTATGAGAGCGGCGACAATGTGGTCGCCGTCGTCGAGTTGCCCGGCATGCGTAAGGAAGAAATCGATATTTCTTTGCATGATGGGGCGCTGACGATCAGCGGCGAGCGTAAATGCGAGAGCACCAACGGTGAAACAGCTCAGCGGAGTGAGCGCTACGTCGGGACATTCCGCCGTAGCATTGCGCTTCCGACCCGTGTCGATGCCACTAAGGTCAGTGCCACTTACCAGGAGGGAATCCTCAAGGTAACATTCGAGAAACTCGCGAGGCAGATCGCGGCCAGGCGGAGCAGTTCATTACGCCGCCCGCCAGCGTCACAGAAATTGCGGATGGCTACATGCTCGAGATCGAAATGCCTGGCGTGAAAAAAGATGGCCTCGATATTTCGGTCGAAAACAACGAGCTGACGATCGTTGGCCGGCGTTCGCTTCCCACGGTGGAAGGAACGTTGGTTCATCGCGAATCGCGTCCCGAAAATTTCCGGCGCGTGTTCGAACTCGATCCATCAATCGATGGCGACAAAATCAGCGCAAAAATCGACCAGGGCTTGGTGAGGTTGACTCTGCCCACGGCCGAACATGTGAAGCCGCGTAAGATCACTGTTTCCTAAGAATCAGCATCATCGAAATGGAAGGGCGTGAGCGTGAAGCTCGCGCCTTTTTCGGTGCTGCCAGTGTGCGGCGCTGCTTTTCTGCTTGGCGAATCGCCAGCGACGTCGTACTTAGGTCATCCTGATATGGCGACAAAAACTGAAGAGAAAGCAGCCGCTGACAGACTGAATGCAGCGCGAAATAAGAACCTCGATCTGGCGATCCAGCAGATCGCCAAAGACTATGGCGAAGGTGCGATCATGCGTTTGGGCGGAGAGAAGATCGTTGATATCGATGTCATTCCGACTGGAAACATTTTGATCGACCGCGCGCTCGGGGTCGGTGGATTCCCGCGTGGCCGAGTGGTGGAGATTTTCGGCCCGGAATCGTCTGGCAAAACAACGCTTGCACTTACGGTGATTGCTCAGGCGCAAAAGCGCGGCGGCCTGGCAGCGTTTATCGATGTCGAGCACGCGCTCGATCCTGCCTACGCAAAAAGACTGGGAGTCAATCTCGACGATTTACTGGTCTCGCAACCAAGTTCAGGCGAGGAAGCACTGCG
>WNGK01007478.1_pt1 | contig 11439 bp, 11 predicted proteins | sample 5400601 | NCBI WGS metagenome assembly WNGK01 (sample SAMN13153376, study PRJNA577476) | soil metagenome | isolation source: 60 cm soil or saprolite under Garry oak tree replicate 1 | place: USA:California | collected 2016-06-15
GCACACCGCTGACGGCAATCAAGGCATGCGCAGAAACGCTGCTGTCCGAAGTGAAATTGGAAAAGCCGCAACGTGAGGACTTACTGCAAGTCGTCAATGAAGAAGCAGATAGGCTGAACCGACTTGTCGGCGAAGCCGGAGAGGTGGCGCAGCTCGATTCGCATCAGCTGCAGTTTCGCTTTGAAACGCATCAAATTCGGGAAGCCATCGATGCCGCCATCAAGACTTCACAACAGAACTTGCGACGCCATACTGTTGAAGTCACCATTCCGCGGAACTTTCCGCCAGTCCGAATGGATCTCGAACGGATCACTGAAGTAATTGTGCACCTCCTGGATAACGCAGGAAAGTACTCGCCACCCGAGACTTCGATTCATGTCACTGCCGAATTGCGAAATTCCGAAGTGGTCATAAGTGTGGCGGATCACGGTCCTGGGATCGACGAAATGGAGCAGGAGATGATTTTCGAGAAGTTCTATCGCGGCCGGAACCAGCGCATGATGATCCAGGGTACGGGAATGGGGCTCGCAATCGCCAAAGCGATCATCGAATTGCATGGTGGACAAATAGGAGTTACGAGCCAGCTGGGTCGAGGATCCCTTTTCTATTTCTCCCTACCTGTGGCTTGACTGAACGCGAGGCTCTTCGTTAAGGCGTTTCCAGCAGGATGACATGACAGCCATTGGACTGCAGTTTTCGAGCCAAGCCTTTTTCCCACGTCGGCCACCATCTCTTCCGGCTGCCGATGACAACGAGCGAACCTGGCTTCAACACCGAGGCGAGTATTTCAGATCGGGACCGGCACAGATACAAATGCGCTGTCGTCTCTACTGGACTCTCGTGCGCGATTTCAAGGAGTTGTCGTTTGCTGAACGCGAGTGACACTGGCGGATTCTCAAGCGGAAGCGCGTATGGAACGGTCTGAGCGGAAACCAGAGATATGTGACCATTCAGGCCAGTCAAGAGCGCGGCGGCACGATCAATCGCAGCAGCCGTGGCCTCGACAGAAGTGAAAACAACAGCAATCGTCAGCTTGCGGTCAAATTCATTCGGCCCGGACGGGCTTGGTGGCGGGGCTCCTTCGAACAGGAGCTTCTGGTTGTCCACCGAGACTTGTCGACAACTTTCCATCTCGAACCTTCCAGCTTCATGGTCTGCCAAAACACGTAAAAAAGTAATGGAAAAGGCAGGAAGATTTCATAAAGACTCGATCATGCCGTTGAAACGATATCCGACCCAGGGTTCCGTCGTGATGTATTCAGGATGCTCAGGATTGGATTCGATCTTCTTACGCAAATTCTTGATGAACACACGCAGGTAGTCGACTTGATCACCATAGTCAGGCCCCCATACCGCTTGCAGGAGTTCTCGATGAGACAACGCCTGGTTGGCATGCTGGGTGAGATGCCGAAGAAGGTCAAGCTCCTTTGGCGTCAGATGTGCGTTCGCGCCTCGGCTAGCCACGGTGCGCGCACCGAAGTCGATCACAATTTCACCCACACGAACCTTGTTCGGCGATGATTGTGGACTCTGTACCCTCCTTAGTGCGGCACGAATGCGAGCCAGAAGCTCGGGTGTACTGAAAGGTTTGGTCACAAAATCGTCGGCTCCCGCATCCAGAGCGGCAACCTTGTCCTCCTCGGAATTCCGGACAGTGAGCATGATGATCGCTATGTTCGTATCACTTCTGATGGCTCGACACGCGGCTAGGCCGCCAATTCCAGGCATATTGACATCGAGCACGACCAGATCCGGACGGAACTCGCGTATCTTTTCGAGAGCCTCCTCCCCCGTTTTGGCCTCTTCTACCTCGTAGCCACTGCCCACTAAGGTAGTGCCCATGAACCGGCGAATCTTGGGTTGGTCATCAACAACGAGAATGCGACCTGCGCTCAAGGGATCTCCTGTTTGACGACTGGCAGGGTGATCCGAAAGGTAGTCTGTCCCGGCCGGCTCGAAACGGAAATTTCGCCGTTATGAGATTGCACGATGCTATGCGCAATACTCAGACCAAGGCCAGAGCCTGGGATCTGATTCTTAACAGTCGGGCCTCTGTAGAATCTCTCGAAAATCCGGCCCTGCTCCTCGAATGCAATGCCAGGGCCGAAATCGGTGATCTCCACAGTCAGCGCTCCATCTCTGCCATGCACTCCGATTTCGACCGGCCTTTCAGGGGACGAATATTTTAGGGCATTGTCGAGGAGTTGCCTGATGGCAAGTTTCATCAGGCGCCTGTCAAATGCCAGTGCTGGCAGTTGGTGGTCGCACATGACTTGGACCTTGCGTTCATCAATTTCACTTTGCATAGAAGCGAGCACATTTTCAAGAGTGTCTTGCAAATTGGAAATTTCCGGATGAACGTCTATATGGGCGGTATCCAGACGAGCCATTTCGACTGCATCGTCGATGAGTTCTTTCAAGTGCTCGGCCTCATCATCTGCAATCGCAAGCTGTTCTTTCCTGGTTTCCGTTGACTCGTTAGGGTTAGCAAGAAGTGACGTCGTTGCAGCCTTGATCAGGGTTAGCGGCGTTTTGAACTCGTGGGCCATGGCATCGATCAGCGTGGTTCGTAGCTGCTCACTCTGGCGTGCAGCTTCGAGGTGCTGCTCCAGCTCTTGCGCTCGCGCGCGCTCTAAACCGATCGCCACCAGGTTCGCGATTCCCTGGAGAACGGAGTCTGCCATCTTTGCGCCATCTAGGGCCATGCTCGCAACCGGCTCGGATCCGAGATACACGCCTACGATGATGCGAGGTTCTTGTGCGTCCCCGTATGACTGACCGGGCAGAGCTGCATTGCGGAGCTGACTTTCGACACCCTCGAGTCTAGCGGTTCCCGCACGGTAAAATTTGCCAGTACTCAGCTCGTAAAGCACTACTCCGTTAAGCTTGAATATCTCCGCTAGTCTCGCCATGAGTTGTTGAGCAAACGGTGCAGTCCTGTCAATCAGCAGGATGGCACGGCTGAAACTATACAAACGCTCCACGTCCTTTTGTCGTTCGATCGCCTCAACAGCTCGCGCTTTCGCCTTTGCCGAAAGCCGGCTGGCGATCAGTGAGGTCGCGAGAAAACTAAAAAGAGCAACCCAGTTTTGTGGATCAGCGATCGTGAACGTCCCCACCGGCGGAAAAAAGAAGAAATTGAAAACGAGTGTCGCGAGGACTGAAGATACTGCCGCTTCAAAGAACCCCCAAGTGCTTGCAATGAGCAGGATGAGCAGCAGATACGCGAATCCCACGGTCGTCGCGTTCACAGGAATTACCTTGTATGCAACCAACGTGACCACCGCAACGCCAATCGAGGACACGAATAACCGGAACGGACGGCGATTGAACAAGTTGAGTTTTCTCCCGGTGAATATTGTAGGTCACGCCCGGAAAGGGCAAGCTGTGTGGCTGGGAACACAATACATGTCGTAAACTTTGGTGCGGTCGGGCTTCTTGGATTCCGGTTCCGACCGGTTGCAGTTGAGGTCTCAGGCTGAGCGGGTACAACACTAACGCCCGGACGCACGGCGGTGACTGTCCATGCAAATGAGGCACTGGCTGGGTGCTCAGCTGGGGTTCATCGCTGTCGGTATCGGATTTTTGGTGTATGTAATTCCACGGCCAGGCAGATTGGAGGGCGGTTTTTTCCTCGCGGTTGGAGCTATGGATATTGTTTTCATCGGAGGCTTGGACGGCAGATCTTTAATCAGAACCGCTCGACGCGTTCAAAGAGCGTCCGGAAGTACTGGGACATCGGGGGCGAACGTGGCGCGCAGTTGCTCTACCTTGGAATAGGAATTATTCTTGCCCTAGCCGGTTGCGTGCTATTAATAAAGTCCTTGTAGAAGAAAATAGCGGCAGACCGTCGTTGACGGGCCTAAGGCATTATCTACAGCCACTGACCTCGGGTACGGTCACAGGCACGAACAAAGCCTCGATTTTAACGAGTCCCTTTACTTTCTCGGGCAGGAGAGAACAATTACGGTTTGCGCGCGACAATCAGCGACCACTCTTGGTCATCTGCTTGGCGGTCAATGAAATGATCCTGTCGGCTGATGATCTCAAAACCTGCACTGCGAAGTTCCGTTTCAACCAAATCTGGGCGCAGTTCGTGATGTTCTGCCTGCGTCTCACGAGACTCCGCGCCATCGTATCGTGAACCTCGATCGACAATGACCAGCCTCCCGTCGGGTTTTAACGAATCCGCCAGATGATGCAGGATTAGCTTTGGTGCGGTTAATTCGTGATAGGTATTCGCGATCAACACCGCGTCTGCAAATGTTGTGGGGAGTCGAGGATCATCTATTTCTCCACGAACGGTCTTGAGATTGTGCTGGCCTCGGAGCAACGCTCTAATCCGAAGGAAAACCAACGACTGCTGGCGAATGTCCTCCGCTAGGATGCCGCCGTCCTTGCCGACCACTGGAGAAAGCTTGAGCGCGAAGTAGCAACCCCAGAACCGAAATCCACCACGATGCTGCCATCGTGGAGATTCAGCGCCTGGATTACGTCGGATGGCCGCTGCCATTGGTCGCGTTCGCGCTCTACTTGGTCCAGCGCATTAAAGTCTGAATGCCTTGGTAAAGGTAGCTCAGCAGGAGAAGCAGCAGCACGGCGCCGAGGAGGAACAGTGCTACGCGAATACGATACGTTCGCTGGACATGGTCATCTGATACCGGCATCGTATTCCAACCAGGGGACTATGTCGCGATTGAGATAACTCCAGGGGAATACGTTGAGCACTTCACGCCAGGCAAGGGTAGCATGCAATTTAGGACCGCACAGCCTTTGGGCCATCGAAGCTATCTCGTGACGGCGGGAACGTATCGGTGATCATCGCTGCTATTCTGAACGCGCCACGATGAGTTCTCTTACAGCATTCGGTCTCTTTGCGGTGACGGCGATGCTCGTCTGCTACGCCTACGAAAAGCGGAGTTCGTGGTTCATCTTGGCCTTTGCTTTTTCGTGCGGACTTGGTTCGATCTACGGTTTTCTCCAAGGCGCTTGGCCCTTCGGACTGGTTGAGGCAGTGTGGGCAGTCGTAGCAGGACGACGCTGGTGGACGGTAGCGAGGCGGAAAAATGCCTGACGCGTGGTACCACGACGGAGATACACTTCTGCATTTGCTGCGATTGGAACAAGTACACAGTTGCAGCCGCATCTCTATCGCAAATAGAATGCTCGAAAGAGGTCGAATCCCGCAACTCCGCGGGAGCGGGGGACCCATAACGAACGGAATTCCGACGGGGCGCATCCGTTACGCCGGCCTAACCGGTAGACGGTAGGACACCTTTCAGTCCGAGCCCGACAGCTAACTCCGCAGACGGAGAAAGGAGCAAGTTCGCAGCTTGCTGCGAACCGATGATGGAATTCTCACGAGGAAACTTCAAGGCGCCTGCCGCCAAATCGGCTGCACGAGTCCTGGTCGCTTCCAGCGCCATGCTCGCGTTCATCTCGTTCTGGCGCGTTGCCGCGGTTGTGCTCAACGACATGGGCTCGTCGGCCTTCTACGCGGGTGCGATTTCTGAGCACTTCGTGGGAAAGACTGCTCCATGGTTCGTTCTCGCCATCATGCTGCTCGCCGGTACAGTGGCGGCGCTTTATATCGAGAGCTGTGGGATGTTTGTGCGCGGCGGCGTGTATCGCGTCGTGAAAGAGGCCATGGGCAGCACGCTGGCGAAATTTTCGGTTTCGGCGCTGATGTTTGACTACATCCTTACCGGGCCGATCAGCGGAGTATCTGCGGGCCTGTATCTGGTCGGATTGCTCAACGAGCTTCTGCAACACGCGCACATGAGGACGCTTCCGATGAACGGAGGCGCGGCAGCGTTTGCCATCCTAGTGACGCTTTACTTCTGGTGGGAGAACATCAAAGGAATCCCGGAATCGAGCGAGAAGGCCTTACGCATTATGTACGTGACCACCGTGATGGTGGTCATGATGGTCGGCTGGTGTTGTTACACGCTCTGGGTAAAGGGAGCACATCTTCCGCCCTTACCGTACCTTCGGAACATCACTTACTTGACGGGAGAGCATGGCGGTGCGCTCGGGTGGCTGCGCTACACATCGCTGCCGTACAAGGTGGGGCTAATCGGCATTCTCATTGGCTTGGGGCATTCGGTTCTCGCCATGAGCGGCGAAGAGACCATGGCCCAGGTCTATCGTGAGATTGAGCACCCGAAACTTCCCAACCTTAAGAAGTCTGCTCTGGTCATTTTTCTTTACAGCTTGGTATTCACGGCAGGCGTGGCGTTCTTCGCCGTGATGATCATTCCGGATTCGGTGCGTGCCAGTTTTCAGGACAACCCGATCGGCGGCCTAGCCATGTACCTGTCGGGGCCGCTGCTGCTCCGGCTCGCCTTCCGCGCTTTTGTTGTGGTGGTGGGTGTTTTGATGCTGGCAGGGGCCGTGAATACCGCGATCGTGGGCTCGAATGGAGTGCTGAATCGAGTCTCCGAAGACGGCATTCTTCCAGAGTGGTTCCGCCGGCCGCATCGCCGGTTTGGCACTTCCTACCGAATTCTCAACCTGGTTGTCGCGTTGCAACTGCTCACCATCATTCTGAGCCGCGGAGATATTTTTCTATTGGGCGAGGCATATGCCTTTGGCGTGATGTGGAGCTTCTCCATGAAGGGCCTCGCCGTGCTGGTGCTTCGCTATAAAGAACCAGGAAAGCGGGAATTTCGTGTGCCGCTGAATATTCAGATTGGAAAAACTGAGATTCCGGTCGGCTTGGCCCTCATAACTCTCACTCTGATTGCGCTGTGCGTCATCAACCTTTTCACCAAAGAGGTTGCGACGATTTCCGGCGTCGTTTTCACCATCATTTTCTTCACGGTTTTCGAGATCTCGGAAAAAATAACGCGAAAACGAGCGAGTGCCCACGCTGAGCTCGATCAGTTCAACATAGAACCAGGCGACGACCTTACTCCAAAAGCGCTCGGAGTTCGGCCGGGGAATGCTCTGGTCATGGTGCGTAATTACAACACGCTTTACAACCTGAGCGCGGTCTTGGACCGCGTGGATCCGCACAAGCAAGACGTCGTTGCGCTCCATCTGAGATTTTTGGGCCGCGCGGATGCCGGAGAGTACGAACTGGAACCAGAACAGCTCTTCAGTTCCGAAGAGCAAACTCTGTTCACTCGCGCTCTCGCGCTGGCAGAAAAGAAGGGCAAGACGATCCATCTTGCGGTCGCGGGTGCGACGCACAAATGGGATGCCATCCTGCGAGCTGCACAAAGCTTGCAGTCATCGGTCGTTGTACTGGGCGCTTCTCCCAACCGTCCAGTCACTGAGGAGGCTCGTATTGCCGGACTCGCATGGGAGCGCCTACCCGATCCCAAACCGCAGCTGACGCTGGGAATTTATTTCCCTAATGGGCAGGAACACATCTTCTATCTTGGTCCCCATGCCCCGCACCTTACACCAAAAGAAGTCGACCTGCTCCACGGCATCTGGCTTGAACTGAGCAACGACGTGGCGCCGGAGGAGATCCATCATCACGATGTCGTGCATTTCGCGCTGGAAGAGCTGCGGCAGGAACTCAGCGACTCCCAGCGCGAGGAAGTGCTGCGCAGGTTGCGGCAGCACTTGCAGCAAATCAAAGATCGGCGCTCGCCGCAGAGCTAGAAGGCGACTGCCGGGAATCCTTGAGACCGAAGGCGAGCTACTTCGAGTTTCCCGCTAGTCGATTTATGAGATAGGTTGTACTGTTGCCCACTTCCGACGCCTTGATGTCGCGCCAAAGGCACGCGGTTGTGTGGCTTGGATCAGCGACTGCATGGCAAGTGCAACGGCTAGGTATACCACTACCCATGCGAGCATTTGATTTCGTGACACAGATGTGATCCACACAGACGGGTGTCTTGCCAGATCGACGACATCAGCCAACAGCATAGTGAAAACCGAGAGTCCAAAAGTCTGCTGATAGCGCAGAATGTAGCGTGACGAACTTGAGCCGGTCGCTGACAAGGCACGAAAAAACGAAACCACTAGCACGAAGCCGATGATAAAGAACCCAAAGTGCACAACTGCATCACAGGGGTCGAGATTGAAAGGGCGAATTGGGAGTTTTGCAACGTTGTGCTGAGCGAAAACAAGCGTCGCTGTCAGGCCGAACACGATCAGAGTGTTACCTTTGGCGGTGATTGGCGTCACAAATTACGAATTGTACCTGCCGACGCAAGAGAATGATGCCCGTAGTGTGTGGCAATGTGGTAGATGGAAGCCGGGAATAATTGCCGAGAACAGGCGATCTCACTACTTGAGAGTTGCTGGGATGATGTGGCGGTTGTCTTGTTGCGCCGTTCGTTCGTTGGCATTGACAGGCCTTCTTTGTTCAGCCGCGCAAGAAAACAAGACTTTTTTTGGCAATCCCCATCTCGGGATCACGGTAGTACTGGCATTCGTTCGTGAACCGCGTTCAATCGTTCCTCAGGACTCACGGTTTCGGCAAAGCCTGGCGTTGCGTAGGCGTCGCAATTCTCCGCGCCACGGCGAGCATCTTGACCCGCCCGTGTTCGTAGTGACACTTGAGAATTGTAGTGATCCGCTGCGCGTAGTCGGCGGGATCGGCGGTCGCGGACAGGACCCTGAACCAGGCCGGCAACACACTTTCCCAGTCGACTCCAACTTCCCATGAGCCGCCTTCGTCGGCGAAGAATAAGGATGTCATCGGCGCATGCGTCGATCTGGCTCAACAGACTAAAGATAACCTCGAAGGCTTGGCAAACCGTAGCCGGGTCCTCTTTCTTCGCCTGAGCTACGCACCGCCCAAGAAGGCGGCGGCAATCGGCAATCCAAGCCAGCGTGCCGCTGGACTTTTCCGTGTAGTTCCCGGAATTGACGGCAAAAGCCTGGTAGTACTTGCCGGTCAGGCTCGCCTTCTGGAACGTCTCTACGTCGGAGAACAGGTTTTCTTTTCCCGCGCCGTCCTCGCCGTCCGGACGAAGCTCGACCGGATTCAGATAATGTGTTATCAGTTTGCGGAGCTTGGATTGGGGCAGAAGCGTGATGGCATCGTCCAGCATGTAGAAAACGTACTCGCTTCCCCTCCTGCGAATGGCAGCCCGGAGTTTGTCGCGATCGATTTGTTGGCCGACCATGGACCACCCTTCCTCAGCTTGTCCGATGTTTATCGTTTTATTATCTTAATTTCTCCAGTCGCTGGAAGGAACGGAGATGGGACATTACTGCAGGATTTGCGGGCACGAACGTCCGAACGAGCAGTTTTCCGGTAAAGGTCACAAAATCCATGTGTGCAAACGCTGCAAGGCCAAGCCGAAGAGCGAGCGGCAGGCCATTGAGGACAAGGACGACATCCTCGGGTTCCTTAAGCAATCGCACATCTCCGAAAGGAATGTGGCCCGCCTTGAACAAATGGCGAGGTCGGACAATCCACAAGTCGCCCGCCTCGCCGCAATTGTCCTGGAAGTCGCCCGCGTTAAGCCGTACAAAACCAGAAGACTCAAGTTCCTTGCACAGAGACATCCGGAATTGCTGGGCAAGTTGCGGGATACGAATTTGATTCTTGCCCACCATGGTGAGACACCGGAATCGATTTAACCAATGTGGATATTGTCCACACAAAGAAATGCAGGTCATGGCCGGCCCAATATGTGATCTAGGCAACCGGCGGGTCCGAGGCCGAAGTGCCGACCTCCTGAAAAGTAGCGCTCGCAACCCGGTCAATGCGTGAGAAGTCGATTTATGTGCGCCGGGATAAACCGGTATGAAGCAGAGAATGGAGAAATTGCTTGGTGTCGTCAGGCGTGCGGACCTGCTATGCGGCGCGAGGAACGCATCGAGTGAAACTAATGTACTTATGGCCGAGGTTGCTGCATGGTCATAGTGCTGATGACGCTGCACCTTTCGCCCGGCCGTCTGCTCGCGTTTTTCCAGCTTCCCTTTGACTTTCTCGCCGACGGTGACCGTGCCGGTTTTGTGCAGACGCTTACGAATGACTGACTTCTGAAAGCGCGCCGCCGTCAAGTCGTCGGCAAGCAATTCCACATCATCGACTGCTATTCCAGCCTTTGCTTGAGTAAGGAGTTCCTCGCTCTTCCGACGGTATTCGCGGTTAGCGCGTGTCTTCTTTCGTTTCCATGTCGTCGGGAACGTGCGAGACGAGTGCCACCCGAATGTGAAGTGGTCTCTGGTGTACTCCAGCTGCTTCTTCTGCTGTGGTGGGGCGCGCCCTTTCGCGCTGGAAGGGAAGCTGTTAGGATGTTTTAGCGAGGTTCGTTTTCCTTTGTTTTCCTCTTGGCCATCGGCGAGGATAGTCCTGGGTAATACGGCAGCCCGCTCAGAAATTTGTGGGCGGTTTGGGGGCGGTTCCGCCGGTAAGAGCGCTCTTTTAGGCAAGGGAAGGCAATTGGTGCACGATATGCAATTTGTGCAAAGCCGCATAAACACTGCCGATTTCGCATCTCGTTGATTTGGCGAGTGGGGACGTAGTTCAGTTGGTTAGAACGCTGCCCTACCATTCTATCTCAAGCATATCTATAGTATTTTCAAGTACTTGTTCGACAACCTCTCAGAACGCACTGTCACCAAGTCCATTTCACTTCCCATCCTTATTTAGCCGGCCATTTGTCTTCTTTTCCGCTTGAAGTGACCGCGTCAAGCAGTCTTCTTCGTGGCCGGAACGGGCAATGTCACTCGAAGTTCTACGCCGTCGCTGCCACAGTGTGGACAAGTGAGTTTGCCTTCCTCATAGTCCTGCTGAGAAAGAGTTTTCAAGAAGCCTTTGTGGCAATCCTGACAGATGAACTCGTAATGAGGCATACGACGCCCCTGTGTGGCAAGCCCGAGGTCATTTTACCCTTCGGCTGCTCAAACTCATCGGCTGGGTATTTTCCAAGCCTCGCAAGCACCCAACGGCCAGCAGAAGGCACTCAAAGAAGCTGCCTTGGTTTGCGGAGCGTGGTGACTCTTTTCCGTTCCCCCACTGATGCGGTTTGAGAGGCGCCAGGATCCGGCAACAGCCCCAAATCTCGAACATCACTGCACTTTGGTTAATTGAAAACTCACCGATTGCCATCGGCCATTTTTCCCTTCTAGGACACGAGTGGAGCGGTAAGTACCGTTGAGTTCGGCTGGACCGCTGTGGCCCTTCATGCTTAGTTCACTGATCACGACGGCGCTACTGCTGTATACGCGCACCTTGCGATCCTTGACCTCCAGTGTTTCAAATTTGCTTTGGCCAGATCTGTATAGCTCCACAACTTCCGGCTTCGTGCTCATGTGACCGTCCGCTTCAATGCCAATGTAGTCGCGGGCAAGGTTTTTCTCAAAAAATGTTGCGTCTCCCTTTTTGGCGGCCTCGGCATATTCGTCGACCAATTTCTCAATAGCTAGTTGTACGCTGTGGTTCGTGGCAGCCTCCGGTTTCGTCCCTGCTGTCTGAGCCACTGTCCCAAGCGGGATCAGTAAAAAAAACACCGTGATTATTAA
>WNGK01007480.1_pt1 | contig 11438 bp, 7 predicted proteins | sample 5400601 | NCBI WGS metagenome assembly WNGK01 (sample SAMN13153376, study PRJNA577476) | soil metagenome | isolation source: 60 cm soil or saprolite under Garry oak tree replicate 1 | place: USA:California | collected 2016-06-15
CATTGAGGCAAAGAATGTCCAGACCGGTGCCACGTACCAGGCGGGATCTTCGGAGACCGGCAATTACACGCTTGCGCAGTTGCCGGCCGGAACTTATGAACTTTCGGCGACGCTTCCCGGGTTTAAGAGATTTGTCCGCACGGGCCTCATCGTGGCCGTTGCCACGACTCTGCGTATCGATGTCACGCTCCAGGTGGGCGCCACCGGGGAATCCGTTACGGTTGAGGCGGCAAGTCCGTTGCTGAAAACCGAAAGCGGTGAAGTCAGTCATAACATCAGTTTCGATAACGTCGACAATATTCCCGCCCTGACGCTTAAGACCGTCGGTCAGGCTTCGACATTGGGAAATATCCGAAATCCATTAGAGATTTTAAATCTCTTGCCGGGAGCGAGTTTCGCCAACGACAACCAATTGCGGGTTAATGGAATGCCTTCCGCCACGCAAGCTATCCGGATCGAAGGACAGGACGCCACCAACGGCCGGCATCGCCAGTACAACCAAGGCGTTCAGGCGAGTGTTGGGGCCATCCAGGAGGTTGCCGTTCAGACCAGCAACTATGCCGCGGAGTTTGGCCAGGCCGGTGGTGGTTATTTCAATTTCACGATGAGGTCGGGCACAAATCAGTTCCATGGAGGGGTCTACGACTACTTCGTGAATGAGGCTCTGAACGCCGGCACGCCATTCACCGACAGAATCAGCACAGGCGACACCGGGAGAGCCGGAGAGCACATCCGAAACACGCAGCGCAAGAACGACTATGGGTTCAACATCGGCGGGCCAATCAAGTGGGGAAAGCTGTACAACGGCCACGACAAGACTTTCTTCTTCTTCAATTTCGAGCAGTTCCGCGAAACACAATTCATCAATACCGGGATTGCAACGGTTCCGACTCTGGCGATGCGCCGCGGCAACTTCACCGAAGCGCTCATCCCCTGCACACCAACGCCAAACGATACGACGTGCCTGTCGAACGGAGCGCGAGGTCTAACGAGAAGTGGCGTACTGGCTGTCGATCCTTTAGGTCGTCCCGTTCCGCAAAATGCGATTTACGATTTGAGAACCACAAGACTCGCGGCAGACGGTTCCAGGATCAGGGATCTTTTCTCGAACAACACCATTCCACCCGAGATGATGGACCCCGTGGCACTGAGAATTCAATCCATGATTCCGTTGCCGACCAATAATGACGTGGTGAACAACTATGTAGTACCCGGTTACACAAACTTCAGGCATACGACGATCCCGTCCTTCAAGATCGACCACAACTTCAACGACAAGAACCATCTCTCGTGGTACTTCCACCAGACCCACACCGTATCGCCGAGTGCAAATGGCTTCACGCAGCCTTTTACCGAAGCAATTTCGCAGGACGAGGTGAACTACACGACACGTGTAAACTACGACCGCACAATCTCGCCGACGGCGGTGCTGCACGTGGGCCTTGGCTATTTCCAATACAATTGGCCCCAGGTCCTTCAGGACTTCGATCAGAGCAAGCTCGGTTGGGCAAAGAATTATTACGTCAATATGTTTCCGAATATTCCGTCTACCGGTGGCGCTGTCGGTGCCGGCATCTTTAACGCCGGCAGAGGTGGTTTTTCGCCGAATATGGGCTTTAATTTGCTCGATAAATACCTCAAAGATATCAAACCCACCGCGAACACCAATCTCACCATGGTCAAGGGCAACCATAGTTACAAGATGGGCGGCGAACTGATCATTGAGGGTTTCCCAACGGTGAGTTATTCACGCGCAACCGGTGTTTACACGTTCTCGGCGCAGCAGAGCAGCCTTCCCTGGGAGGACGGCCAGGCGTTGAATGGCACGACGGGATTCGGTTATGCCAGCTTCTTACTCGGCTATCCGAATGCGATGAACGCTGCATTGGTCACCAACGTACGGTTAGGTAACCATTCCTTCGCGGGATACATTCAAGACAGTTGGAAAGTGACGCGCAAACTGACGCTCGAATACGGTCTGCGTTATGACTTCGTCACTTTGCTTAAAGAACAGTACGGCCGCATGCAGAGCGCCGACTTCAAAAAGCCGAACCCACTCGTGAATAACTTGCCCGGGTCGGTGATCTATGAAGCCACGTGCAATTGCAGCTTCAACCGCAACTATCCGTACGCGTTCGGGCCGCGATTCGCTCTTGCATATCAAATCGGTTCCGACGCCAAGACGGTACTCCGTTTGGGTTCCGGAGTGATTTACGGAACGGCGCCGAATCTCGGGAACGTTACGCGAAGCGTTGGCGATTTCTACACGCTTGGTGTCCCGGGATATGGACTGAACAAGTATGCGCTGTCGGATGGCAATCCATTTGCGGACGGCAACCGGTTTGGTAACCCGTCGATCTTCTTCCCGGATTTTAGCCAGAAGTATCCTTACGAAATCGCTCCCGGCTTACGGCCGCCTCAATCGCCATTCATCTCGATCGACCGGAATGCGGGAAGGCCTCCTCGCCAAATCCACTGGAGCATCGGCTTGCAGCGTGAAGTTATGCCCAATCTTATGGTCGAGGCCGCGTATGTTGGAAACCGCGGAGTGTGGTGGGTTGCGCCTTTGCTGGGAAAACAAAACTACAACTCACTCACACCCGAGAGCCTGAAGGCGACGTGGGGGCTCGATATCACGAATGCCGCAGACCGTGCTCTTTTGACACTACCGATTCGCTCGCCACAGGTCATCGCCCGGTTCCCGAACCTTGAGAATTCAAACAATGTCTATCCAGGATTTCCATCGGATCAACGGCTCATCCAGGCGCTGCGGCCGCATCCGCAGTGGATAGGAATACCGCCGTTCCTCGGACCACCGCTTGGCGATACCTGGTACGATTCGCTGCAGGCAAAAGCGACCCAACGGTTCTCGCGCGGACTGACGGGGCAAGTGGCCTTCACCTGGCAGAAGGAATTCGTGCTCGGCACTGGCACGGACACATCCTACTTGACGCCGGGTAACGTGATCATCAATGACATCTTTGATTACAAGCAAAACAAGCAGATTTCGCCTTTCAGCAGGCCATTGATGCTGGTGATAGCGTTCAACTACACCACTCCTGGATTCAAGTTCGGAGATGGCGCGGCATCGAAGCTATTGTCATCAGCGGTGCGCGACTGGACGATCGGTTCCGTGCTCCGCTATCAGAGTGGGGAGGTGCTTCGCGTTCCGGCTTCGAACAATAACTTGCTGAGCCAGTTGGGTCGTGGACCGGAAAACAACCCCGCCTTGTGGGGCGGGGGGACGACGTTATTTAATCGAGTTCCCGGCCAGCCTCTGCTATTGAAAGACCCGAACTGCCATTGCATCGATCCGACCAAGGATCTTGTGTTGAACCCGAACGCCTGAGTCGATGCTCCCCCTGGCCAGTTCGGAAACACGGCGCCGTACCTCAACGATTACCGCTGGCAGCGGCAGCCGTCGGAATCGATCAGCTTGGGCCGTAACTTTTTCGTGAACCGCGAGCGCAACGTCAAGTTCGAAGTTCGGGCGGAGTTCTACAACGTGTTTAACCGTCTGTTTTTGACCAGTCCAGAGCCCGTAAAGCTCAGCGGCGGCGGCGGCGGAATATTGTTAGGCGCCAATCCCGCCGCGCCAACGACCAAGGACATTCAGGGCCGGTTGACCGGCGGCTACGGATATGTCAATTGGGTCAACGGCATGGGATCGCAGCCGCGATCCGGTCAGGTTGTGGCACGCTTGACGTTCTGAGGATTTCAAAAACTCGCTTTATCAAAACTTGCGCCGTCTCCGCCGCATTGCGTGTAACCGGCTCGTAGAACTGGCAGGCGCGCCGCCCAATTGGGGTGCGAAGGCGAAGGATATTTCGAAAGCGTCATCAGACTGGACTTCAAAGCGCTCCCGCTGAGATTCATCTTCGCGAATGCACAGCCGGCCCACGCGTCGGCGCGTAACTCGGGCGCCCATCCGCTCTTCATCCAGCGTGGCGGCGCTACTGCATCAATCGCATGACCCACTTCGTGAGCAAGAATTGCAAGGATTCCGCCGTCTCCGTAGCTTTCGTAAACGGACGTAAAGAACTCCGGTTTGTACAAAATCTTCGTGCGCCCGGCGTCCGTAACCAGCATCACATTCGCCGCAGTCGAGTTACGGAACATGGCAAGCGCGGGGCAATTGGGGCGGCACATCGAAACCAGCGCGGCATTTACTGTTCCAGCCAGTTCCATTGCGTCGCTCGTCGGGCGTTGATCGAGGTAAGCGTTATAGGATGAGGGGGTGCTGCCCAACGTGCATATTATTTGCGCAGACAGAAACAAGCTGTAGAGAAGCTTGACCATGTTCCCTCAAAACGTGCGATGCCGGCGCCCGAGCACCTCACGCAGCGCATCCATACGCTCGCCGGTGCCGGTCAACAAGTCTTCTGGAAACTTTCGATACGACAGAAGCTCACGGTAAATCTGTGCAGAGGACACCGAGTTCAATCCCCATCCGGCGACGTATTGCAAGCGCATGTTTAAATCCCGATTGATCTCAGCGCCAGATAACGTTGGCGCGAGATCGGAGGCGCGGCCCGCGTACGATCCGATCAGATCGAAAGCGGAATCGAATTCGGCTTCGGTAAGCGAACTCAACACACCAGAGTACTTGGTGTCGTCCAGGCGCTTCTGTATCTCGTCAATATTAATCGGAGATGTCTCCAGGCGGCCGAGCAACACGAGATCGTAGCCATCGCCGTTCAGGTAATTGCTCCAAACGGTGCCGTCAGGAAAGACATCGAAGAACGTGGCCAACTGTGTCTTGACGGTTTCTTCGTCGCTCTCGTACAGCGGCAACCATTGCGCGGCGACCCCACCCGGATTCAAATGGCTGCGAACAAGCTCGAAATATTCCTTTGAATAGAGCGCGGACGTGCCTTTCACCCAAGGATGGATGGGATCCGTTGTGATGACATCGAACTTCTCTGGCGTGGTCAAGATGAAGTGACGGGCGTCGTCGTAGATCATTCGGGTGCGGTGGTCGCGTAGCACGTGATAATTCTGCGTGCTGAAAAACTCATCGGAGGCCGGAGGAATCATCGGCTCCAGTTCGCAAACGACGATGCTTTCCACATCCGGATATTGCACGAATGATCCTGCGGTGACACCCGCGCCGAATCCCACGACGAGGACCGAGCGTGGCTGCCGATGAATTAATGCCGGCAGGTGTCCCATCATGCGTTGCAGGCGCATATCGAGCAGTGCCGACGAAGCCTCCGACTTGCCGCTGACATAGAAGAATCGCTGGCCAGCGCGGTCGGTAATCACCACGGACGAATTCATCCCTTCGCCTACAAAAAGGGGCTTGGCTTCTGCCGATAAATCGAGACCGCGCAAAATCGGTGCGACGCGCCGGCCGTATGCAATGACCTGCCAGGGAACATCGGAGACAGTCGAAATCAACCTGAATGACACCACGACTCCGCCTGCCAACGCTGCCGCCAATGCTATCGCCGAGCGCAGCCGAGTCGCTTGTAAATGCGTCCGCATCATCCAGGCGTGGGACGCGATCGCAACGATTGCGGCCGATGCCGCGAGGCCGATCAACAATTGTTGGCAGGCTTTTGTGCCTATAGCGGGGATCAATATCAGACTAAACGCCAGCGCACCGCCAATGGAACCGGCGGTGTTGGCCGCATATATCTCTCCGGAGAGCCGCGCCGGATCTTCTCCTTCCGCGGCCGCGCTGGCCATTGCCAATGGAAAGCTCGCGCCCCACAGCAGTGTCGGCAGGAAAATCGTCCGAATCGTGCGGAAGACGTCGAGATCGAAGTTGAACCATGGATTGAGCGACAGCCACGGGTCGACAGGCCAGAATGGCAGCACGTGCGTCACGATGTATGCGGTTCCCGCGATCGACAGAGCGAGAAGGAACTGGCAGCCACCCAGCGCCAACCGGGGTTGGCCGATGTGCCGCACTAACAATGAACCGGCGCCGCTGCCTATCCACAGTCCCATCAGAAAGACAGCAAGGATGATGGAGAACGTATAGACCGTCGCGCCGAGGAGTAGAGACAACAATCGCGTCCAGACAACTTCGGCGCCAAGTGCCGTCAATCCTGAAAGAGCGATCACCAGATAGACGAGAACCGCGCCCGGGGCGCGCCGCACGTAAACCGGTTTGTAACGTTCGGCATGGGCTTCACGCCTGCGCACGACGGCGGCTGACGCGAGCGCGCCCAGCGCCACAGCGGCGTTGATACCCGCTGCGGCGTACGTAGTGGTGGCCATGTCGTAAACACGGAGGAGGTAGAAGCCGGCAATGACACAACCAACGATTGCACCGGCAATATTGGCGCTGTAGAGAGCTCCCAGCCATGGAATCGGCTTCGGCGTTCTTTCCAGCGAACGGGCAATCGCCGGAAATGATGCGCCCATCAGCAGCGTCGGCGGAACCAGACACGCTGCCGAGACAATGCCGCGCGCGATGAGGCCAGCCATTCCCGACATTGCGCCGGCGAGATAGACCTGCCTGATGAGCGGCAATCCAAAGAGGATGACGATCCCGAGCGCGCCAACTCCCAGTTCCAAACATGCGTATACCCGTAGAGGATGCCGATGCGGAGAGACCAGCCGCGGTAGAGCGGCGCTACCGAGACACAACCCGCCCATGTACGCAGCCAGCAGCAGTCCCAACGACACAGCCGACGAACCGATCACCAGTTGCAGCAATTGCAACCAGACGATTTCGTATATCAAAGCCGCACACCCACTACCGGCAAGCAGCAGCAAAAGAATGATAGGCACGGCCGCCATTACACTTCATCGCAGCGAACCGGCGCAAGAGGGCATCTGCATCCTGCGATTCCGCGGGCTGAATCCTTGAAAAAGCGGGAGCAGGAGGCTCGGTGTGCAGTTCGATTTTTGATGGACCAGAGGGAGAGTGTAATTTACGCTCGACGCCGTCGACAGATTGCTGTTTGATGGATTGCTTGACAAACCTCGCAAGCGGGCGTAACTCACATTTGAAGCGGACGTTCGTTTCCTGAGACGCATTCAGGATGACGGGAGGACAACAATGAAGCGAACGATGTTGTGTTTGCTTTTGTGCGCGAGTTCATTAGCCGCGCAAACAGGGGCCAAGAACGGCGAGTGGAAAACATACGGCGGCGATCTGGGGAATACCCACTATTCCCCACTCGATCAAATCACCGCCGCGAACTTCAATAAGCTGGAAATCGCATGGCGATTCAAGACAGATAACCTGGGCTCGCAACCGGAATATAACCTGGAGTCGACGCCCCTGATGGTCAACGGCATCATGTACTCGACGGTCGGCACGCGGCGCGCCGTGGTGGCGCTTGATGCCGCCACTGGTGAGCTGATGTGGACGCATTCCGAGCGCGAAGGGCCACGCGGTGCCGCGGCACCGCGCCAACTCTCGGGCCGTGGATTGGCGTATTGGAGTGACGGCCGGGAAGAGCGAATCCTCTACGTCACCCCCGGCTACCGTCTTATCGCTCTAGATGCCAAGACCGGCGGTCCGGTGGCGGGCTTCGGCAGGAACGGTTCCGTCGATCTGAAGCAAGAGGATGATCAGGAAATCGATTTGATGAGCCCGAACATCGGACTTCATGCAACGCCCGTCGTCGCTGGCGACACCGTCATCGTCGGCGCGGCGCACAAACCTGGCGGCGTTCCCGCGAGCAAAACAAATGTGAAGGGCTACATCCGAGGATTCGATGTCCGGACCGGCAAGCGCCTGTGGATCTTCCATACCATCCCGCTCTCGAATGAGTACGGTGCGGAGACCTGGGAGGGTGATTCGGCTTCTTACACCGGCAACACCGGTGTGTGGGGCCAGATCAGCGTCGATGAGGAACTTGGAATGGCCTACCTCCCGGTCGAACTGCCGACCGGCGACTACTATGGCGGCCATCGTCCCGGCAACGGACTATTCGGTGAGAGTGTTGTTGCCGTCGATCTCAAGACCGGAGCTCGCAAGTGGCATTACCAGTTGGTGCACCATGGCATTTGGGACATGGATATTCCCTGCGCTCCCATGTTGGTCGACATTACGATCAATGGCCAGACGGTTAAAGCGCTCGCACAGCCGACGAAGCAAGCGTTCCTGTATGTCTTTAATAGAGTAAATGGTCAGCCCATCTGGCCCATCGTCGAGCGGCCCGTGGAGCAATCGACCGTGCCGGCTGAGAAGACCAGTCCGACACAACCATTTCCAACCAAGCCTCCGGCATACGATCGCCAGGGCTCTTCAATCGATGACTTGATCGATTTCACGCCGGAATTGCGAGCACAGGCCGTGCAATTAGCTTCGCGATACAAGATGGGTCCGGTATTTACACCACCCGTGGTGAGCAAGTGGGAAGGACCGCTTGGAACGCTGGCAATGGCGGTCGGCGGTGGCGGCTCGGAGTGGGCCGGAGGCTCATATGATCCCGAGACACACATCGCATACATCCCTTCGCGGCGCCAGATGGGCAGTATCGGGCTTATACCGGGGAGCCAACGCTCCGATATGAATTACATCAATGGAGTGGCCAGGAATCCCAACGCGGCGGCGGCCCCTGCCGCCGGTGGCGGTGCCGCAGCGGCCGAAGGTCCGCCTCCTCTCACCGTCCAGGGACTTCCGCTTGCCAAACCACCTTATGGAAGTATCAGCGCTATCGACTTGAACAAGGGTGAAATCCTGTGGCAGATCGCGCATGGGGAAACTCCGGACAACATTCGCAATCATCCCGCACTTCAAGGAATCGAGATTCCACGGACCGGGCGTGCGGGAATTTTCGGGGTGTTGGTCACCAAGACTCTGCTGATTTCAGGCGAGACCGGCGTCTTCACCACTCCGTCCGGCAAAGTGGGCGCGATGCTGCGCGCTTACGACAAGGCGACGGGCAAGGGAGTCGGCGCCGTTTATATGCCTCAGGGAGAGACCGGCACGCCAATGACGTACATGGTTGGTGGCAAGCAGTACGTTGTTCTTGCCATCGGCGGTGCAAATTTCCCAGCCGAGTTCATCGCTTACAAGCTGCCGAACTAGGAGAGCGTTAACTCCACATCAGAACAAATATTTGACCCCGAATTGCAAAGGCGGCCGCAAGGCGCCGAACCTGAGCGACATCGGCGCGACCCGCAGCGCCGGGTCGCTCGAGCGGTCGCTCGTCGATCCGAGCAGTCAGATGTGGCCGATTAATCGGCCTGTGCACATCGTGACGAAGGATGGAAAGACGATCGACGGGAGACGCCTCAACGAGGACACGTACACCGTCCAGATTGTGGACCAGGAAGGCCGGCTGATCTCGTTGAACAAATCGGATCTTCGTGAGTTTGTCGTATCCACCAAGTCGAACATGCCGTCGTACAAAGAGGAGCTCACTCCAGACGAGCTCGCGGATGTCGTGACGTATCTCCTCACGCTGAAAGGAATGTGACATGTCGCGGCCGCGCTCGATCCTCATCCTTTCCGCCGTTCTCCTCTTTTCGCTGCGGTCGTTGGCGCAGAGCCCGGTGCCGCCGGAGCGGCTGCTCAACGCCGCGAAAGAGCCGCAGAACTGGCTGATGTACGGAGGCGACTACTCGAGCAATCGCCACAGCAGTCTGACCCAGATCACACCGCTCAACGTGAAGAACCTCACGTTCGCCTGGGCATATCAGTCCCCGAACACAGGAAGCTGGGAGGCCACGCCCCTTGTGCTCGACGGGATCATGTACCTGACGCAGCGGCCAAACGATGTCGTTGCACTCGACGCGCGGCATTCCTGGCGCGCCGGGCGTTCCCAATCTGCGTCGCGGTCCAATCAACAACTGGACGGATGCGGCCGGGCACGGTGCCGTCCTCGCGATCGATCCGAATACCGGTGAGCCGAAATGGCGGTTCGTGATGTACGACGTGACGGACACTGGCATCGTGACCACCGCCAGCGATTTGCTCTTTACGGGCGGCCGCGAAGGCTATTTGCAGGCGCTCGACGCCCGCAACGGCACGCTTCTGTGGAGGACGAATCTCGGCGCGCAGATGCTGAACAACCCAATCACTTATGCCGTGAACGGAAAACAGTATGTGGCGGCAATGGCAGGCCTGACGCTGTTTGTGTTTGCACTTCCATGAATTTGAATTGTGACCATATGTAACTGACTGTAACAAACGCGCGACTCGCGCTTGTCTTCGCGCAGGGGTTCACTAGGATGACGCCCCAGCGACCGGAGGTGATCATGTACCCTGTTCGTTCCAGCTTCGGCGCTGTTCTCCTGCTTTTCTTCTCTGCCACACTCGCGTTCGCTCAGGGCACCGGCGATATTGTCGGCCGCGTCACTGACACGAGCGGAGGCGTGCTGCCCGGCGTCACGGTCACGGCGCAGAACGAAGCGACAAAAATCGCGCGCACGACGATCACGAGCGAGACCGGAGACTACACGTTCACACTGCTCCCGATCGGCACCTATACGGTGAAGATTGAGCTAGCGGGTTTTCAGACCGTGAGCTCGCGTGTCGAGCTCGCGACCGGCGATCGGGCACGCCTCGACGCGCGCATGCAGGTCGGCACCGTGCAGGAGACGGTGGTCGTCACAGGCGATGCGCCCTTATTGGAGACCGACACGTCGACAGTCGGTGCGCTGATCAATGAGAAAACGGTTCAGGATGCGCCGATTCCAGGACGCAACATCATCCGGATGGTGCAGATGATCCCGGGTGCGAGTGAGGGTGCGTTGAGCTCGCTTGCCAACGGCACGCGCCCCGATGAGCGGCGGCAGACATCGTCGGTCTCGATCAACGGCGTCAACGACGTGTTGAACAACCAGCTTGTCGACGGTATGGACAACAACGAGCGCACCATCGGCACCGTGGGCATCAAGCCGTCGATCGACGCGATTGCCGAGGTGAAGGTTCAAACGAATGTGTACACTGCCGAGACGGGACGGACGCTCGGCGGCATCATCAACATCATCACCAAATCGGGGAGCAATCAGTTCCACGGAACCGCGTTCGAATTCGCGCGAAACGACCGATTCGACTCTCGGCTGTTCTTTGCGACGACAAAGCCAATTATGCGCCAGCAGCAGTTTGGCGGCAGCCTCGGCGGACCGATCAAGACAAACAAGACGTTCTTCTTCGCCGACTACGAGGGATATCGTCAGACGCAAGGCGTTCCCGTCGTCATCACGGTTCCCACATTGAAGATGCGGAATGGCGATTTCTCCCAGCTCTCGCAGATCATCTACGACCCGACGAGGACGCCGCGGACGCCGTTCCCGGGCAACATCATTCCGGCAGACCGGATCAATCCGATCGCAAAGACGTACGTGCAGATGTACCCGCTGCCGACGGCTCCGGGCCTTGCCATCCTTCTTTGTTACCGGACAAATCTACGTCGACTGGAAAGCATCGCGTGCCAACGGAAAAAATTGACATGCCTATACGGCGCTCGTAAGCTTCCGGCATGCGTCCCAAATTACTCGCTCCTTTGGGGTTCAGTGTGTTC
>WNGK01022618.1_pt2 | contig 11437 bp, 10 predicted proteins | sample 5400601 | NCBI WGS metagenome assembly WNGK01 (sample SAMN13153376, study PRJNA577476) | soil metagenome | isolation source: 60 cm soil or saprolite under Garry oak tree replicate 1 | place: USA:California | collected 2016-06-15
CCTTCGACATGTTCAAAAGTTATGCCGACCGCGGCGATCAGTTCCGCGCGCTCGTCCAAGCCCTCCCCAAATGAAAAGGAAGTTCAAAATGCCAAAGATGCTGAGATTCAAAGGAAAAAAACTGCGCGCCACTGCCGTGCGGCGGCCGCTGCGAATCGGTGCAACTACGGTTGATTACGGCGATCTGGCCGAACCGAGCATGAAACTATCGCGCGCATTGTTGATCGTGCTGCTGCTGCACGTCGTCGCGGTCGCAGGCATCATCGCGTTCAACGCAATCAAGACGCGTCAGGCGCCGTTGCCTTCCGCGCCGTCGCCAACCACCGTCGGAATCGCTTCGGCTGCTACCAAGCCTCAGCCGCCGGCTGTCAATTCGCCGACTACGCAGAAAAGCAGTGCAAAGCCGCAGACAAAAGTTAGCGACTCCGGCAAAGTTTACGTTGTCGCAAAAGGCGATAATCCGGTCACGATCGCGAAGAAGTTCAAGGTCGCGTACGACGATTTGATCGCGCTCAACCACATCGATGATCCTCGCAAATTAAAGATCGGCCAAAAGCTTTTGATCCCGGAGAAAACCGCGAAGAAGAACCAGTAAATTTAATGTACCGAAAAAGCGCTTACTTCCTGTTCGTTGCGGTGCTGGGACTGCTTGTCATCGGCATCGTGATGCTTTTCAGCACCAGCGCTTTTGCCAAAGACAGCCATGGCGACCCTTACTTTTTCCTCAAACACCAATCGGTTTGGCTCGGAGTTGGTCTGATCGTTTGTATCGGAGCGGCCCTGATTGATTATCACTTCTGGCAGCGAACCTGGTGGATTTGGCTGGGTGTCGGAGCGATCACGCTCGTATTTTGTTTCGTTCCGCACATCGGAATGCGGATCAACGGCTCCCGCCGCTGGATCGGATTCGGCCCGATTGGTTTTCAACCGTCGGAGATTGCGAAACTTGCCGCGGTATTTTTTCTGGCGTGGTGGTTCGCGCGTTATGAGAAATTCGCAAACCATCCCTTGTTCGGCTTTGTCATTCCTTTGGCGATTGTGAGCGCGCTTCTCGCGCTGATTATTTTTGAAGTTGATCTCGGAACAACCGCTTTGATCGGCGCGACCACGTTTACGGTCATGTTCGTTGCCGGAACGAATTCGATTCTGCTCGGCCTGCTCGCCGTCACCGGAGGAAGCGTCATTTTCGTGGCGGCAACGCAGGCGCGCATGGAACGCCTGATCGCGTTCACCGATCTCGAGCGCTACAAACAGGATGCCGGACTCCAGCAAATGCAGGCGTTAATCGCGTGGGGCAGCGGCGGAATGGAAGGGCTGGGGCTCGGCAACGGACGGCAAAAGATGCTTTACCTCCCCTACGCGCACACCGACTTCATTTTTCCGATGATAGGCGAAGAGCTTGGATTGCGGATCAGTCTGCTCGTCGTTTTCCTGTTCGTCGTTGTCATTGTTTGCGGAATCATGATCGCGCTGCACGCGAAAGACCGATTCGGGTTGCTGGCCGCGTCCGGTGTGGTCTGCCTGCTGGCGTTGCAGGCCGCGGTGAATATCGGAGTCACCACTTCGCTTCTGCCAAACAAAGGTCTGCCGCTACCGTTCATTAGCTACGGCGGGTCGAATCTCGTTGCCTGCCTATTCGGCATTGGACTTTTACTCAACATTTATCGGCAAGCCGTTTTGGAACCGGCCAACAAAAAACGCACTTCACTCCAAGTGCGACTGACACCGCGAATTTAACTGGAAGATCAACAATCATCAGAATGAACGCGGTCATTGCATGTGGAGGCACGGGTGGGCATCTTTTTCCCGGAATCGCCGTCGCTGAAGTTCTGCGCGCGCGCGGACACGACGTACTCTTGTTCGTTTCCGAAAAGGAGGTCGACAGTCTCGCGCTTTCGACCCGGTCGCAGTTCCGGTTTGAGAAACTGCCAACGATTGGTTTTCCGTCCGTTTATTCCCCTAAAATTTTCGGATTCATTCGACGGTTCACTGAAAGTCTTTCCCGGTGTCGATCGATTTACCAAAAGTTCAAACCGCAGATCGTCCTTGGTATGGGCGGATTTACTTCGACCGCGCCAATTTTGGCCGGACGGATGCGCGGCATTTCCACGCTAATTCACGAATCAAACGCGGTTCCGGGGAAAGCGAATCGCCTCGCGTCGAAAATGGTGCGTGCAGTTTTGCTCGGCTTCAAAGAATGCGCGGCCTTCTTTCCCAAAGTCCACACTGAGCTCACCGGCACGCCGATTCGGACCGAGCTCAAGCGATTGGATCGACAATCGGCCCGGCAGAAACTGGGATTGCAAGCTGATATTACGACCATGCTGGTGATGGGCGGAAGCCAGGGCGCGAGCGGAATCAATCAAGCCATCATCAAATCCCTGCCGCTGCTGCGCGATAGCGCGCTCCAAGTAATTCATCTTTCGGGCGCCCGGGATGAACATTTCATGGCGGACAATTACCGGCGCGAACGAATCCCCGCCTACGTGGTCGCGTTTCATCATCACATGGAAGAAGTTTACAGCGCAGCCGACTTTACCGTCGCACGCGCGGGTGCCGCCAGCCTGGCCGAGATCGCTTCTTTCGAACTGCCCAGCCTTCTCATTCCGTTTCCCTACGCCGCTGACGATCACCAGACTCGCAATGCCGAGATTTTCGCGCGCGGAGGGGCGGCGTTTGTCCTGAAAGAATCGGAGCTAACTCCCGAATTACTTACTCAGAAAATCCGAGACATGATCGATCGCCCCGAGCAACTTCGCCGGATGTCGGAGAGATGTTCGCATCTGGCGCCGCGAGACGCTGCCAATCGCGTCGCCGTAACGATGGAAAAATATACCCGGTCATGACGAAGGATATCGATCTTGCAAAATTTCTGACGCAGGAGCGCCACGACATTCATCTCGTCGGCGTGGCCGGAAGCGGCATGAGCGGAATTGCCGGGCTTCTTCTTCAGCTCGGCCATCAAGTCAGTGGCTCGGACAAAGTGGATTCATTGGAGACCGATCGGCTGCAAAGGCTCGGTTTAAAATTTTATCACCAACATCGCGCCGCGGATGCTCGGGACGCCGAGGAGTGCGCATGTGTTGCGCGAGGGCGGATTGCACCCGTCGCATTATGTCGGCGCCGAAATCCCGATTCTCGGGACGAACGCACACTGGGACGGCCGCGGGGAATTTTTCGTGGCCGAAGGCGATGAGAGCGATGGCACAATCGCCTTGTTCCATCCTGAGCACGCCCTAATACTTAATATAGAGGAAGAGCACCTCGACTTTTACGCCGATCTGACTGCAATCGAGAAAGTATTCTGCCAATTGCTCGCTCAAACAACCGGCAAAGTCTTTTATTGTGCCGATGAGCCCAACGCAACTCGCATATGTCGATCTTCCGATCGCGTTATTTGCTATGGTTTATCGGACGAAGCCGATTACCGCGCCACCGATATAGAGCTGCGCGACTTTAGCTCGGTGTTTAGCGTTTACCGCGGCAAAGAAAAACTCGGCGAAGCTGTTCTCAATGTTCCCGGCGAACACAACGTTAGGAACGCGCTTGGCGTCATCGCGCTAGCGACCGAGCTCGGTGTTGCTTTTGAAAAAATCGCCAAGTCGCTCACAAAATTTCAACACGCCCGGCGACGGTTCGAAATTAAGTACGACAGCCCGCGCTTTTTATTGGTCGACGACTACGGGCACCACCCGACCGAAATCAAAGCTACACTCAAGACCGCAAGATCGGTCGGCCGCAAGCGCGTGCTGACAATGTTTCAACCGCACCGCTACTCGCGCACCAAAGCGCTGCGGAAGGAATTTGGACGCGCGTTCGACCAAGCAGATTGCGTCGTCATCACTGATGTTTACGGATCAAATGAATCGCCCATTCCAGGCGTCACTGGCCAACTGGTCGTCGACGAAATCGCTGCACACGGACATTGCGGCGTGAGTTATCAGCCGCGATTGGAGTGGGTGCATCGCGACGTTGGCAACCTGCTTGAATCGGGCGATCTCGTCCTCAGCCTGGGCGCCGGCAATATTCACGAGCAATTATCGATCCTGGCGGCCGATCTCGTCATTGCCGAGAAATTGAAAGAGATCGTCGGCGAAGGCGGCGACGTCCGTCTTTACGAACCTCTTTCAAAACACACCACGTTGCGCGTTGGCGGTCCGGCGCAATTTTGGGTAGAACCGCGCAACGAAACGGCACTGAGCGAATTGATCCGGTTTTGCCGGCGCGACAATCTTCCACTCTTTGTGATTGGCCGCGGTTCGAACTTGCTCGTGCGCGACGGCGGAATTCGCGGCGTAGTCGTTCATCCTTCCGCCGGCAACTTCGATAAGATCGACATCCACGGAAACGAAATCACCGCCGGCGTTGGCGCGAAGCTAAAAGAGATTGCCTACGCCGCGAGGGCGGCAGATCTGGGCGGGTTGGAATGGATGGAAGGAATACCCGGCGCGGTCGGCGGCGCGCTACGGATGAACGCGGGCGCGATGGGCGCGCAAACATTCGAAAAGGTCGTGCGCGTTCGTTACCTCGATGGGGAAGGAAACGCACACGATAAAAATCGAGACGAGCTGGAAGTGCATTACCGGCATTTTCCTTTGCTCGAACAAAACTTCGCCGTCTCCGCCACATTCCGTGGATCGCCGGCACCGCGCGAACAAATTGAATCACGTCTGCGTGAATCCCAGGAAAAACGCCGCACCACACAGCCGATCGCGAAGAGTGCCGGCTGCATTTTCAAAAACCCGGAGAAATGTCCGGCCGGAAAACTGGTGGACGAGCTCGGTTTAAAAAATTCGTCCATCGGAAAAGCGCGCGTCTCTGAAGTGCACGGTAATTTCATCGTGAACGATGGTGGCGCGACCGCGGCCGAGATGCTCGAGCTGATCGACCGAATCAAGCAAGCGGCGAAAACCAAGCGCGGAATCGAATTGGAAACCGAAGTGCAAATCGTGGGAGAACCCGCCTAATGAGTCCGAACGGGACGAGCATTATGAAAGACTTACCCAAAAAAATCGCCGTGTTGATGGGAGGGCCGGGATCGGAACGCGACGTATCTTTGGCGACTGGCCGCGGCGTTTCGAAAGCGTTGCGCTCATTGGACGTCGAGGTTGTTGATGTCGATGTTCGCGACGAAAACTTCCAGCTTCCGAAAGATGTCGGTCTTGCCTTCATTACGATTCACGGAACGTTCGGCGAGGACGGGCAGTTGCAGAAAATTCTCGACGACCGCGGCATTCCCTACACCGGCGACGGCGTCGAAGAAAGCCGGATCGCGTTCGATAAAATTCGTCACGCCGGAATGGGAAGTTGTCGATGCTGGTCGGCGCCCAAAAATTCCGGTGCCTCTGGTGGTGAAACCGGCGCGGCAAGGTTCCACCGTGGGCGTCGTGATCGTGAAGAACGAAAGCGAAGTCGATTCGGCGATGAAGGAGGCTGCGAAGTACGATCGCAAATTGTTAGTGGAAAAATTTGTATCTGGCCGCGAATTGACGATAGGTATCCTCGGTGATCAAGCCCTGCCGATTCTTGAGATAATTCCGAAGGGCGGTTTTTACGACTTCAATACCAAGTACCCGTTCCTGAATCCGCAGGCTGGCGCGAGCGCGGAGCATGTTTGTCCGGCAAAGATCGATCCGGCCAAAACGAAAAAGATTCAGGAGCTGGCGCTGCAGGCATTTCGCGCCCTCGGCCTGGTCGTTTATGGAAGGGTTGATGTGCTTTTGACCGACGCCGGCGAGCCATTCGTGCTCGAAGTGAACACGATCCCGGGAATGACCGAAGCGAGTCTGCTTCCGGAAGGGGCGGCCGCGGCCGGCATCAACTATGTCGATCTTTGCCTGCGCATCATTGAGCTTTCGCGCGCGAGAAGGGAGCGCGCTCGACGATGAGGCGACAGAAACGTCCCCCCGCGCGCAATCAGCGTCTCTCCAGCTTCCGGCAACGGCGGCAGCAACATTTACTCGACGTCAAAGTGCGATCGCGCAAGGCGGTCCAGCACCGCAACCGCCGGCTGCTCGTCGTGTTCTCGAAGATCGCGCTGGTGATTCTGTTGGCCGGGGGAATTTATGTCGGCGCCCGGGTCGCGGCCAAGCGATTCTTCATCGACAACCCGGACTACAAGCTCAGCAACATCGAAGTGCAGACTGATGGAACTTTGCAGCGCGACCAGATCTTGAACGTCGCCGGTCTGCGCGAAGGCCAAAATATTTTTCGGGTAAACCTGGCGCGGGTCCACGAGCGATTGCAGGAGCTGCCGCAGGTCGATGGAGTCGAAGTTGTCCGCAAACTTCCAGCCGAAATCGACATCCGAATTGTCGAACGCAAACCGATTGGCTGGATTACAAGTGAAAAACAGATTGCCGATCCTTTTGCATCGGACGCCGCGTTTCTAGTGGACGCGCGCGGCGTTTTGATGAAAGAAAAGAAGTTGTTGCCGGAATACTTGGGACTGCCGCTGATTTTGGGTTGCGTGAGCGAATCGCTCGAAGCCGGAAAAATCGTCGAATCGCTTGAAGCGCGAGCTGCGCTCGAGTTGCTGCGGCTGAGCACGCGCAGCTTTATGCAGACGCGGTTTCAGATTCGCGAGATCGATGTTTCGAAAGGTTACTGCCTGGTGGTGACCGACAAAAATCACAGCCGCGTGACGTTCGGCTTTGATAACCTCGATACGCAACTGCAGCGCTTGGAGCAATTCTTGATCTATTCCGACGACGCCCATCGCGAGCTCGCGACCGTGAACCTGCTCGTGCAACGAAATATTCCGGTCACATTTGCCAAGTCGCCCACGGAAGTGATCAACGAGACGATCAAACCGGAGGAATCGCCGCGCATCATGAAGGCAATTCCGGTGCAGACATCATCTAAGCCGTCGGCCATACCTGTGAAATCTCATCCCGCTCTGTCGCCGACCGCGACTCCGGCGGCAAAGCGGGCGCTTCCCCTGCAACCTTTCAAGAAAAACTAAATAAGATGGCGAATAGTGATCTGATCGTTGGTTTGGAAATTGGGACGTCGAAGATTTGCGTCGTAGTGGGCGAAACGCGTCCGGACGGGACGTTAAGAATTCTGGGCGTCGGCCAGGCGCCATCGCGCGGTGTGCGCAAAGGCGAGATTGTGGATTTTGAAACGGCGATGAAATGCGTCCACGAAGCAGTGGTCGATGCCGAACAAAAAAGCGACGTGATGATTCGAAGCGTTTATGTCGCGGTCGCGGGCGGCCACATCCAAAGTTTCAACAACCGCGGATGCGTGATCTTGCCCGAAGAGCGCGACGAGATCGACGATCAGGATGTCGAAGATGTAAAGATCAACGCGCGGGAAGTGAGCATTCCAGCACAAAACGCGTTTCTTCACTCGATCATTCAGCACTATCAAGTCGACGGCCAAGACGGCGTCCTCAATCCGGTCGGCATGCTGGGGGGAAAACTGGAAGCAGATTTTCATATCATTCACGGCGTTCGGACGCGCATTCAAAACACGATTCGCTGCGTCAAAGAATTGCCACTTGAAGTCGAGGACGTGGTTTTCAGCGCGCTCGCTTCCGCCCAAGTGGTGCTCACCCAGCACCAAAAAAATCTCGGCGCACTCGTAGTCGACATCGGGGGCGGCACCACCGATTACATTCTTTATGTCGACGGCGCAGTAAAACAAAGCGGCGCCATCGCGATCGGCGGCGATCACATCACCAATGATATTTCCATGGGGCTGCGGATTCCGATGGCCCGCGCTGAAAAATTAAAAACCGAAGAAGGCAGCTGCGTTCTCGGCAACTGTCTGCCCGGCGAGACGATTTTGTTGAAGGACGATTCCGGATTTGCCGGCAAAGAAATCGAGCGCGAGACACTCAACACCATCATTCATCTGCGATTGCGCGAAACTTTTGAGTTGCTCAAGCGCACGGTCGAAGAGGAGCCGTTCATCAATTATGTCGGCGCCGGGATTTTCATTACCGGCGGCTGCAGTCTGGTCAACGGGATCGACCATCTCGCCGGCGAAATTTTTGAAATGCCGGCGCACGTCACGCACGCGCAAACGCTCTCCGGTCTGACTTCGGCGGTCGAGAACCCGCAGTTTTCAACCGCAATCGGTTTGCTCAAATACGCCCAGGCCGTTCAAGTCGATCGGCCGCGGCGCGGCATCACTCGAATTTTCGGAAGGTTTTTTAGCGGAATGCGATGACAACAGAAAGCTCACATGATTCAGCTCAGTAAAAATTACAGTCTGCCGGAACGGCAAGAGGAACCAATTCCCATCAAAGTTGTCGGAGTCGGCAGCGCGGGATCGAACGCGCTCGATCGCGTGCTGCTCGATGGCATGGACAAGGCCGATCTCATCGCGATCAACACCGATGTCCAATCGCTGGCGAGCTCGGTCGCGGCGCGCAAAGTCCAGCTCGGTCGTTCAAGCACGCACGGGCTCGGCACTGGGGGCGATCCCGAGCTCGGTTATCAAGCCGCGATCGAATCGGCGGATGAGATCCGTCAAGCAATCGCCGGCGCTCGAATGATTTTTATTTGCGCCGGACTCGGTGGCGGCACCGGATCGGGCGCAGCGCCCATCGTCGCGCAACTCGCGCGCGAAGCCGGCTCGCTCGCGATCGCGTTTGCGACGCTCCCCTTCTCCTTCGAAGGGAAACGTCGCGCGGCCCAGGCCCAGGATGCGTTATCGCGACTAAATGAAATTGCGAACGCGGTGATTTGTTTCGAGAACGACCGAATGGGCGATATGGTCGCGCCCAAAGCCGGCATTCATCAGGCTTTCGGCATCGCGGACATGACGATCAGCCAGAGCGTGCGCTCGATCGTCAATTTAATTCAGCGACCGGGCCTCATTCGAATCGGTTTTGACGATTTGTTTGCCGCGTTACGCAGTCAAAACGGCCGCTGCCTATTCGGTTTTGGTGAATCCGACACCGATAATCGCGCGCACGATGCGCTGACCCAGGCGCTGAAAAATCCGCTCATGGACAAAGGCCGTATGTTATCGGAAGCGGCGCACGTTCTGGTTCAGGTTGCGGGGGGTCCAGGCATGACCTTGTCCGAAGTTGAAATTCTAATGCGCGAGCTCGGCCGACACGTGCGCGATCATACTCAAATCGTTTTTGGGACCGCAGTTGATGGGAAAATGGGAAATCGGCTTAGCGTCACGATCATCAGCTCGCTCGCTTCGGAGGATTCGATCGCCGCGCAAGAGACGTCACCGCCACCAGAACCGTTTCTCGCGCCGCCGCCGGCGATCTTGGAACAAGTTGAAGAGCCGCCGCCGGCGCCTCCGAAGATCGACATCGTCCCCGAGACTGAAAGCGCAGCTTCACTGGAGCCTGCTCCGGACGATTTGATTGCGGTCGAACCGCCGGTCGCGGCTGAAGCGCCGCCGCCACCCGTGCCGGCCCCATCGATCAAAAAGCCCGCGCCGCGCTTGATTCCGCCGAAGAAAAAACCGGTCATGGAAAAAGAGGCGAAGCCACCGAAAGAAAAAATCGTCCAGGCGAAGCAGGAGGTTTTGCAGTTCGAACCGGTCACGCGCGGACGTTTCGAAAAAAGCGAGCCGACCATTGTCGAAGGTCAGGATCTCGACATTCCTACGTTTCTCCGCAAGAACATCCGCGTGAAGTAACCGCGCGAACGCGACTACTTCTTCATCAGCTCCAACACAGCGCTGGTCATACCGATGATGCCAACGCGGATAGTCGGTTCCGGCACGGGCGCGAATTTGCTCGAATGCAAACTCGGCAATTCTTTTCCTTCCCTTTTGAACTGCGCGATTTTTTCCGGATCGACGGCGCCGATGTGAAAGTCGACCGCTGGAATCGAGTGATCGGGCAAACTGTATTCGGCAAAATCTTCGCCGCCCATGGTTGGATCGACAATCTCGACGTTGTCGGCGCCGAGCACATTTTTCCAAACGCCCACGAGTCGCTTGGTCAAATCCGGATTGTTATAGGTCGCGGGCGTGAATTGATCTTTCAAAACGTTAACAATTGGCGCCCGGTCAGCCGGAACTCCGCCGGCGCTTGCGATTCCTTTTGCAATCTGATCGATCGCCTTAAGCACTTGATCGCGCACTTCCGATTTATAAGTTCGCACGGTTAGCTGCATCTTCACTTCATCGGGGATGATGTTGTGTTTGGTGCCGCCATGAATCGAGCCAACCGTGACCACGATTGGATCGAGCGGATTGTTTTCACGACTCGCGATCGTTTGCCAGGCGTTGATCATTTCCGCGGCCAGGACAATCGGATCCTTGGTTTTGTGCGGATAGGCGCCGTGGCCGCCAACACCGCGAACTGTCACGTCTACCGAATCGACGTTCGCGTAAGTGTATCCGGGCGTGACTCCAATGTGGCCGGTTTGCAGATCGGCTTTGTCATGAAGGCCAAGAGCGAAGTCGGGTTTGCCGAATCGATTATAAAGACCGGCCTTGAGCAAGGCGCGCGCTCCACCGACCGTTTCTTCCGCCGGTTGTCCGATGAACACGATCGTTCCCGACCATCGCTCCTTTAATCGCTGCAATGCCCGCGCCGTCCCGATGAAGGCCGACATGTGCGCATCGTGCCCGCACGCGTGCATCACATGAACTTCTCTACCGTCGTCACCTTTGGTCGTGACTTTGCTTGCGTAAGGCAGTCCGGTGTCTTCTTCGACCGGCAACGCGTCCATGTCGGTGCGTACCAGCACGGTCGGCCCGGTACCGTTCTTCATGATGCCGATAACGCCATAGCACTTGAGATTCGGGTTATCGTATTTGCCAAAGTTTTCCGTCACTTCGCAGCCGGTCGCGCGCAGTTCCTTCGCCACCAGCGCCGACGTCTTTTCTTCACGAGTGGAAAGCTCAGGATGACTATGGATATCTTTATAAATCGCCAGCAACGACGGCAGCTCACCCTGCGCGATTTTCTCCAACGGCTGTTCCTGCGCGAAAATCGAACCGGCGGCCAGGATCGACCCGCCTATGCCGAAGGCTATGGCGCGACAGGCCAAGGACAAGATCGACAAAGCAAAAATCTTCATCGGCTACTTATAACAGAAAACTCGGATACATAAATCTGGAACCCAGGAATCCAGGGATAGATCAAGGTTTTTTATGGCTTATTGGTTTCCAGATTCAAATCTGCGTTTATCTGCGTAATCTGCGGTTAAGAAATGGAATTCGAGAAGAACACCATGCTTTTCGGCACGGACCCGACGCCGCGGATCGTTGCGATTGAGCTGGGCGAAACCGGCACGGTGAAAGTGCACCGCCGCGAGAAGGATGGCTCGACCACGACCGACGTGGAACCGTTTCAGCCCTTCGTTTGGACGGACGCCGACGTTGTCGATCTTGGAATCGAAGCAGAAAAGCTCAAGGGTGATCTGAAATTCGGTTGGCTGATCACAGTCGACAGCTGGAAAGAACTGATCTCGCTGCGAAACGGTTTAAAAAACGCCGGGCGCGATTT
>WNGK01007482.1_pt1 | contig 11436 bp, 14 predicted proteins | sample 5400601 | NCBI WGS metagenome assembly WNGK01 (sample SAMN13153376, study PRJNA577476) | soil metagenome | isolation source: 60 cm soil or saprolite under Garry oak tree replicate 1 | place: USA:California | collected 2016-06-15
GCCCTGGCGCTGCTCGCCGCCGCCGCCCGGCCATCCGCCGCCGATGATTCCGAACCAGGCGGCCAGCCCGAGGCCTGGCGTGACACCGGCGTCCTGCCCGCCAGCGCGGACGACCAGCCTCCAGCAGATCCCGGCATGGTCAAGGTCAGCGTCCCCGAGGCCCGCCGGCTCCTCCGCCTCGCCAGCACACCCGTCAGCCGTCCCGCCCGCGGCCCCGGCTACGCCTGGTCACGATGGCGGCGTCGGCACCAGGCCCGCGCCCGATGGCACCACTACCACACCCGGCTCCTCGCCGCCCAGGTCACCTAACCCACGCCGACCGGAGGCAGGCATGTCACAAACCCGGACTGTAGTACCGGGCCGCGACAGCGCAGGTTACGACGGGCGGCGCGTCCTCACTGCATGTGGCCGAGCCAATGGACTGAGCAAGGCTGAAGCTGTGCCGTCTCCAGGTGCTCGTCCCGGTCTCTCGGAAGATTCGCCGCGGCGTCCTGGCTAAATCAGGAGGATGCGAAGACCGCCCACGGAGTTGGCCGCCCGGGCCGCGCGGCAGGCGCGGTCAGTGCCAGAAAGGCACGGCGCTGGTCCCGGTACCCCTGGACCAACGGAATATCTGCCGGTACGACTTGCTCGCTGCCCGCCACGCGATGCTGATCCGGGAGAAGTATGGCTGGCCGTCGTGGTCGCGGACTCGCCACAGTGTGATCTTGGCAGCGGACCTCGCGTAGGAGCCGGCGGCGCAGTTCGGGACGCAGCTGTCCGCCCAGCGGATGCCCCGGCCGCGGGCGACGGCCTGGTTCCAGCTGGCCCAGCTCAGGTTACGGACGAAGAGGCTGCTGCCCGCTCCGAAGTACACCGCGCGCGGTCTGACCTGACCTCGCGCCCAGCCCTGGTGGCCGTCGAACCCGTAGGCACGGGGCAGTACCGGGCTCGCACCGGATGCTCCGGACCTGATCAAGGCCGCCGCGGTGACCAATCCCGCGAGCAGGATGATGGCGCCGGCAATGCTCAGGATGCTCTTCATCGACCAGATTCCTGACTGGTGACCATCGGCCATGTCGGCGGTTGCGAGGCGCTCCCGTCCCCTGGAGTGTGCCCGGCCAGCCTGGCGTAACACGCTGGCCTGGCTAGGTTGATCAGGACTTTCGGGACTGTGCTGCGCTGCGATGGATGGCGGGTGCGTGTTCAGCGCGATCATCCTGACCCGCGCCGCGTCGAGCCGCCTCGGAAATGGCGGCCAAGCGGCGGGACGATAGGCCTAGAGTTCCGAATTCAGCGATGCGAACCGAGGCGGTCATCGCCGCCTTTGTCCCAGGCCGGCAGCACGAGGCAGCCGTCGAAGTCCAGCGCCAGGATCCGCTGGGCCTGGGACCGAAGGAACTCCGCCCAGCTCGGGCCATCCCGGCGCGGTGCCCGGTTGATCCCGGTGGTCTTGACGATCTGCCAGACCGTGGACGGCGCCACCGTGATGCCGAGACGCGCGAGCTCGCGCCGCCAATCTCGGCGGCGTTGCGCCCGGTCCGGTCCAGTGCATTGGCCTGCGGCCGCTGGCCGGCTGGCACGGTCTGGGGGAGCAGGCCATGGGCGGCGGGATAGTAGAAGCTGATGCCAACGCCGCCTGCCGCGGCCAGGGCTGCGAGCTGCCAGACGTGTGCGTGGCCGGTGATGACCAGCGCCGCCGAGGTGCCCTGCGCGAATGCCCGGAGCGCGTTGGCCAGACCTCGCCGTGCACGCCGGGCGGCCGATGGCTGGCGGGCGGAGGCGCCTGTTGGCCTGAAGGCACCTTGGCGTCAGACCCAGAAGATGCCGCTAGGGTCTATCTCGATCTCATCGAGCACCGTGTTCTGAGCGGCTTGCGGCGGCTTGCCAGTATGAGGCAGCCTGCTAGCCTGCGGCCGCGTGACGCGGCTGACGGACCAGGTGTGCGGCGGCCTGCTCGTACAGGACTTCGGGCGCGAGGTCGGCTCCGTTGGGCCAGGTGATAGTGCCGATCTCGGGGTCGGCGCGTACCTGTGCGAAGAATGCGGGATCGTGCAATGGGGTGAAGACTCCGGCATGGTCCCTTAGGTGGGACAGATCGACGTCGCCGACCAGGCCGTTGGAGAACGTGAGCCGCAGCCGGTAGTGGCCGAGGACTTCCACGTCACAGACATCGTGCAGCGAGGTGATCATGAACGTATTCTACGCTAGCGGCGGAATCGGGGCTGGTGGCTGATGGGTGGAGACCAGCGTCCAGTCGGCGAGTAGCTCTTGCTAGTGTATGGCGGCCCATTCGAACACCTGCCCGAGTACACGCGGCGGGAGTATACCTGCAAGCAGCGTGAGCGGGTCGATGCCGACCGATGCTGATTGCCCTCCGTAGCGCGCGTGGAAATGTGGGAGCGGATGATCGTCGAAATACATCGTGATCACGACGCCGAAGAAGGCGGAGATGCGAGGCATGCCAATCATCCTGCCCGCGCAGTACGACAGGCACGGTGCGCGCGGACTACGGGCCTGACGTGCCGTGTCGGCCCGCGGCGTCGGCGCGTTCTCATGAATTGACGCCAGTCACGCTGAGTTAGCAGTCTCAATACCTGTGCAGCGGAGCCTGGAGCCTGACCCGAAAGGGCCATCTCGGACAGTGCCAATGACCGTGCCAATGGGATTCATGCGAAACGGGCGAACGGCGGAGTGCTGACGCGATTCCAGGGATGTCAGCACAGGTGGGGCATCCAGGGAAGCGATGCATCGGGCTCATAATCCGCCGGTCGCACGGGGACACGGTGTTCGTCGCCGGCCAAGGCGGGGGGGGCTATGACCTCGGCGCGTGGTCCGTCGCCAGCGGCACCGTGCTGTGGACGACCAGCTACGCCGCGGCCAAGGTCTACTCCCCGGTCGCGGTCGCGCTCAGCCGCGATGGCACCCGCCTGTTCGTAACCGGCTCGGTGGGGTTCAACGGTGGTATGACCACCGTCGCGTACCAGATGTGACCACGGCCAGGCGTGCCTGCCAAGGCCAACGCCGGACCGGTTGCCGCGGTCGCGGTTGAGCCCGGCCGTTCCGACGGATTTTGATGACCCGAGTTGCCGACTCTCGCGCTGCCGTGGCTGCCGGATTACACTCACGTCGAGGTGATCCCGTGGACGACGTTGCCAGCCAGTTCCTGGACTTGATGCACGATCTCGAAGAGGTCAGGGATGCCGTGACGCCTGAGGGCGCCCTTCTCGGGTTCGACGAGCTGACACTGCAGGTCTTCTGGATGAAGTGGCCAGGTCTGTCGGCCTGGGCTGGCTCGCTATGGAAGATGCTGTCCGAGGAACTAGCCGACCCGGGCGCTCCCCACCACGACGCCGAGCTCCATGAGGTGGGCGGCAGTGACTGAGCGCTCGATACCCCTGGGACGCTAGCCATGCCCGTCCTTCGAGATCTCATGAATACCCGCTTGGCGACGACGGCGCCGGACGCATCGGTAGCGGCGGCGGCGGCGGGCATGATCAAGGCGAACGTAGGGTCGACAATCGTCATGCAGGGGTCATTTCTCGCTGGCATCCTCACCGAGCGTGATGTTCTGCGGGCCGCAGCATCCGGGGAGGATCTCTCGGTCTCGATCGTGTCGGCCTGGATGACTCCGGATCCCCACGCAGCCAGCCCGGAGACGTCAGCGGAAGAGGCTGCCCAGATAATGTTCCTGAACGGATTCCGCCATCTTCCTGTGGCGGAAGGCGGCCGGGTCTGCGGCGTGGTGAGCCTCCGTGATCTGTTCGCGGCCAGAATCCGCAGGCCGTCACGGGTGAGCCGCCCGGGAGGGGGTTGAAGGCCGGACCTCGGAAGTTCCCGGCGGCAGAGACGTGCCGGGACAATTCCCTTGTTCCCGCGGGGCGCCCCGCCGGAGGTCCGCCGGATTCCCGACTACCCTCGGACCGGTTCTACTTGCAGGTGCTGCCAGGCTGGCTCGGCCTGCAGGCCACCAGCTTGCATAGCTCCATCGGCGAGATCCTGCCACGGTCGCGGTCTTGACTTCGACCTCGGCCAGGATCTCGCCAACGCTCATCGCCGCACCCCGGCGGGCCAATAGTCGGCGGATGACCTGGATGACCTGGGCGGCCAGGGCATAATTGGAGATCTCTTCGCCGTTATCCCCAGCCGCCCCGTTGTCTCACGCGTGATACAGTCAGGTTATGACAGAGGTAGCGATACGAGATCTTCGTAACCACGGCGGTGAGATCCTGGACCGCGTCGCGGGCGGAGAGGCGATGACGGTCACCCGGGACGGTCACCCGATCGCTGAGCTGCGCCCGCTGCCCCGCCGGCCTCTGCAAGCGACCCTGCTGCTTCAGCGATGGCGGAACCTGCCGGCGGTGGACCCGGCGCAACTGCGGGCGGATATCGATGACTTGATGGACCCAGCGCTATGACCCAACATGCACCGCGCCATCAGCGCGGCGTGCTCGACACCAGCACGGTCATCATGTTGTCCCGCATCACGGACCCGGCCGCACTTCCGGCTGAGCCACTCATCACGACAGTGACACTCGCGGAACTAACCGTCGGCCCGCTGGTCGCGAGGACAGACAGGGAACGCGCCGCGCGTCAGGCGCACGTCCAGCAAGCTGAGGCAGACTTCGAACCATTGCCCTTCGACACGCCCTCGGCGCGGGCATTCGGTCGGGTAGCGGCATCGCTGCGCGAGGCTGGCCGCAAACCCTCTGCTCGCGCCTACGGTGCGATGATTGCCGCCACGGCCATCTCCAGAGATCTACCGGTATACACCTGCAACCCCGGCGACTTCACCGGCATCGATGGCCTCACTGTCATCGAAGTCTCCGTTCCTCAGCAGGCCTGAGGCGGGACAAGCTCACGGCCGGGTCCGCTCGTCGGGCCCTGTCCCGTCTGCTCCCGTCCGAGGCGTGGCGGGCCCGAGACACCGGGTCACTTGGCCGCCGATTTCCAGAGCATTCAGGATCTGATGCACCGCCACGGAAACGTCTTATCCGGCCCAAATCCGGTGTCGCTCGCCTTCTCAGTGGGCAGGCCATCATTTGCGGCCGGCTGAGCCCGATGGCCAACTTGCTCTATTTGAACACTCCAAGGATGCTTTTTCGGATCCGGCCAATGACCGGTACCGACGCCCATAAACATCGGCGGGTACCTGACCTGGGATCGAGTCATCACTTGCTTATGTCTTGCCATTGTTGCCGCGTGCCCAGGGCATGGCGCGCGCGATGAGTCCTCGGCCGGGGCGGTGTCCTGCCTGGTCGTTGACGAGGTCGCCGGGTCGGATGCCCAGGTCGCGGGCGAGCTCGGCGAAGCCCGGGCGGCTGGCCTCCGTGGAGGCGCCGAAGATCTCCAGGATCTTCCGCTTGTGGTCTTCGATCGTCCGGGCCGAGAGCTGCCGCTGCCTGGCGACCTCCTGATCGCTCATTCCGGTTTCCAGGAGAGCCAGTGTCTCCTCCAAGGTGTCTGATAGCCGGATGTCTCGGCATTTGGCAGCCAGATCGCGCAGCGCCTGGTGGAGGGAATCGCTCACGATGCTGCCGTGCCGGCCAACCTCGTCGATGGCGCGGGCAAGGGCCGCGGAGTCCTCGTACTTGCTGATGTATCCGGCGGCGCCGGCCGCGACGCAGCGGGCCACCGGCTCGGGCCGCTCTTCGGCCGTGTAGATCACGACCCGGTGGCCGTAGTGGCCTGCCAGCTGGCGGATCGCCCGGACGCCCTGCAGCACGGCCTTGTCGCCGGTCTGCCTGTTCAGGCACAGATCCAGGACGACCACGTGGCAGGGCTGGCGCTGGATCGCGACGAACGCCTCGACGGTCCCGTAGCTACCGACCAGCGTCAGGTCCAGGCCGTTCGGAACGTCGAGGGCTGCGCGGTACCTGGGCTCGTCGTCGATCAGCGCGTACCGCACCAGCTCGCCATCGCGGGCGAGCGGAAGCACGGGAGGTCCCGGGGTCACGGCTGCTCCGCGGGGACCATGATGCGCACCACGGTGCCCGCGCCGGGACTGGATTCCACCACTCCGGTGCCGCCGACTCCTGCCAGCTGCCGGCCGAGGACCTCGCCGATGCCGAAGCCGCGCGGTGTGCTCGCCTCGTCGAAGCCAGGGCCATCATCGCGCACCGTCACGGCGACGCGACCGAGTTCCTGCCGAACCGAGAGGACCACGCTGGCGCCGGGGGCGTGCTGCTCGACGTTGGCCAGTGCCGTGTCCAGGGCACGTTCCAGCTGCTCCAAAGCGTCTTCGGCCAGCCGGACGGCACGGCCGGAATCGAGCTGGGTGCGCACCGCAAGGCCCGGATGAAGCTGCAGCACAGCACCCACCCGGTCCGCAACGCTCCGCGGGCCGCCGGTGCCGTCGACGAAGGAGCGCATCTGCTCGTGTTTCGCCTGCGCCTGGGTGATCATCACCTGCCGGGTGTGGTCATCTGCCTCGGCGAACCGGTCCAGCCGCAGATACACCAGGAGATCATGGACCAGCGCCCGGCTGCGATCCTGCTCAAGGTCGGCCACCCGCTTCCTGGCGGCATCGGCGGCGCTGGCCAGGTCACGCACAAATCGCGAGACCAGAAATGCCACCAGCGCGAATCCCGGAAAGGCGAGCGAGTTCACCGCAGCGGTCATGCGCAAGGCCGCGTCGCTGAACAAGGGAACAGCCACCACGGCCGCGTAGGCGACGGCCATGACGCCGGACACCGCCAGGGCCTGCGTCAGTCTGACGAGCGCGGCGCCCACCAGAAGGGACGTTCCCAGGGTCACCGGGTAGGCCCAGAAAGTCCACGAGTCGACCCGGCCAGCTGCAGGAATATACGCCGGCGCCAACGCCAGGACCAGCACAGACAGGGCGATGTCGCCCGCGACTGGCCACCGCAGCGGCAGCACCGACCTGCGGCGGATCAGCCATCGCCCCAGCAGCAGCGACTCGATCGCGACCAGGCCCAGAAGCGCGGCATCGAGCAGCCAGTTGTCAGACCTGCTCAGGCTTCCCGCGGCCACCGCCACGGCCGCCTGGATGAGAACGAAGACACGGATCCCGAGGAAAGCCCACACCAGCGCCAGCTCGACACCCGGCCTGGTCGCCGCAGACCGGCTGCTGCCACGCATCCCATTCGCGCCCATCGCCACCCCCAGCGCTACAACCATCCTCAAAGTACCGGGTTTCCCCGGTTCACAGGAGCCCGCCGCAGCACCAATCCTGAACATCAACGGCTCACCGATCACGAGCCCCGAACACGAAGGGACAAAGTGGGGGTTGGAATGACAGATTCCCTGAACGAGCAGGTGTGGGACACGCGCCGAAGCCCGACGCCCGACGAGGCGTACTGGCCCACCTTCTGTGTGGGCTCCGAGCACCAGCCAGCCCGGCTCCGGTCCCAGCTGACGCCGCCGAGCCTGGCCGGCGGCCAGTCACCCAGCGGGCACGCTGACGCATGACCCGAGGCGGCAAGTCAGCGGGGGCTGCCACCTCACCAGTTCATGCCGGCGAGTTCGGCCGGCCCGCTCCCTACAGCGAGGGGAAACGGCTCGGCTACGGTCTGCTGTGGTCAGCGTGGACGCTACTGCTGAGCATCTGGTAGCACCCTCGGTCGGCGTGGGAGGCGGCTTCGAGTACATCCCGGAGCGTGACGTAGGGATTATATCAACTGAAATCAGAACATAATAACTATTCTAAAGGCTTGATGGCTATTATTTTAACCTGATACCTTTATTCAGCACTCGGAGGGGTGGGGCGCCGTATGCCGCTTTGGCTTTGGCTTATATTTCTGACTGTCGGCCTGGTGATGGTCGGCTATCGCAAGTACAGCGAGCAGACAGCGCTGCGGCGGCGTAAACAGGAACTCGCCGCCCAGCAGCCGGACCTACAGGGGAATCCACGGAAGGAGAGTTGAGATGGCCGCGAAGACCGATGTGCAGATCGGGCTCGACGCAGTTATATACGCGCCTCCCGAGCGAGTCATTGAGGCTTGCCAGCGAGCAGCGGAGGTACTCGGCAAGCGCGCTAACGCGGTCGCGACCTCCGCGAAGGTGACAGTGGAGATCTTGCCAGGCATGATCACGATGCTGTCGTCGGTGTCGCCATCCGTCGGAATCAGTCTTTCGCCCGGTACTGACGGCAGCGTCGTGGTCAAGGCCAGGATCGAGGCCTTTCGTACCGCGCAAAGCACCTTCCTGATGATTCCCGTCGGCCCGAAGACCCTGGTTGGGAGGAGTTCCTACCTAACCTTGCTGAAGTCACTGGAGCAGGAACTCAAGGCCATCGACCAAGGCCGAGGCTCAGTGGCGCGGACAGGCGCCGTAGGTTGACCGAGCAGCACGCGCTTGCGGGCTGACCTTCGGCGTCGCGTAAACCACCTGGCCGTGCCGCGCCGCTAACGCTGGCGTTCAGCTGAACCACTTGGTCCTGGAACGCGATCGCGGCGACCATGACGCTGCGCGCGCCGTCCAGCTCATCGCGCAGCCTGTATCGAAGCGCCTCCACCTGGCGTGACATGGCCCGTGCAGGCGAACGGCGTGGACGCAGGCTGCCACGAGCACTCGGCACATGAGGCTGAGGGGGATGTCGAATGATCACATCAACTCGCGCAGTTGCCGCCATAACGGCAACTGCGCTGCTGGGAATGGTCGCCGGCTCGTGGCGCTCCTGCCGAACCGTGCAACGCCATCGAGCTGAGAAGAAATGATCATGCTCAGCGAGGGCAAACGAGGCATCCCCGATGTCTCCTTCGACGCCAACTCCAGCACCGGCGACACGCGAGGCCAGGCTCCGTCAGACGGCGCGATACCCGCGCGCTGGCGGCGCTAACAGCTCGGACATCAGCACACCTGGCGCCCGGTCATCACCGGCCCCGTTGCTGCCCGTTGGCGGCACTCCGGTTGAGCGAGCCGGGTCTTATGGGATGGCCACCTTGGCGGTGAAGAGATCAAGCTGGTGCAACGTGCCGTCCGGGTTGTCGCCGGTGCTGTCGGAGTTGTCGGACCACGCGGGGTAGAACCGGTGCGACTGGAAGGCGGCGTGGGTGTAGTCGCCGTAGTCGAAGGAACTCTGTGCGTCAGGTGCGCTGAACGTGCCTGCGCTGACCTGACGGTTCGGCGCGAATGTCACGCCCCCGTTGGTGGAGTAGGTGGCCCAGATCTGGGCATCGTCGTTCGGGATTCCGTCTGTATCACCGGGGCCACCTGTTCCGAGGTCGTTCCGGCAGTCGTACCAGGAGACGGCCACATCTCCGGTGGTCTGGTCGATCGCGATAGCCGGCATGAACTGGCTGTTGACGGTGTGGTCGTCGTTCAGCCGAACCGGCGGGCTCCAGGTAGTGCCGCCGTCGTCGGAGTACTGGAGCATGATGTCCGTGTTGTCGCTCTCGTTCGGTGACTCCTGCGTCCAGATGGCGTAGACGCGGCCGTTATGCAGACCGCCGCTGCGGTCCCACGCGAGGTTCGCCTCGGCGTCGACCGAACGATCCGGCTGGGCGGGAATGAAGTCGAAACCCCCGACCGCGCTGTGAGCCAGGAGCTGCGGATCGGAGAAACCGCCAGGCTGCAGCCCGTTGGCGTCGACCGCGGTGTAGATGTGCGAGCCGCCCTGGCCGTTGGTCTGGTCCTGGTAGGTCACCATGACCTGCCCGTTCGGCCCTACCGCCGTGTCGCCGAAGTCGCCGCGGCCGGCGGACGTGGGGACACTCTCCGGCGCGCCGAACGACCCGAACGCGCCGAGGCCACTGACGCTGGCGCCGAACGCCTGCACCACGGTGGACGGGAAGCTCGTGTAGCTCACCCACACGCTGTTCGGTCCCGCCGAGATAGATGGCTGATCGCCCAGGATGTTCGGGTTATTCGACGGCTGCCTCAGCCGTTTGGGTGTGGCACCGGAGGGAGCCTTGCTGCCGGTCGGCGTAGTCGGCACGATCTCCGCGACCTTGCTGAAAGTGAGCCCGCCGTCGGTCGACACCGCGACAAGGACATTGCCGTTTGTGTTGAGGAGGTAGGTCATCCACAAGTTGCCGAACCGGTCCCACGCCAGTTGCTGGTCGCAGCAGATCTGGCCCAGCGGTGCGCCGGTCCCGATGACCTGCCGCATCCAGGACTTCCCGCCGTCGAACGACACACCCTCGAACAGACCGCTGACCACATCGGGCAGCGTGGCCATAGTGACGATGTTCGACGGATTGGCCGGGTTGACGGCAATCGCGTCCTCGGCCTCGTTGCCATGCATCACGCTGGAGTCGAAGTTCGGAGGAATCGGCAGGACGGTAGCGTCCGCCGCGAACATCGATGTGAGCAGCGCAACGGCCGCCACGGCCGATGTGGAAAGACTCAGGATCCGCAGCACTCGTCGGTTCATACTGGCCTCCCAGCACTGCGCGCCGATCCGCACGACGGAAGCCACGCTACGGCGAAATCCATGCGGCACGCAATGGCAAGAGGCATTCTTCGCTGCACCCGGGTGCCGTGTCAGAGCACAAGTGGTCAGAGCGCTCAAGCCTCGGGACGAGCACATTCGGGCCGAGGCCGTGGATCTGTGACCAGGGGAGTCAACGACCTTCTTGCAGACTTGGCCGAGGCAGTCGATGCGGCGGCAGAGCTTGTGAACCTTGGAAAGCAGCGCTGGGAAATCCGCGAGCAGCATATTGAGCGGATCGGAGTCGGTATTTACTCTCCGTGGTCGCAGTACCGCACTTCCCGGCTTGTAGAGCCGCGGCAGGAACCCTCGCCGTGAGTCATAGGACCTACCCAACGGGCACCCACCGGAGGGCAGCCAAGTTCCCCTGGAGCGGTTCCTGGATTGCGTGCAGCCACGATCGGCGGCCGCTAGTGTGGCGTGGTGATGGGTGAGCAGGGCCATTCGGGCCCTATGAACCTGCGTGCGGTGCCGGGCCTGACTGGCGCGGAGGTTGCGCCTTCGGGACGGCGTCCACGCCGCAGTGATGTGCTGACGTACCAGGTCAGGATCGTGGTCGAGGATACTGACCCGCCGCTGTGGCGCAGCCTCGAGCTGGCATCGGACCTGTTCCTTGATCAGGTTCACGACATCATCCAGGTGGCGCTCGGCTGGACTGACAGCCATCTGCATCGGTTCGCCTCACGACCCGATCACTTCGGCCAGGACACCGAGCAATACCTGTGCCCGTTCGATGTGGCTGAGGGAGACACGGGCTGTGCCGAAGGCCACGTCCGGCTGGACGAGGTGCTCGCCGAGACCGGGGACCAACTGTTCTACAACTACGACTACGGCGACGACTGGCGGCATGTGCTAGTTCTGGAAGGCGTGCTGGCCAGGGCGCCCGGATCTGGCTGGGCGGTCTGCACCGGCGGGGATCGCCCAGGCCCGGCGGAGGACTGCGGAGGAGCGCACATCTACCAGCTGGTCGAAGATGCCCTCGGCCGCGGTTCCGCCCGCCAGACCGAGGCAGCGGCCGAACTGCGGGAGATCTTTGGCAGTGACGTCGAGATCGGCGTCCTGGC
>WNGK01009507.1_pt1 | contig 11428 bp, 8 predicted proteins | sample 5400601 | NCBI WGS metagenome assembly WNGK01 (sample SAMN13153376, study PRJNA577476) | soil metagenome | isolation source: 60 cm soil or saprolite under Garry oak tree replicate 1 | place: USA:California | collected 2016-06-15
GAGGCGGGTGAGCGTCCACGGGGTGCTCGGATCGGCCGGGTCTCCCGGTCCACCGGGCTCGACGCGGATGCAGTTCGCCGCCATCGGCAGGCCCGACCGGGCGGCCGCGTGGGCGAGGATCTCGTTCCCCCGGTCGGTGGCGGCGGCCAGGACGGCGAGCGGGCGCAGGGACCCGATCCGATCGGCGAGGCACGCGGCCCATGCCTCGGGCGCGTACCCGTCGAGGCGCGCGTGCACCGCGACGTGCGTGGCCGTGGCCCCGAACGCGGCCGCCCGCGCGGCCAGCGGCCGGGCCCCGTCTCCCACCACGAGGGCGTGGAGCGGAACGCTCAGCCTCTCGGCCAGCCGCCGGCCGAGCGTGAGCGCCTCGAACGATCCCTCCTCCACCGTCCCGCGGTCGTGTTCGACGAACGCCAGGATCACGGTGGCAGCCCCAGCGACCGCAGGACCTCGACGATCCGAGGGACCGCCTCCGGCCCCCGGCCGAGGATCTCCACCGAGCTGTCCGGCTCCTTCGGCAGCTTCAGGCGGATCGTCTGCAGGCCGCCGGGCGCGGCGGGCGGCGAGGACCGTTCGACGGGTTTCGACCTCGCCTTCAGGCGACCGGGCACCGATGGATAGCGCGGGAGGTTGATGCCCTCCTTCACCGCGAGCACCGCGGGGAGGGGGACCTCGACGATCTCCCGACCCCCGCCGGCCTCACGCTCGGCGAACGCGGCGCCCTCCTCCATCCGCAGGCCCTTGACTCCGGTCACGCACGGGAGCCCGAGCGCGTGCGCCACCCGGATGCCGACCTGGAAGTCGCCGGTGTCGGCCGCCTCGTTGCCGAACAGCAGCAGGTCGAAGTCCACCCCGGCCGAGCCCTGCGCCCGCACTGCCTCGACGATCGCTGCCGCCGTGGCCTGCGGGTCCCATCCCGCGCCGTCGGTGACGAGGTGGATGGCGCGGTCCACGCCGAGCGCCATGGCGTCCCGGAGCTGCTCGACGGCCGCGTCCGGTCCCAGGGTCAGGACCACGCTCGAACCTCCGTGGACCTCGACCAGGCGGACGGCTTCCTCGACGGCGCACTCCTCGTGAGGGCTGATGGTGAAGCCGAGGAACCGGGCGTCGATCTCCTGTTCGTCCGCCGTCAGCACGATCCGGCCACCGGTCGCCGGGACGCGCTTGATGCAGACGAGGACGTTCACGTTCCGTGCCTCAGCGCTTGATCCGCTCGTTCGCCGGATCGAACACCGGCCTGCTCCCCACCACGGCGACGGTCACGGGGAAGCGCTCCCCGAAGTATCCGACGGCGAGCTTCGTCCCCTCCCGTGCCTGCTCGGGCGGGAGGTACGCCATCATGAGGTGCCGGCCGACCGACGGTCCCGACCCCGCGCTCGTCACGAACGACCGGCGGCCCTTCGCGTCGACGAGCGGCTCCCCGTCCGGCGTCACGACCGGCTCCTTGCCCAGCATGTAGCGCTTCGTCCCGTCGGCGGACGTGGGATCGTCGAGCGTCAGCGTGCAGAGGAGCGCGGCGGGTGGTTCGGCGCGCTGCTTCAGGTACGCGACCTTGCCCACGAAGTCCTGGTCCTTGACGGTCGGCCTGGCCATGCCGGCTTCGACCAGGTCGTACTCGAGGTCGAGCTCGTTCCCGTGGGCGCGATAGCTCTTCTCCAACCGCGCGGTGGTGGCGTACACCCCGATGCCGACCGGCACGACCCCGAAGGGCAGGCCGGCCTCCCACAGCGCGTCCCACAGGCGCTGCCCCTGCTCGATCGGGGCGTAGAGCTCCCAGCCCAGCTCGCCCACGTACGAGATGCGGGACGCGACGACCGGAACGGTCCCGATCGCGATCCTGCGGCAGGTGGCGAACGGGAAGCCGGCGTGGGACACGTCGTCCTCCGAGAGCGAGGCGACCAGGTCTCGGGCCCGAGGCCCCCACACGCCCACCGTGCACCATGCGGACGTGGCGTCCTGCAGCTGCGCGGAACCGTCCTCCGGCAGGTGATCGACGAACCACTTGCGGTCGACCATGCCGCCCCCGCCCCCGGTGACCACGCGGAACCGATCCGGGCCCAGCCGCATGATCGTGAGGTCGGCCTTGACGCCGCCGGCTCCGTTCAGCAGTGGGGTGTAGACCACGCGGCCGGCGGGGACGTCCATCCGGGCCACGCAGAGGCGGTCCAGGCACCCGAGCGCACCCGGCCCCGTCACGTCGAAGATGGCGAACGCCGACAGGTCCACCATGCCGACCCGGTCGCGCATGGCCAGGTGCTCGGCGTTGACGATCGGTGACCACCACCGCGACTCCCACTCGGCTTCCCGCGGCATCGCGCGGTCCCCGTACTCATCCAGCAGGGCGGCGTTCGATCCGTACCAGTTCGGGCGCTCCCACCCGGCCGTCTCGATGAACACCGCTCCCAGTTCGACCTGGCGGGCGTGGAACGGTGAGAGGCGGACGTCGCGGTTCGAGCCCCACTGCTCGGCCGGGTGGACGATGCCGTACGTCTTGTTGTAGCCCTCGGCGCAGCGCGCGTCGACGTGGGCCTTCGTTCGATGGTGATCGTGGAACCGGGCGATGTCCGAACCGTGCGGATCGATCTCCGGCAGGCCGTCGGTCATCCACTCGGCGACGGTCTTGGCGATGCCCGGGGCTTCCTTGATCCAGATGCCCGCCGCCGCCCACAGTCCGTCGACCTCCGGCGTCTCGCCCAGGATCGGCGAGCCGTCGGGCGTGAGCGAGAGCAGCCCGTTGATCGCGTACTTCACGCCGACCTGCTCGTCGCCCAGGATCTCCGGCATCAGCGCGAGAGCGTCCTCCATCTGCGGGAAGAAGTCGTCCTGGGTGAACGGAAGCTCGGTGGGAGAGAGGGCGGCCTCCTCGTTCGACGGGATGTGGTCCGGGTCCCACAGGATCGGCCGGTGGGCGTACGAACCGACCTCCAGCTCGCCGCCGTGCTGGCGTTCGTACATGTTCGTGTCCATGTCGCGGACGATGGCGAACTCGATCTCGCCGGCGGTACCGGCGAACCTGGGGACGGGACCCACGTCGATCATCTGGTGCACGGCCGGGGTGAGGGGGATCGAGGCGCCGGCCATCCGCGCGATGCGGGGGCTCCAGATGCCGCAGCAGATCACGACGGCCTCGCACCGGACGTCGCCCCGGCTGGTCCGGACGGCCCGGACCCGGCCGCCCTCGACGTCGAGGCCCGTGATCTCCGTGGCCCCGAACACGCTCAGCGCGCCGAGCTCCTGGGCCTTCTGGCGCATCAAGGTGCCGGCTTGGAGCGGATCGACCACCCCGACGCCCGGGGTGTGGAAGCCGCCGAGGATGACGTTCTCGTCCAGGAAGGGGACGAGCTTCTGCACCTCCGCGGGTGAGAGCAGCTCGACGGGTTCGATGCCCCAGGACGTCGCGGAGGCGACGCGGCGCTTCAACTCGTCCATCCGAGCCGGGGTGCGGGCCACCTCGACGCCGCCGCTCTCGGTGAAGACGCCGAGCTCCCGGTACTGCCGCACGCTGTCGACCGTGAAGGCGGTCATCTCCCTCGAGTGGTCGACCAGGAAGATGAAGTTCGACGCGTGACCCGTCGACCCGCCCGGGTTCGGCAGCGGTCCCTTGTCGAGCAGCACGATGTCTCGCCAACCGTGCAGTGCGAGCTGGTACGCGATGCTGTTGCCGACGATGCCGGCGCCGATCACGACAACGTTCGCGTCGCCCGGCAGCTCGCTCATCCCGCCCGCCTGCTCATCCCGCCCGCCCGCCCGCGACCGGTGGCTCGGCCGCCCGGTTCCGACCGTAGACCGTCAGGACCTGACGGCGCCACCGCTCCGTCCCTTCCAGCTGGTTGAACGTGTTGACGTGGAACCCGGCGATCCGCAAGCTCGGGTCGCCGACGAACGGCGCCACGCCGGCCACCAATGCGTCGGGCCGGTAGCCGCCCCGGCGCATCAGCCGGGTGACGATGCTCCCGTGCTTCGTCAGGTAGCGAACCGAGTCACCGACCCCCACGCGGAGCGAGATCTCCAGCAGGTTGCGCCGTTTCACCGCCCCCGGCACGCCGATGTGCACGGGAAGGTGGATCCCGCGCCGCCGGATCGCCGCGAGCCAGCCGACGATGGTGGCCGCGTCGAAGCAGATCTGGGTGACCATGAACGAGGCGAAGTCCTGCTTGGCGCGGAGGGCTTCGAACAGCACCTGGTAGTCCAGGAACGGATGGCGCTCCGGGTACGCGCCGACGCCGACGGTGGGCATCGGCCGTCCCGAGCGGGCCATCGCCGTCAGCAGCTCGAACGCGGAGCGGAACGGCCCGCTGGGGGCGGCCCCGTCGCCGCCGACGACGAAGACGTCGCGGATGCCCGCTTCCTGCAGTCGCTCCATGATCTCCGCCAGGTGCTCGCCGCTCCGGACCAGGCGCGCCGAGACGTGCGGGATCACGCGGAAGCCCCCCGCGGCCAGCCGTTCGGCGACGTCCAGGGTGGCGTCGACCCCCTTCCTCGGCGAGCACGTCACCGTGAGGGTGGTCCCCGGCGGGAGCACGGCCACGCGCTCCTCGACGCCACGGAGCGGGATGACTTCGAACCGGGGCCGCTCCAGGAGCTGCCCCAGGCTCCGGGGCATCCACGCCGCGTCGCCGGTCACTGCTTGGGGATCTCCTTGTTCGGGTCGTAGAACGGCTTCGGGACGACCACCGCCGAGGTTCGCCCATGCGGGGTCTCGACGGTGAGCTCGCGGCCGAACTCCGCGTGACCGATGGGCACCATCGCGTACCCGATGTTCTTCTCCAGCCGCGGCGAGTAGCAGGCCGACGTCACGTCGCCGATCCGGGCCTCGCCGTCGAGCACCGGGAAGACGTCGATCATCTCGTTGTCGATGTAGGTCCCGAGCTCGGGGCCGGCGATCTCCACGCCGACCAGCTTGCGCTTGACCCCGTCCGCCTTGATGCGTGCGAGGGCGGCCTTGCCCACGAAGTCCTCCTCCTGGTCCAGGTCCACCATCCACGTGTAGCCCATGTCCACCTCGAAGGGGTTGGTGTCGAACCACATGTCGCAGCCGAACGCGAGGATGCCGCCCTCGATGCGCCGGATGTGGCACGGACCGATCACTTCGAGCCCATGCGGCCGGCCGGCTTCCAGGACGGTGTTCCACAGCTTCGTCCCGTTGGCCATGGCGTCGTACAGGTAGATCTCGTATCCCAGCTCGCTGGTGTAGCCCGTCCGCGACACCGTGACCCGCATGCCGTCCAGGTCGAGGTCCTCCGACATGAAGTAGTACGGGATCTCCAGGATCTTCTCGCCGAACAGGTCGACCATGACCTCCTTGGCCTTCGGGCCCTGGATCTGGACCGGCGCGACGTCGACCTCCTTGATCTCGACGTCCATCCCCGAGTGGTGGGCGAGGCCGAGCGCCCACAGCCCCACGTCGCTGTCCGCCAGCGAGATCCAGAAGCGATTCTCGTCCAGCCGGAGGAGCACGGGGTCGTTGATGATGCCGCCGTCCGGCGCCGTGATGAAGACGTACTTGCACTGCCGCACCGCGCACTTGTTCAGGTCGCGGGGGACCATCATGTTCGTGAACCGGAACGCGTCCGGACCCGAGACCTCGATCTGCCGCTCCACCCCCACGTCCCACATCGTGACGCCGTTCAGGAGCGTCCAGTACTCGGCGACGGGATCCCCGTAGTGCCGGGGGTGGTAGGTGTGGTTGTAGACGCTGTAGCGCTTCACACCGTGCTGACGCGATGCGTAGAAGTACGGCGATCTCCTGATCCTGGAGTAGAGCAGGATGCCGGGGTTCTCCTCGACGGTCACGCGTTCCCTCCCTCCGCTCGCTCCGAGCCTGCCGCCGCGCCTCCTCCTGGGGACGGCTGCGCGAGGTGTCCCATCCGCCGGGAGACCTCCGCGGCGGCGGCCACCACGGTCCGTCCGGTGGCCGCGATCCGCTTCGGGGTCAGGCGGAAGGCCGGGCCGGCCACGCTGATGGCCGCAATCACCCGGCCGTCGCCCGTTCGGACGGGGGCGGCCACGGCGTTGAGGCCTTCCTCGAGCTCCTCGATGGTGTAGGCGTAGCCGCGAACGTCCGCCTCCAGGAGCTGGGCTCGCAGCAGGTCGGGGTCCGTGATCGTGGACGGCGTGAAGCGCTCCAGCGGCCCGGCGAGCAGCCGGTCCCAGTCGTCTTCTCCCAGGGAGGCGAGCAGCGCCTTGCCGTTCGAGGTGCAGTGCAGCGGGGTCCGCTTGCCCACCCAGTTCACGTTCACCACGGGCCGCCAGGCGGTGACCTGGTCGATGTTCACCACGACGTCGCCGGAGAGCACCGCCAGGTTCACGGTCTCCCGGGTCTCCTCGGCGAGCCGCCGGAGAACGGGACGGGCCTGCTCCACCAGGTCGAGCCCCGCGACGGCCGCGCCGGCCAGCCGGACCAGCCCGAACCCCAGCCGGTACTTCTCGGTGGCGGGGTTCTGCTCGACCAGTCCATACTCTGCGAGGGTCGAGATCAGCCGGGAGGCGGTGGCCTTGTGGACGCCGAGCTCTCGCCCGATCTGCGTCACGCCCATCTCGCCGTCGGCCTCGGCGAGCAGCTCGAGGATGCTGATGGCCCGTCCGACGGACTGGACAAGGGCTCCTCCGGTGTTTCGCATTACGAACCTCGTTCCACTATCCGCAACACCGCGGAACTCTAGGGCGCCCCGCCCGTGAGGTCAAGCCCGGCGCGAGCCGGTGCTACGATGCGTCTTCCCGGCGTCCCGGGAAGGAGTGGGGGACCCGTTGGAACGAGCCAGGGCCGTCGTCGTCGGGGGCGGCATCACCGGATGCAGCGTGGCCTATCACCTGGCGCGGGCCGGGTGGATCGACGTGCTGCTCGTCGAGAAGGGCCAGCTGACCAGCGGTTCGACCTGCCACGCGGCCGGGCTCGTCACCCAGTTCAACCCGTCGCCGACCATGATGCGGTTCCGGCGGCACAGCATCGAGCTGTACCGCGAGTTGGGCGTGTTCGAGGCCGTGGGAAGCCTTCGCCTGGCCTCCAGCCGCGAGCAGTTCATGGAGCTGCAGCGCGGGGTGAGCCGGGCGAAGGGGATCGGCCTGGACGTCGAGCTGGTCTCCGCCGACGAAGCAGCGGCCCTGATGCCGGCGATCAGCCGCGAGTCCCTCCACGGCGCCGTGTACGTCCATGGCGATGGGCACCTCGACCCGCACACCGCGACGCACGCGATCGCCAACGCCGCGAAGGCGCTGGGCGTCCGCATCAGGACCGGGGTCCGGGTCACCGGCGTCGAGCTCTCTCCGCGCCGCGAGGTGACCGCCGTCTTCACCGAACAGGGCCGGATCGAGACCGAGGTCGTGGTCGACGCCTGCGGGATCTGGGCGCCCCAGGTGGCGGCGATGGTCGGAGCCTGGGTGCCATCGACCCCGGTGGACCACCAGCACATCGCCCTGGAGGCGGTGCCGGGCTTCGAGCTCCCTCAAGACATGCCGTGCTTCCGCGACCCGGACAACCTGGTGTACGGCAGGTCCGAGTCCGGCGGGGTCGTCTTCGGCGGGTACGAACCCGACCCCGTCGCGCGCTGGGTCGACGGCGTCCCGTGGGACCATTCGGCGCGGTCGCTTCCCCCCGACTTCGCCCGGTTCGAGCAGCTCCTGCACGGCGCGGCCCGCCGGTTCCCCTTCCTCGCCCGCGCCGGCATCGTGAAGCTGGTCTGCCATCCCGACGCGATGACCCCTGACGCGAACCCCCTGCTGGGTCCCCTGCCGGGGATCCGGGGGTTCTTCATGGCGGCCGGGCTCTCGCTGAACGGGTTCGGCGGAGCCGGAGGGATCGGCCGCGCGCTGGCCGGATGGATCACGGAAGGTGAGACCGAGCTCGACGTCCACCCCTACCGGGCATGGCGGTTCGGCCCCGTCCACCGCGACCCGACGTACGCCGCCGCCCTCTCCCGCGAGGCGTACCGCTATTACTACCGCCTGCGGTACCCGTTCGACGTCGACGAGTGGGGGCGGCCGCGGCGCCTCTCCGCCCTCCACGGCCGACTCCAGGACGAAGGCGCGGTGTTCGGGACGAAGAACGGTTGGGAGCGGGCCGACTACTTCGAGCCCGGACGTCCGTGGCGACGGGCGGGAGCCGACCAGCGGGCGTGGGGCTGGGCGAAGCCGCCCTTCTTCGACCGGCTGGCCGAGGAGCACCGGGCCTTCCGGGAGCGGGCCGGGATCATCGACCTGTCGTCGTTCGGCAAGATCGCCGTCTCCGGCCCCGGCGCGCTCGCGCTCCTGGAGCGCGTGGCCGACAACCGCATCGACCGTCCGGTGGGCAGCGTGGTCTACACGCAGTTCGTCGACCGGCGCGGGGGGATCGTCGCCGACCTCACGGTGACGCGGCTGGCCGAGGATCGCTTCCGGGTGGTCACAGGGGCGGGCTTCGTCGACTCCGACCTCGGCTGGCTCCGGATGTGCGTCCGGGACGAAGACGACCCCGTGGACCTCCGGGACGAGACCGACGACCTCGCGGTCATCGGGCTGTGGGGCCCGCGGGCCCGGGAAATCCTGCAGGCGGCGGCCGACGACGACGTCTCGGCCGAGGCCTTCCCCTACCGGACGGCGCGCGCGGTCCGGGTGGGCGGCGCAGCGACGCTGGCCCAGCGGATCACGTACGTCGGCGAGCTCGGGTTCGAGCTGTACGTCGAGCCGTCCTGGGCGGTGCACGTGTGGGACCGGCTGATGGGGGCCGGGCGTTCGGCCGGGATCCGGCCAGGCGGGTATCGCGTCCTGGAGTCGCTCCGGATGGAGAAGGGGTATCGCTACTACGGAGCGGACCTGACGATGCTCGAGAACCCGTACGAGGCGGGGCTGGGGTTCTGCGTCCGCCTGGACAAGGACTTCCTGGGGCTGGAGGCGCTGCGAGCGGTGAGGGAACGGGGCGTCGACCGGCGCATCCGGACGCTCCTGGTCGGCACCGAGGAGTACCTCACCGTCTACGGCGGCGAGGCGGTCCACGCGGAGGGCCGCGTGGTCGGCCGGGTCCGGAGCGCCGCGTACGGCTTCACGATCCGCGGGAACATCGCCTCCGCCTACCTCCCGCTCGGGTTCACACCGGGGGCTCGCGTGGCGGTCGAGGTGTTCGGTGACGTGATCCCTGCGGAGGTCGCGCCCGACGTCCTGTACGACCCCGAGGGCGTGCGGCCGGCGGGATGAGGGAGCGCCGTCGACGTGGATGAGCGTCCCTCGGTCGACCAGGTCGTCGCGCGGATCTCGCTGTGGCGAGGCCAAGAGGTCTCCGTCCATCCATTGTCGGGCGGGTTGACGAACGAGAACTACCTGGTCGAAGCCGCCGGCGAGCGTTACGTGCTGCGGATCCCCGGGCGGTCGACCGAGCTGCTCGCCGTCGATCGGGGGAACGAGTACCACAACACGAAGGCCGCGGCCGAGGCCGGCGTGGGGCCGCGCGTGCTCGATCACGTTCCCGACCTCGACGTCATGGTGCTCGAGTTCATCCCCGGACGCACGATGTCCGGCGCCCTGCTTCGGTCGAAGGAGATGGCCGTGAGGATGGCCGCGGCCCTCCGGCAGCTCCACGCCGGCCCCAGGTTCCTGCACGACTTCGACATGTTCCGGTTGGTCGAGTACTACCTCCGGATCGTGGCCGACCACGAGGTTCGCATCCCGGACGGCTACCTCGACCGGATGGGAACGGTCGACGCCGTGGAACGCGCACTGTCCGTCCACGCGCCGCGGACGGTCCCGTGCCACAACGATCTGCTCGCCGAGAACTACATCGACGACGGCGACAAGCTGTGGATCCTCGACTATGAATACAGCGGGAACAACGACCCGTGCTTCGAGCTGGGGAACACGGCGCTGGAGTGCGCGTTCGACGACGAGTTGCGGTCGGTCCTGTGCGAGGCGTACTTCGGGTCGGCCGATCCGGTGCGGCTCGCCCGGATGCACCTCCACGCGCTGATGTCCGACGTGGGGTGGACGTTGTGGGCGGCGATCCAGGCGAAGATCTCCACGATCGACTACGACTTCTGGGGCTGGATGGGATCGCGCGATGGCCCTGATCGACTCGGGGGCCCTGGCACGCCTGCTCCGGGACGCCGTCGGAGCCTGAGCCCGGAGGCGGGCGGCGACGAACCTCAGCCCGACGTGTGCTGGTAGCCCGTCAGCTTCCCCCCGCGGATCGCCACGATCCACCCTTGGAGCCGGCCCTGCCCGTACTCGCTGCCGGGGTTGAAGCACTGGGTGCGGCCGATCCGGAACCGCCCCATCGACTCGTGGATGTGCCCGTGCAGCCCGACCAGCGGCTGGTAGCGCTCCACGGCGCCGCGGACGGCGCTGCTTCCCCCGCCGGTGGTCACGAACCGCCCGCCCTCGCGGACCGGCCGGGGGAGCGCGCCGGGCTCCAGCCCGTCGGTTCGCTCGAGCTTCAGGCACGTGTCGAGCGGCGTGTCCTTCGGCGGGCAGTGCAGGTTGAACACGCATCGCCCGACGTCGGGCACCCGCTCCGCACTCGCGGTGATCAGCGCGGCGATCTCTTCCTCCTCGGCCTCGCGCGGCGTGTCCCACGGCGTCCGAGACGAGACCCCGACCGTGATCATGGTGTGCTCGCCGTCCAGTTCGACCATCGATCCCTCGGCCGAGACCACGTGCTCGCCGTCCAGCCGGTCCAGCACCGTGAGCACGCCCGGTTCGTCGTCGTTCCCTCCCGTCAGGTACAGGCGGACGCCCGTGCCGGAGAGCCGTTCCTCCGCCAGCGCGATCCAGTCCGAGAGCCGCGCGGACGCCAGCTGCTCGAAGAGCCCGTGGACGAGGGCCGGATCGGCGGCCACCAGCCGGTACTCCTCCGGCTCCATCACCTTCCAGTAGAAGCCGGTGGTCTCGACCGTGCGGACGAATGAGTCGAGCGCGTCCGCGCCGTCGAACCCGACGTCCTGCCCCAGGTAGCTCGCGCGGTACGACCCGTTCGTCCGGACGATCGGCACCAGGGCCTTGCCCATCAGGTCGCCCCCGAACACCAGCGCGTCCACGTCGTAGAACGTCGCCGCGTTCAGGAACTTCCGGTACGTCGTCTCCGACCCGTGCAGGTCGGCGGCGAAGAAGATCCTGGTCGGCCCGCCACGGGTCGTGCGGCGGAGGAGCGCCACGGGTGCCTCCCTACGGCTGTGGCAGGTTCACCACGACGGTCTTCAGCTCCGTGAGCCGCTCCATCGAGAAGCGGCCGCCCACGCGCCCGACGCCGCTCTTCGAGCCTGCCCGGCCGCCGAAGGGCAGGTGCGACTCCCAGTAGTTCGTTCCCTCGTTGATGTTCACCCATCCGGTGCGGACCGACTCGGCGAAGCGCAACCCGCGCGCCAGGTCGCCGGTGAAGACGGCGGAGAGCAGCCCGTACGGCGAGCCGTTCACCGCGGCGACGGCTTCGTCCTCGTGGGCGATCGTCGTGATCGGGACCACCGGGCCG
>WNGK01007490.1_pt1 | contig 11425 bp, 9 predicted proteins | sample 5400601 | NCBI WGS metagenome assembly WNGK01 (sample SAMN13153376, study PRJNA577476) | soil metagenome | isolation source: 60 cm soil or saprolite under Garry oak tree replicate 1 | place: USA:California | collected 2016-06-15
GATCTTTTTCACGTCGATAAATAAACTTCGTATAAGCCCATATTCCACCCACAACGATGGCAACAATGGTAACGAGTGATTGCACAACAGTTAAGAGCTTTACCCATTCATCTAAACTCATGGTACTCCCTCCTTAGTGTCTGTAGGTAAATCAGTCGAGATTATCTTAATTCTGTTTTACCTGGTTTGCAAGGTCTGGCTTCTATCGCATAGAAGTACCATAAAGAGATTGAACAGATGAGAATGTTAGTACATCTTACCCGGAAGTGAAAGCGGCGTGCAAGCGAGTGGCGGTTAGGGTAACGTATCCTTTGCTAAGGGTTGGGAAAAGAGGAGAAAAAGCTAGGCTGAAGACCTGCCAAGTGGTAAAGTAGGTGACAATCAATCATCTCAACCACAAGGAGGCTTCACCCCTATGAGTATACGATTTGCGCAAGGAAAGCTGAAAGGTGAGGAGCGCACAAGCATTCTCCAGGAAATCCAACGACAAGCGAAAGCGGCGGCTTTAACAGCCGTGAAGCCAGTCTTCACGACGTTTCTGGAAGCGGAGGTGACCGCCAAACTCGGACGAAGCAAACGCGACCCGCGGCAAGTCAGTGGGCAAGCGCGCGAGATTGACTGGCAGTGCGCCGCGTGTGGCAGTCGCGATGCGAATCAGTTCATCCGAGATGGGCATTATCGGCCAGACCTGGAAACAGGCTGGGGGCATCTGGATGGCGTGCAAGTGCCGATGCTGGAATGCCAACGTTGTGGACACGACGTGATCTGGAACGCGGCGATCATGGAGAAGTTTCGACGGTTTTGGCTCGATTTCGAGCAGGATGTGGTGTTTGGCAGTGGCTTATGTGAGAGTCTGCGCCATCTGAGTCAGCGATGGAGCGCCATAGTGGGAGGAAGTGTGGGTCTGCGTACGATCAATGAACGCATCAATCAGCTCGAGCCGCTTCTGGAGCAGGCGCACCGGGAGCCGATTGAGGACGTGCCGGCAGTGGTGCAATGGGATGGCATCTGGCTCACGCTGCAGACGCAGAACGAAACGGAGAAGCGCGATAGCCGCAAGCGCCGTCGCAAAGAGCGCAAAGGCAAGCGTGTGGTGGTCCTGGTGGCCCTGGGATTCTGGAATGATGGGACAGGCAGGCGGGAGATCCTGGACTGGGAAATTGCCAGCAGTGAAGATCAGCCCTCGTGGGAAAAGCTGGTGCATCGTTTGTGGGAACGCGGCGTGCGGCCTGAGAAGGGACTGCAGATGGTGGTGCGCGATGGCGGTGGTGGGTTAGGCGGGGCCTTGGCCCTGGTCTATGGCTCCAGTGTGCTCGACCAGCGCTGTCTGTTTCACAAGTTACGTAATGTAGCCGACAAGTGCCGAGAGGACCTCAAAGGGGAGGCAAAGAAGGAGCAGAGGAAACAGCTGCTGGAGCAGGCGACGGAGATCTACCAGGCAGAGAGTGCTTTCCAAGCCTATCTAAGGGTGATCGTGTGGGCCACTACATGGCGAGAGCAGGCTCCCAAAGCGGTGGCGACTTTAGAGCGGGACTTCGAGCAGACCCTCGCCTTCTACACTTTGGAAGGGATCCCACGAGAATGGATACGGACGACCTCCTTGTTAGAGCGCACCAACCGCGAGTTACGGCGCAAGTTTCGCCAAGCTGTCACCTTTGGCAGTCAGGCGGGAGCACAGGTCGCTATCTTCCTGCAGGTGCAGCGCCTCCATGCTCAATGGTCGCAGCAGACCTGGTGGGATATCTCCCACTCGCTCTCCTTTCAACTTTGGAATCTCAACCCTTAGCAAAGGATACAATACCGCGGTTAGCATCGTGTCGGTTTGGACGTGCCGGAAATGAAATGTTATCTCGATCTGATTATTAGGGAGTCCAGAACGTATATAACGTAGCTTCTGAGCGCTTTTTTACTACGTCCTTGACTGATTATCTCGATTGCAACTGAGAACGTAGCAGATGTTCACAACCAACCTGTATTCTCTTCTTGTTTACGGGAACCGAAATGGGACCAGCTTGATAACAAAAAAGAGCCCCTCCTTTCGTTCCAAGATAAGCTGATGATACTCAAAAATGGGCTCTTCCTCGAATTTGGTGATTTTGGAATTGTAGAGCTATTTCTTCTCAACTTGAAATGGCTTCTGGAGCGAAGACACCGTCAGGAATTTTTTTGCTTAAGCTCATCTGTTTCCCAAATGTGAGGATGAGCCCAAAAATGATACCATCCCCCTCGTGTTCTCACGCGTCCTCCCCAAACGAGTATGCTCAACCAGAGCGCACGTATCGCCACCAAAAAGAACTCGGCAGCAGTGAGCTACTGCGGGTTCCCGTAGCAAGTGGACAAAACCCAACGTTAGTGGTGCATCCAACCAAGTCCTGTGCCGTCTCGTCCAGTCCGCCAAGTGCTCATCTGCTTCTTTCTACTGTTTTAGAAGGCGTGCAGGACTTGTCGAATGCACTATCATGGCTTGCAAGATCTCCATTTAGCGAAACCAGCTCCTGCACTCTGATGAGCAGTGAGAACGACGATGAACGAAACTCAGCCACAGAAAGTGGCTTTAGGAGGACCTGTTTTCTTTTTTACCTGAGGGTTTCAGACGAATGTACACTACTCGAAAATAAGGGCCAGGGCAATGCCTGCGGCGAATGCATCCGTCGCTCGCAATCCTACCCCTACTCTTACTGCGTTGGGCAGCTCTATGAAAGGGGCCTCGCTTATCCCGGTATCATTGACTGTAGTCCAGCGCCCGATCCTTGTTTCCGCCTTTGCCTGTGGGCCCATTGCATTCAACATATTCAGTGCTGTGAAGATCAGCACATGTTCTCCGGCCTCCGAAAAGATAAATTCATCTCCTCCTTCAGCCTCACCCTTACTGCCATCTGCTACTAAGAAGAGTGTCTGTACAGTTTTAACGCCCATAGAAGTCCTCACTTTCTTTGTCAGTTTAGATGTGCCAGTTTTTCATTACTAGACAGGACGGTCAGGACTGTGCTTATTTGAGCCTGAAGTCCTATCGGCCTAGTCTCTGATTTGGTTCGTCGTTAAACGAGCGTGTTCAAACCCCAATTCCAGCTCTCAGGAGAAGTATATCAGGTATGAAGCGCAATTTCCACGCACTCCATCACCAATTTCCATCCTGGAGGCGCGATTTCCCACTCTTCAGGTCAGAATCTGCCCACGCGATGCGCAACGAGATGAGGAGAGCAAAGAAGATGGCCTGCTATGCGGTTTGAAGAAGCATTGCTCTCGTTGACCAGAAACAGTCAGATGAGGCTCACAGAGCAGTAAAGAAGCAAGGAAGGGATATCAGAGCCAGAGAGCGAAAAACGGGTGAAAGAACAAGAGAACGAAGGCTTTCTGTTTCATTAAGGCCGAGGTCGAGCCACACTCAGGCGATGTGGAGACCGAGAGAAACGGCAAAGGTATCTGGTATTCCGAAGAGTTTGATCGAGACATCTGGGGCTGCTTTCGGGCGGGCATTGCGTGCCAGGCGCTCAGCCCAGGAGAGCCGCCAATGAGCACGCTCTGCACGGGAAAGCAGTCGAACTGGCGGAGACTGAGCCGGTGGAGCCGTTTCAGCGAGTCGGATATCGACATGCTGGTGACGAAGGAGCTTCACCATTTCCCGCCGGTGGAAGCGACGCTGCCAATCTCCCCAAAGCACAGGATGAGGAACCGGTGGAGGGGAAGATTCCTCTGGTGCGGGAGGGAACTCCCCTGAGATCGATGCACGTGAAGAGATAGGCCAATAGACGGCACTCACCCGTCGCGCTTTGATGGTCGTCGCTGATTCTTGACACTGCTCACGGAGCTGACACGAGCGACAATGGCCGATACGTGCTGCATACAAAACTCGAAGTCGGCCATTGCGTTCTGGTCGGCGCTCTTGCGCATACAAGGGTCGCCCAGCCGGACAGCGCAACGTCCCATCCGGCTGTAAAGAGAAATCTGCTCCGGCAAACCCTTTGGTGTACGATGGGCGTGCCCACTGGGGCGGCCCGTAGGGAACGGGGGCTGGTTCAGGTGGCCGAGAGACAGGATCAGGTGCTGCCTCCGCAGACTCATCCATCTGGGCGGAAGCAAATTCCGTTGTGCGCATGGGTGTGGGATGCAGTGCATGCCCGAGTTCCAGGCGGAGGTTCCAAATCCACTGCGCCAGAATGAGCCAAAACTCTTGGCCCCAGGCGGTATGTGAGCACCAGCGATCAGGCTCTTGCTCCTGATCTTCATCGGAGAGCACGCACTCGAAAGCTCCCCGGTGCAGGTAGAGATCCACCACATCGGCAGGAGTGAACGCTTCTTGTGGCAAGGCTGTGTAGAACAACTCGTAAACCACCTCGCCACGCGTGGTGCCGATCTTGGCTGAGATTTCGGTCGCCGGATGCGTGGCGACGATGACCCGAGTGCGCGGTCCAGTCGGGGTCAGACACAGATCAGGATAGTCAAAGAGCGCACGGCAGGTTCCCGTTTCGGGATGGGTCGTCTGCTGGTCCGGTGGCAGAGCTAGACGGGTCTGGACCTGGGGCAGGTCGAGGAGGCTGTAGTCTTTGCCGCGCATGACGTAGCCCAGTCCAGCCAGATCCGCAAGAATGGCTCCATTGCCATATTGGCCATCGAGTCGCACAACAGCCTGACGAAGTGGGAGAGATTGTGCTTGCACATAGGCACTGATCGCCTTCACAGCCTGCTTGAGTTCTCCGCGATAGTCGCCATTGCCCGCCCCAGATGCCCCAGAGAACGTGCCGAGCCACTGGTGTGTATGTGCTTGGAGAATCGTCGTGCGCGTCCGAACGCACTCTCCCCGCTTGCGTCCCATATAGCCGGGAGCGCAGACTTCATCCAACCGGCGGTGTGCGGGCGGGAGATCAGGAGTACAGGGCAAGGCTCGTTGGCGGGCGGCTTGCCGTGTTCCATCCACGTCGAAGACCACCCAATAGTTTCCCTGTCGATCCCACAATCCGCCTGGCTTCACTTCCTTCTCCAGGGGCCGGGCCAGCAAATCTTCGAGAAACACCGTGCGCAATGCCTCGACAGGAGCTTGCTCCAGAGCAGCAAGGAAGCGACTGAGCGTCGAACGGTGAGGAAGGCGTTCTCTTCCAAAGAGAGCCATGAACGGGGCTGCAAAGGGCAGCAAGCGCTCATAGAACCCTTCGAGGGTGCGTTCGCCACTGGTCGCATAGCCCAGAAGCACGACCACAAAATCAATGAGGTCATACTGGCCGAACCGACGCCGGGCGAAGCGCACGCGCTCCGAAATGTCGGAAAGCACGCCCAGATGCTCAAGGTAATGCGCGATCACAGTCACCTCTCCGAACCAGGACGGCGTTGAAGGAACCGACTGAGAGGAGGTCTGGATGACGGCCGACGAATCTTTGCTCTTCACCAAGTGCTCTCCTTGTTTAGAGACAGATGCCTTCTTTCGACATCGCAAAGATGCACAGGGTCACAGTTGCCACGAGCGCGCGGTGGTTCTTGCTCACATGGCTCTGGAGAGGAGGTGTCATCCCCCGCAGTGCTGCCGCAAGAAGCCCCCTGACCTTCGCGATTCAGGCTTTCCTTCTTCATCAACAGGCTTCTTCAGATGAGCCGAACCTGCTGGAGCACCTCTTGCGCTTTTTTCGCACCTGTTTCTCCTCCGTACTTCTTGAAAATGTCGACGAATGCCTGGGGGGCAGTTGGATCGGATGGAACATTGCACGCTTTTCCACAGAGGGTCTGATCCAGCCAGTGAAAGATGACCGCCTGGGCATAGCTCAAGCCTCCCATCTGGCAATGGCTCGAAGCTCCTTCGCGCCTGGGAAACAGATGAACAGAACGTTCGCATGGTAATGACAAGATGAAATCCAGCAGACCGACCACAATGGCAGAAGTCGAGGCGGCAGCATCTACAATGTCGTCCTCGCTGAACAGGAAGAGCATGGGATTCCTGAAATGGGATTCCAGCCCTTTGAGCGTGAAGGGCGCGTAGACATCGGGCCATTCATGCGGCTTGCGAATGCCCAACGTCCATTGGGCATGCTGAAATCCCCAGCGAGCCGCAGGGCTCAGCCGCATCAGGACGCTGAACAGAAGGTCGATCACCTGGGCATTGTGCAAGCCCTTGAGCCCAGCCCTGGCCGCCTCTCCGCAGTCCACCACCAGCGTGTTAGCGATGCAGGCTTTGATGCGCGGCTCTCCTGCTGCGGCTCTGGACGCGAAATAGCCCCCTGCCGAATATCCAATCAAGGCCACTTTGTCCTGGTCCACGTCAGGGCGGCTGAAGAGATAGTCAACAACCGCGCTGACTGGCTTTTCGTAGTCTGGGCGGAAAATGAGACCGGGATTGGTCTTGAGGGCTGCCCATTGTCCAGGACCCTCGAAAATGAGACAGTGCCAGCCTGACTTCGCCGCCACAGGACCAATCCAGCCATAGATCTCTTCCATGGTTGAGTCGAAGCCCCCCAGAACAATGAGCGTCGGTCGCTTTCCCTCACCGCCGGTAATGAAGTAGGCTGGCAGCTTTGCGCCTTCAAAGTCAATGTCGAATGATTCGATGGGCTGATCCATCAAACGGATCATGTGGTGAAAACAGTCCCGGCTTTGTTGCCACAGCGTGGTGTGTCGTGGGTCAGTAGAGTGGGCATAAAAGACTGCCATGCGATAGTAGTTGCTGGCTTTGAGATAGGCGCCACGGGCTGCGATCTGATCGCCAGCGTGATCTGCATCTTGCGCATAGGCAGCCACCCGGTCAGCCGTCGCGCTCCACTCTTGTATCCAACTTTCGAAGTTGCCATCGTGGATGCGCTCCATGGTCTCCATACATTCTCCAAACTCGGCAGTTCCAGCCTGCTGGGTGGAGATGCCTCGGATGAATTCATAATCAAATCCTCCGACCATTTTTTTGGCGAAGTTGACCTTCATAGGACGATTCCTCTCTTTCAGTTGTGCGTGCTGGAACTAGCTCTCTGGAGGATGCCGGGTCGAAGAGAACCAGGCGTTGAGGGTGGCAACGTCAACGAGCTGTAACGAATGGCCTGGCGCTCCCAGCACCCGCTCGATGGCCTCCGTGTAGACAGCCACGGTCCGTTCGATGGAACTGAACTGCTCAGGTCCGAACTGGCCAGAGAGGAGCAGTTCGGAAAGCCGGTTGCTATGATCATTGAGCAGGGAGACGACCACCTGGCCCACTTCGTCGGGATAGCCGGTCTTCAAGGTCCCCTCCTGGGTACCCTGGCGGATCATGGCAGAAAGCCAGGGTGTGACTCGCTTGATGCGGGCCTCCTGGAGTTTGTGGCGAACCAGCGCGTTCTCATCGGCATACCACACACGCAACAGTCCGAGAAACGTTTCCTTCTGTGCGGTTTTCCATTGAGCCAGTTGGATAAAGAAGCGCTGAAGTTTTTCAAGCGCAGAAAGGGTGGGATCTTGCGTGATAGCAATGAGGAACTGCTCCCCTTCATCCAACATCTGTTCAATGAGCGCTTCCAGCAAGGCTTGTTTGGAGCCGAAGTAGTGGTAGAAGGCGCCTTTGGAGATCTGGAGGTCATCGAGCACATCCTGGATTGCCATCTGGTCATAGCCTTTGGCTTGCACCAGCCGCTTGGCGGCATCGAGAATAGCGTCGCGTTTCACGCGGTATTCTTGCTCTTTGATGGGGCGTGCCATTATTCCTTCTTTCTAGTTAGTAAACCGACCGATGGTTTACTAACTAGATGTAGTATACCTTGCTGACATGAGGGTTGTCAACCGGAAAGGGAGAGAAAATAGACGCTTTGATCTCGCGTCTTTGATCTACTTGCACCTACCTCGTTGCGCATCGCGTGGGATCTGACCACCCAAGAGGCTCATTTACCAGGAAAGCAAGATCATAGATACTGGCGTGCTTCCGGCGAAAGATATCCTGATAAGTAATCGTTATCCGGCAAATGTACCATAGTTCTCCCGCATTAGGAGAAGCTACTGGCTGTTTAGGTGCGTTGAAGGCATACGTGTGCTTGTGGTTCTTCGATTCGATAGACTGGTTTGCCTCTGAGAACGTAAAAGGGCTGAAGACACCGGCAAGAGTATACTGGAGCTTCCCCGGTTCACCCTGGCTCACCACATCGCTTTCCCAGTAGTATCAGTGCTTTTCCCTTTCCACTTGTTCTTGCACGTCGCCCAGATATTGCCAGGTGAAGCCGTTTGGCATAGTTACTGAGTTCCTCGTCTGGCATCGGGATCCACACCACGTTGTCGCAACCTACCTAGATAGGCGCGCTGGTTCCTGGTTCTGACGGATGCCAGCATGCACCGATGGCCAGGGCTCACCTCCTGGTGCGGATCACTTTGTGCTGCTCAGAGCCCCTGCGCACTCCCTGAATGAGATAGTCGAACGCCCCGCTCTTGCCCTGGGCTTCCCGCACGATGAGCTGCACCGTGTCCAGTTCTACCACGTAGAGTTGGAGCCACTCGCCACGAGGCGTGAGCTGAACGGTCAAGCCTGAGGTTTCGGTGACGAGTCCGAAATGCTCCGGCAGTGCCAGCACCGCCTTGCCGCTCTGAAGCTGGCCGCTGCCACGCACATACGTCCCCGCTTCGCCTCCTTCCAGCGCGACATACACGATTTCCGTATTGGGGTCGGTCGGATGCGCCTGCACAAAGGCTTTGGTGCCCGTTACCGAGAAGTTGCCATGCACCTGGACATTGCCCTCAAACTGTCCGGCCAAGCCTCTGACGCTCTCGCCGAAGATGCCGGTGCCGCTGTCGCTGCTACCGCGGACGCCGGTGCCGTTGCTGCTCTCGCCGAGGACGCCGATGCCGCGATTGAAGTGGACGCCGAGGGTGATGCCCCGGACGCCGACGCTGTTGCTCTCGCCTTGGACGCCAGTGCCGCTGCCGCTACTGCCGAGGACGGCGTAGCCGCTGTCACTACTGGCATCCACGCCTTCGGCTCCGTTGGTGCCCTGGGCTTCGACCGCTGCCGTCTCCTTCACGCTGCTGGCAAAGGCACCGGGCCCCTGTGGGGTCATACTCATTGGTTGCTCCTTTCTCTGCATGTTCCCTCTCGGGAAGGGGGTCTTGCTTGCTTGCAGGACCCCCTGCTCAACTCCATCCATGCTGATGACGCTGGGGTCTCCTTTTTCACTCCCCATTGCTTGCGAGAAGGTGAAGGTTCAGGCACCAGCACTTAGTCGTTCTCTGAGTTTGCCGCTTTTATGGGCTGTTGTGGATGAGGACCCCAATCAGATTACACACGACGTGCTGCGTAATAGCTTGGAGCGTGACCGTGTGCCGCATGGTGTAGTAGGTGCCTCCTCCGGTGACTACCTCTACCACATCTTTGAGAATTTCGACTTTTGCGTGATTACCGGCACCGTACGGGTTGACGCTAATCCCAGTGAAGTCGCCAGGTACCACCCCCTCTATATCGAGGACGTGTTCTACAGGTGTATCAACAAGCTCTATCTCGGGGGAGGTGAAAAGCTGTATGTCCATACTCATGATGACTCATCTCCTTGTCTGAGTTTGCCGCTTTTACAAGGTACTGACTTTCGGACTTGAACACAGCACTCTGGAGTCTACTTGCATTCTAAAGAACCTGTTTGAGACGTAAGCTTAGCGAGATACAAGGTCTACATGAAAATGACGATATATGTAAGATCGAGGTATCCATCAGAAAATATACCTGAAAAACACAAGAAATGCAACAAAAGAATATTTTTTTAGTATAATTGCTTACTGACCTTGCCTTCCTTGCGGCAGACGTGAGCACACGAAAGGGAAGAGCGAAGCTACCCCCCTTGCGGGGAAACTCAGTCTTTGCTGCTTCGATATGTCTATATCAATGACGTAGAACGAGCGTGAAAAGGGCGAGAAGTCGAGATAAGTTTTATTCTGCGGCGTGGAGCGGGGTTTCGAGGCTAAACCGATGATCTGGGGCCGATAATCCAGAGTTACAGGCACGCAGGTATAAACCCCAAGAGTCGTTAAGCGAACACATACCATGCCTAAAATGCTTGCACCAGCAAGCAATGCTTCTCTTCATTCGTCTCTGATATACGTGGTTTATTCAAGAGGGTGGAGAGGAAGCATAGACCACGAATAGTCTGGTGATTATACAGAAGTGAAAGGAGTTGCACTTTTGCAGATGTCACGTTCCCTATGATAGAGTGGTAGTGTATGAAAAACAACTGCTATAGCGCTTTTTAGAGAAGGAAACTACTACCTATGGGCATCTCTCGCATAAGTGCCTGGCGACTAACGGTTTATAAGAAAAACGGCTAATCCGCTGCTTACACGTTCAAGCGTCGTGTGTAAGCAGCGGGACGGACGCACCTCTCCCCGGCTCGGATAGGGCACCTATCAACTTGCCCTCTTCCCCTCGAGTGGCGTACCCTCCTGCTCTACCCTCTACATGAGAGAAGGAGTGTTATGGTATGCCTATGCCCCATCGAACCCACATGCAAGTGATTAAACGCCGCCTCATCGGCAAAGAAGGCTCTGAACGTGTGCATGAATTGCGCGCTCTTCTCCAGGAACTCCCTGGCTATCGCAACGGTCCTTATGCAGATATACGTAGATGGGTCCTCGAGCAAATTGAAGAGACGCAGAAGCGCTCTCATGTGATCCAACGCGATTCCATTGCAGTCCGTCGTGAAGGTGTAGCCCAAGTGGCACTCGTAGGCCCACCCAATGTAGGGAAATCGTCACTGCTCCATGCCGTATCGCATGTTCAGATCAAGATCGGCGACTACGCCTTCACGACTCTGCGACCGGTCGCCGCACTCACTCGCATCGGCGGAGTACTCGTCCAGCTTGTAGAGATTCCAGGGTTACTCTCTGGCGCCGCCGAGGGTCGCGGCGGAGGTCGTGCTCTCCTGGGTGTTCTTCGCGGTGCCGATGCCATCGTCTACTGCCTGGATGTAGGTGGGCCCTCTGATGTGCTGCAAGATGTACGAAACGAAGTAGCTCTTGCAGGTATCAACTTGCCATCGATGCTCGCCGCTACCAAGATGGATGAGGCCAATGAGAGAGATCTCGCAGCCGTGCAAGCAGCCGTTCCCGATCTTCCTGTCGTCGGGGTCTCCATCATTGATGACGAGAGCCTGGCCGCATTGAAAGAAGCCATATGGAAGCTCACGGGTTTGATCCGCGTCTACCTGCGCCATAACAAACACGTGGACGAGGAACCACTGGCAATGGAGCCAGGAGCAACCATCATCGATGTTGCCACGAAAGTCCATAAGGAGTTAGGTGCAACCTGTCGTGGTGCCCGCATCTGGGGGCCATCGGCACGCTTTAATGGCCAGCAGGTTGGGCGCGACCATCCGGTGCAAGATGGCGATAGTGTGGAGATTATCACCTAGTATTGATGGAGTTGCCGAAAAAGCAAACACGAGGATGTGTGGCTAATCACCACGTCTCGTGTAGCAACAAGAAGGAAGTGCCTCGAATGGGGTGTTACGGGAAC
>WNGK01012070.1_pt1 | contig 11423 bp, 9 predicted proteins | sample 5400601 | NCBI WGS metagenome assembly WNGK01 (sample SAMN13153376, study PRJNA577476) | soil metagenome | isolation source: 60 cm soil or saprolite under Garry oak tree replicate 1 | place: USA:California | collected 2016-06-15
AACTGGCAAAACTATTATCACTCATGCAAGGGTTCAGCCAGATATTCTTGGAGGAGTCATAGCCCGCGTCGGTGATCAAGTCATCGATGGGAGCGTCCGTTCTCGCCTGGCAGCACTTCGACAACAACTGTTGAAAAGTGCACTGAGCAGCGGCATGAATCTGCCCTTCGAGGTAGGCAGCGAAGGCCAGACTACTGCCGCCGACGGGGCCGTGCGTTCTCCCCAGCAGGATACGGTTGAGTCCAGCAAAATACAGTAAGTAAGCGTAATACCGCCCGGGGCGACCACGAGGCCGTCCCTACCATGGATACTTGGCGGTGAGGTCGTCCAGGGTGGCCCCTCGTGGTCGCCCTGTTTACCCACGCTTCTCCCTTCCATAGATGGGAGAAGTCTTGAAACCGAGGAGGAACAACGATGGCAACTTGGGCTGATGAAATCAGTGCCATCATAGAGAACAGCATCACAGGTTTTGGTGGCCCCGAGGTAGAAACAGCCAGTGTCGGTACCGTTATTGCGGGATGTGAAGTATCTCGAATTAGTAGAATTCCCTCGCACAGGAATTCGGGGCCTGGCTTTTAACCTCGAAGAAGAGACGGTTAGCTGTCCTATTCTTGGCGATTTTACACACATTAAAGAAGACGACGAAGTGCGTACCACCGGTCAGGTTGTCGCCGTTCCCGTTGGTGATGCACTCATTGGTCGTGTGGTCAACCCTCTTGGGGAGCCAATCGACGATAATGGACCAATCAATACGGATAAGACGCGCCCGGTGGAGCGAATTGCCCCGGGAGTTATCACGCGGCAAAGCGTAGATACGCCGGTGCAGACCGGTATTAAGGCTATCGACAGCATGATCCCCATTGGACGCGGTCAGCGTGAACTGATCATCGGCGACCGCCAGACGGGTAAGACTGCTATTATCCTTGACACAATCATCAACCAGAAGGGCAAGGATCTCATCTGTATCTATGTTGCCATTGGCCAGAAAAACTCTTTTGTTGCACGTATTCGTGAGATTCTGGAGCAGCACGGCGCGATGGAGCATACCATCATCGTAGTGGCAGGGGCCGCCGACCCTGCTCCTTTGAAGTACCTGGCCCCGTATGCAGGTTGTTCTATGGGCGAAGAGTTCATGGAGCAAGGTAAGGATGCACTTGTCATCTATGATGATCTGACCAAGCACGCCGAGGCCTATCGCAACATCTCGCTCATTATTCGCCGTCCTCCTGGACGCGAGGCATTTCCTGGCGATGTCTTCTACCTACATTCTCGCCTCCTGGAACGTGCAGCGCGCATGAATAAGGATTACGGTGGTGGCTCTCTCACAGCGCTGCCAATCATTGAAACACGCGCCAATGACATTTCGGCCTACATTCCGACCAATGTCATTTCGATTACCGATGGGCAGATCTTCCTTGAGACCGACCTGTTTAATGCAGGCATACGACCAGCTATTAACGTGGGCCTCTCTGTCTCGCGTGTAGGTAGTAGCGCCCAGTCCCGCGCTATGAAACAGGTAGCCGGCTCACTGCGCCTCGACCTGGCACAGTTCCGTGAGCTTGCTGCGTTTGCACAGTTTTCATCGGACCTCGACAAGGCAACCAAGGCACGTATTGACCGCGGGCAGCGCTTGACCGAAATCCTTAAGCAGCCACAGTACCGGCCCGTGCCCGTCGAGAAACAGGTCATGATCATTTATGCCGCTACCAACGGATATCTTGATGATGTCCCAGTCGATAAGGTCACCGCATGGGAAGCAGCGTTCTATCGCTATATGGATGCCAACCATCCAGAGATAGGGCAGGCCATTATTGATCAATCGGTTATGGCCAAAAACAAGATGTCTGACGAACTGCTGAAGCAGTTGCGAGCCGCGATTGAAGAATTCAAGCAGACGGCAGAGCCCGGTGGCGATGAGGATCAACAGGCTCAGCAGAAGGCAGCAGCTGTGGCAGCGAACAAAGTAGACGTCCCTGATGATCAATCTCAGGATGGTCAGTCACAGGGTCAGCAGGCAGGCGAGAACACGCAGACAAAAGCGTAGCCCAGGAGGCACATCTATGCCATCAACCCGTGAAGTCCGGCGACGCATACGTTCGGTCAAAAATACAGCGCAGATTACCAAGGCTATGCAAATGGTGGCAAGTAGTAAGATGCGACGAGCGCAAGAGCGTGTCGAACAGGCACGCCCCTATGCCGAACAGATTCGAGCGCTCGTCTCACGTCTTGCCAATGCTACGGGAGAAGACCTTGGTGAGGGAGTAGCTCTGCTAAGGCGGCGCCCGGTACGCAATATTGGTATTGTAGATATCACGCCTGATCGTGGCCTCTGCGGGGCACTTCCCAGTAATATCAATCGTAAGGCCCTGTCTACTGCACTGGAGCAACAAAACAAACTGGTGCAGGATGGTCAACAACGTCCAGACATAGAATTCGTGGCCGTTGGCCGCAAGGGACGTGACTTCATTATACGAACACAGCAGCATCTCATTGCCGAGTTCGTCAACTTGGGAGATAAGCCCTCACTGGGCGATGCCAGTGCTATTGCTGAGGTTGCAGTAGATGCCTTCCTGAAAGGTGAGGTCGATGTTGTCTATCTGGTTTACCCCAGGTTTGTCAACACGGTATCACAGGTGCCAACTGCTGTACAACTTTTGCCTGTCCAGCCACCTTCCGTCGAGGAGAATCAAGAACGAAAGACCGTCGAATACATCTATGAACCAGATGCCAGGAGTATCTTCGAGGCATTACTACCACGTTATGTGGATGTACTGGTCTACCAGGCGCTGCTTGAGACGATCGCGAGTTTCTACTCCGCTCAAATGGTAGCTATGAAAAATGCTACCGATGGCGCATTGTAGGGGCCCGATTTATTCCCCTATGCACGAGGTAATCAATAGAGCCGATATTAGGAGAAACATATGGCAACAGAAGTAGGCACGAAGGGTAAAATCGTGCAGGTACTGGGGGCTGTCGTAGACATCGAATTTCCCCCGGACAAAGTACCCGATATATATAATGAAATTCGTACGCGTCCCTCTGGCGCTGACCAGGATCTCATCTTTGAGGTTGAGCAACTCCTGGGCAATAATTGGGTACGCTGCGTGGCCATGGGAGCAACCGATGGTCTTCAGCGTGGCATAGACGCTTATGATATGGGCCACTCCATTACAGTTCCTGTTGGAGAGCAGACACTCGGACGCATCTTCAATGTTCTTGGGCAGCCAATTGACAATAAACCGGACATTCCCGATGCTCCACGTTTGCCCATCCATCGAGACGCACCTGGCCTGGTAGAGCAGGCTGAAGAGATCGAGGTCTTTGAGACAGGCATCAAAGTTATCGATCTCGTTTGCCCTTTCATGAAAGGCGGTAAAATTGGCGCTTTCGGTGGTGCAGGTGTCGGCAAAACCGTTATCATCCAGGAACTCATCAACAATATTGCTAAAGGACACGGGGGTTTTAGCGTTTTCGCCGGCGTAGGAGAACGCACTCGCGAGGGTAACGACCTTTATCATGAAATGCAAGAAGCAGGAGTTATCGACCGTCTCGCAATGGTGTTCGGCCAGATGAACGAGCCTCCTGGTTCACGTCTGCGCGTCGCCCTGACAGGGCTAACTATTGCGGAATACTTCCGCGATGAAGAGGGTAAGGACGTCTTGCTCTTCATCGACAACATCTTCCGCTTCACCCAGGCAGGAGCCGAGGTGTCGGCGCTGCTGGGGCGTATGCCTTCCGCCGTAGGTTATCAGCCAAATCTGGCGGAAGAGATGGGCGAACTGCAAGAGCGCATCACCTCGACGAAGAAAGGTTCAGTAACCTCGATGCAGGCTGTTTATGTCCCTGCTGACGACTACACTGACCCGGCTCCGGCCACAACCTTTGCCCACCTCGACTCGACGATTGTGTTGGAACGAGCCATCTTTGAGCAGGGTATCTATCCTGCCATCGATCCGCTGGCCTCCACCAGCCGTTTGCTCGATCCACAGGTGGTCGGTGAAGAACACTACAATATTGCTCGCAATGTGCAGAAAGTGTTGCAGCGCTACAAAGACCTGCAGGACATCATCGCCATTCTCGGTGTTGATGAACTATCGGACGAAGACAAACTAACTGTGGCACGTGCCCGTAAGTTGCAGCGCTTCTTCTCACAACCCTTCACCGTAGCGGAGGTATTTACTGGCAAGGAAGGTAGATACGTCCCTGTGAAGGAAACAGTTCAAGGGTTCAAAGAGGTTCTGGAAGGCAAATATGACCACATTCCTGAAAACTACTTCTATCTGAAGGGAAACATCGAAGAAGTTGTGCAGGACTACGAAGCAGAGAATCAGAAGGGTTAAACTATGGCGACACGCAACACCCTGCATGTCGAGGTAGTGACTGCCGAACGTGAACTCTACAACGGCGAAGCTACCCTTGTCAGCGCTCCTGGCAGCGAGGGCAGGCTGGGTATATTGCCAAGACATGCGGCTTTACTGACCACGCTAGCTCCAGGCGACTTGCGCATCGAACTGAATGGAGCCGAAGAGCCTCTGTTTGTATCAGGCGGTTTCCTCGAAGTATCTGACGACAATGTCACAGTACTGGCAGATACAGCTGAGCACGCCGAAGAGATCGACCATGCTCGTGCCGAGGAGGCACGTCGCCGCGCTCAAGAGCGATTGGCGCAGGCTCAATCCAACGTCGAGCGCGCCGAGTTACAAGCTGCACTTGAACGTGCGATTGCTCGTCTTCGAGTTGCTGAGTTGGCTCGCAGACGGGGTCGCCGCCGAATTGAGACGCCACCTTCGGAGCAATAAACGCTCAATATATTGCTTGATCTAAGCAATAACAATCAGGGCACTCCTGGGCAGGAGTGCCCTGATTGTTATTGTTTAGGTTAGAAATTCCCTCCGCCTCCACCACCGAAGTCTCCACCTCCGCCACCGCCGAAATCCCCTCCACCTCCGCCACCGCCACCAAAGTCTCCTCCGCCACCGCCACCAAAGTCTCCACCTCCGCCACCACCAAAATCTCCACTGGCGCCGCCGCCAGCATCGTTACCACCAGCCCAGTTGCCTTGCTGGTCTCCTTCTCGGGCTTCTCCTTCACCCTGTTCTTTACCTAGCTCATAACCAAGAAAGCCACCCGCAGCTGCTCCTAAACCACCAGCTACCCAGGGATTCACCCCACCCTGGTTGTAACCAGGCCCATAACCAGGAGGAGGATACCCCTGATTGTAGGGTTGATTATAGGGCTGCTGGTAAGGGGTCCCCGTCACAGGTTGGCCAAAACGAGCACGACGACGCATCACTCCAAAGATTACTCCGGCAATGACCAGCACGAGTAAACCGATGCAACAAAGCGTGCCGAATCCAGGGAAAAATCCGCCACCACTCGATGGAATGGGTACAGGATTGTTTCCATTGCCAGAAGAAACCGGAGCTGCCCCTAAAGAACTACGTAGGGAGCGAAGAGCCGCAATCGTTGCGGCAGTATAGTCATCGCCATTGCTGTTATAAGCATTTTTGAAGGCTTGTACAGCATCATTATACTGGCTGTTTGATAATGGGACACTTGAGCCACCCACAATCGCCAGGTGATGATGCACCGTATCAACAGTGATTACAATCATATTTGGACTGGTGATATGGCTGCGAGTGCGCTGATCAAAGTCTGATGTCGTTCCAGTGAAAGTCTTTGTCGTATAGATGCTGATAGGATCCGGCAGATTTGCCGCCTCACTTCTTACCTGATCTGCATTAAGAACACCTGCAGGATCGTTGATGATCACCGTATTTGCCTGTACTGCCAGCGTGGTTGCGAGTAGCAAGCAAAGGGCTGTGACTAAAGCTATTAAGCTTATGTTAAGTCGTCGTGCCAGCGACTGTAATTGTAGCTGAATCATACTGATCTTTCCTTCTGTCCAGGATGAGATACAAAAATCAAGGTACTGCGTTAGTTTCTATACTACAATACCACAAAACCTTATACGTTTATACCCTGCTTTAAGGTACAATTCTTATTTCTCATTGTACAACGTCCGCTGGTATCATGAAACAACAGTAGTATAGCGCGACTGCGTTACGGAACCGTTACAAACAGCGTTACGAAATACTTTTTGGGAGCCATCAAGTATAGGATAATAGTGTTTCACAAAGTTCTGGAGGTGTTCTGATAATTGAACAAATAGAAGCGGTAAGACCTTCGCTGACCTTACCACTTTTGTTTGCTCAATTATCAGGCAACTTCTCCGGTGGGAGGAGGTGCCTCTCGATTGTTACTTACTCATAATGCTAACCTAACTACGCCTATCACTGCCTGGACCAGAAAGTTTACTTACTCCACCAGTGGAACGTTCTCTCTCTGATCTGCCACTCGTATCCCTGGTAGGACCTACTTCCCTACCCTCATCAATAGTATTGCCGAACGTAGAACTATCCAGTGTTCGACCATGTTGCCTGCGTCGCATTACTCCCACAGCTGCCAGGATGATCGCGATTACAAACAATATAGCCAACACAATCAAAAATACCACTAACTGGTTATTTTGAAATGCTTGAGACATAACGCCCCCGGTTCTAGACTAACCTTACTTTATAGATACCACGCTGATGGGCCAGATTCGGATACTCAAGCATATTAACTTACGAGTGGCAGTCAACCTGCTATCCATCTTGCGTGATACAATGAGCAGACAGAATATTCATATTTATTGACGTCTACAAGGAGCGCAAAGTGTAATGAATACGACGAAGCGACCACGTCCCTTTGTTTTAATTGTTATGGATGGTTGGGGCATTAATCCGCGCAAAGAGGGCAACGCCATTGCCCTGGCGCATACACCCAATATTGACAGGCTGGCACGCGAATGGCCGCATACAGCCGTTAAAACCTCTGGCGCAGCGGTTGGTTTACCGGAAGGCCAGATGGGCAACTCTGAGGTTGGACACCAGAATATTGGTGCGGGGAAGCGCGTCCTGCAAGACTATACCCGCGTGAATGAGTCAATTCGCGATGGCTCCTTCTTTTCCAATCCTGCCCTGCTCAAAGCTATCGAACATGTCAAAAAGAATTCATCACAACTGCATATCTGCGGCCTGCTCGGCAACGGTGGCGTTCACGCCCACGAATCGCACCTGGAGGCGCTTTTGCGTTTAGCCCATATGCATGATATTGAGCGCGTCTATATTCACTCATTCACCGATGGCCGTGATACCTCGCCTACCGGCGGTATCGAGTTTATGCGGCAGCTTCAAACTCGCGCAGGCGAAATTGGCGGCGCACACGCGGCAAAAGTAGCGACGGTCAGTGGGCGTTATTACGCAATGGACCGTGACAATCGCTGGGACCGTACGGGCATGACCTATTTCGCCATAACACGCGGCGAAGGGCAACATGCCAACTCGGCAGTAGAAGCCATCCAGCAATCCTATGACAAGAGTATTACCGATGAGTTCATTATTCCCACGGTCATCATAGAAGATAACCATCCGGTCGCCGTAGTGAAGGCTGGCGACGCCTTGATCCATTACAACTTCCGCCCTGATCGTGCTCGCCAACTTACTAAAGCCTTTGTGATGAAGGAACTACCGCCTCAGGCCGAGGGAAAATTCAACCGGGGGCCACGCATTGAGGACTTACAATATGTGATGATGACGGAGTACGAGGAAGGACTCGACGCGGAAGTTGCCTACCGCGCCGACGAGGTCGAAATGCCACTGGCGCGGGTAATCTCTGAAGCAGGACTACGCCAATTCCATACTGCTGAGACGGAGAAATACGCCCACGTCACCTACTTTATCAATGGCCGGCGCGAAACGCCCTTCCCTGGCGAAGAGCGGCTACTTGTGCCCTCGCCCAGGGTGCCAACCTATGACCTGCAGCCAGAAATGAGCGCTGTCGGCGTTACCGATACCGCCGTCGAGCATATCCGCAGCGGGCAATACGACCTGGTGATCATGAACTACGCCAACGCTGACATGGTTGGCCATACAGGCGTAATCGAGGCCGCGATCAAGGCCGTTGAAGTAGTCGATACCGGCGTTGGCCGCGTCGTGGAGGCAACGCTGGCTATGGGAGGCGGCCTGCTGGTTACCGCCGACCATGGTAATGCCGAACAGCTTATTGAGTACGATACAGGCAAACCGTTTACTGCCCATACGACGTATCCTGTGCCGCTCTATTTGGTTGTACCATCATTGGCAGATGCCAGGCTCAGGACGGATGGAATCCTGGCTGATGTGTCACCTACGATTTTGCAGATTCTTGATATTCCACAGCCAAAGGATATGACGGGCAAATCCTTGATTTTGCCGTGAAATACGAGTTATCCACATGTTACAGAATGATGTGTGGATAAGCATTTAAGATTGTGGATAAGAGTTAACTGATTCTCTCGACTAACGTCAAAGGAATAGTCAACATGGAGCCGTCTTCGAGGCGCAGACGAGCGGCTCGAGCGCGAATACCCGAGGGAAATACTTGCTCATGAGAATAGAGATAGTCTATGCTTCCAATGGCTCCCTCGTGATCACCACTGCATACACGCACTTGTGCGCCAAGCGTTAAGATTGGATCAGGCCGCACCGGGTGCCAGTTTTGCTGTACTTCTTTTGCCGGCAGCGAAATCACTAACTCAGGAAAGATACCTTGACGGACAGAAGTCGCACCTGAGAGCAGGGCTATTGATCCCTGGTAATGGCTGAGCAGATTCATGGTGCGAGCAGGCATGGCAATCGTACCGAGTCCCTCGGTAAGGAGTACCGTCATTTGCGGAAGATGAGCCTGGGCTAACTCGACATCGACGCTATCGATAAGCTCGATTAAATCGGTGCGTAAAAAACCTTCAAAGTCACGTGAAGAGATGCTACTGGCAATGACGCCCACAACACCAGAGATCATCGCCTGGCGCAACATAGCAAAATTCAATGGCCCGGGAATAACTAGCAGCGCGCCAGGAGGAATAGCCTGTTGACCGCGACCAGCGTCAGGAGCTTGCCACATGGTGAGTACGCCAGCGACCTGGTTGCCGGCGCCGATGGCACCCTGGAGTACTGCAGCGCAGCTCTCAATGATCACACTCCCTCGACGCGTAATATCAACCACGCGCCCACGTAGACCGGCGGGTAGCGTCTCATCAGCATGCTGTCTGTTTAAGGAGACATCACCATTTCTCGAACTATGATCTGGGTAGGTGAGAGTATCTATCACTCCTGGAAGCGAGAGGCGAGGAATAGGAACCGTTTCTATAGCTTCAACCGGCTCATTTTTCTCCAGGCGAAGTACAGGTTGATCCGGTAGTACATCTTGACCGGGATGCACCAGCGGTATCCCTTTCGTCTTGTACCTACCGGGCCAGCGCTCTCTTCTAACGAGTATCTGCGGTATTACAGACCAACCAAGCTGATAGGTCATAGCAGGTGCCTCCCTTTTCCCCTCCCACGCTCAGGCTCCTATTGCGTGCATCCACTGTAACAGACATGCCTGGCGTTCTTTTTCATCACGTGGCAGATCCAATGGCCTGCCACGTGCATCAATAATCAGACCTACTAAGCCACCATCAATCTCTTCAGCGGCCCGTGCTCTCTCACCTTGGCCCAGGCCAACATCAACGGTTGGCGCGGGGAACAATGAAAGTAGGGCCTGCTCATTAGTCCGCAGTGGAATAACCTCAATAGAGCCACCCATCACATCAACTGTGAGTTGCCGTCCATTCGTATACTCAAGATCAACTCGGATGGCAAGTTCGCCTCGTGGCATCGTGCCAAAGGGAATAACGCAGGTACCAAGACGATGCGTGACAGCATCATTCTCGTTCACCTGGACAGCAGCTACAGGAGCAACTGTAGCTACAGCACCCAGTTGTGAAATAAGCATAGTGCGATCAAGTACTAATGAAGTGACTCCCCGTGGCTGAAGTGCATCGAGCAACATTAACGCCACCTGTCCAAATTTTGGCGCGTGAGACAGGACACCACCCGTAGCTAAAATCAAATCAGCATCTAGCCATTCAAAATTGCTTTGTTTGACAGCTTCAACAGTCAAAATCAATGCTTCACGTGCAAATGCCTGGCTTATCTGCAGATCGCGCTGGTTTGTTGGTACCACGTGAGGATGCAGCATACGATTTAATACGTACTGGCGCAACTCATCTTCGCTAATATCAAAAGGCAGCCAACGAGCAATACGTTGTATGCCGACCTTTTGCAAGATGGCTCCCACAGCTGGACCAACCCCCATACCCGTGTTTACCTTAGGAATAAACTCGCCTCTCTCGCCAGCTAACATTAAAGTAGTAGTTGCTCCACCTATGTCCACTGCCATTACATTCATAGCATAATGCTGAGCAAGAAAACGTACCAGGCTACTCAACGAGGTTGCAGTTGCAACAGGGGCAGAGCTAGACCATCCATGTAAATGAGCATAGCCGGGAATGTGCCTCATAACAGCACGGTCGTAGAGTCCTCCCACAGCGATACTGGTTGGCCCAATTTGTGTTTGGGAAACCAACGATTCAACACGAGTCACTTCAGCAACCCCTTGCAACATACCCCGTACGGCTTCAACATATTCTGGGGCAGCAGCATACAACACCGCGATTTGACGTGAAGCAACATCATTTGGAGCCACGCCCGCAGAAACGCCAGCGCCGTGTTGTTCGTTCAATTCTTTTGCCGCACTCACCAGCAGCTGGCAGGCTTCTTGAAGAGGTGCAGGGCCCGCGGGCCCATCTGCCACGCCAACGATCAAAGCAGCATGAGGTTGCAGCTCTCGGATGCGCTCGATCTGACGTTCCCACTCGAGGGCAACTCGTTCAGGTGTCCATGCCCCTCCTGCCCCCCTGGAAACAGACGTCGAGCCAGCACCTACAGATACAAGGTTTGGAACGGAAGTTACTACAAATGATGGTGATGGCAATGCATGGGTTTCTGCATAGAGTCCAGAAGCAGCTTGACCCACCAGTCCTTCCATTGCCGCATCGACTGCCCCCAAAACGACCAGCCGGATGGGGCCTCCAGCACTAATCGTTGCAATAAAAACATCAACACCATCACCAACCGGCTGCTCAGGAGAGATAATACGCCCTTCAGAAACAAAATGACGACCTGTAATAAACTCAATGACATTGATCGCCTGGATAATGCCCCTGGTTATATCTTCATGAGGAGGAGCTATTGTCGTTGGGGCTTCGCCACGTGCCATGAGACGATATTGGCCTTCGACAAGGCCAAGCAGTGAGACCTTGGTAAACACGGTACCACAGTCAGCAACCAGGAGCGAGTTAGCAACTGATGGATTTAGATTGGAGCTACTCGCCGGGCTCTGTCTCTGTCCTCCTTCCGTATAGGGCTGTGTATTCATCTCCGTGTCCTTCTTTTTCTTTGCGGTTAGCGTGAGAACTGGAACCAGTCAAGAATGGTGCTGAGGAATCCGCGCCTGGC
>WNGK01007498.1_pt1 | contig 11421 bp, 15 predicted proteins | sample 5400601 | NCBI WGS metagenome assembly WNGK01 (sample SAMN13153376, study PRJNA577476) | soil metagenome | isolation source: 60 cm soil or saprolite under Garry oak tree replicate 1 | place: USA:California | collected 2016-06-15
CCCTGTCCCGCCGGGAAGCGCCCGGTTCAGCGTGAACGAGGTGATCAACTACACCGTCTACAAGGCTTCCGGCGTAGTGAACTCCATCACAGCCGTGCCCTCCGCCGCTGGCGGCCGCCCGTCCCCGGGCGCCTGACCGTGGCGTCGCCGTGTTCGCCGGCCATGGTCCGGGCGCTGCAGCGGCTGGAGCCGGCCGCCGGGCGCATCCGGATGGTCGTCCCGGGGCTATCCGCGAGGCTGGCCGACCGGGGAAACGGCGGCCGGCGGCCATGGTGCCGTTTCGGCCCGGGCCGGCCCGGTGCGGGCGTAGCGCTGGGCAAACCGGCGCAAGATGGCGGGCGGGTGGCTGACGCTGCTGCGATGGGCCAGCGCCTTGAGTTCGCCGGAAACCCCACAGGAGGCACCGGCGCATGCAAGGCGAGCTCGGCAGGCTTGGCCACAAGATCGCCGCCTCCGCGGTCTGGCAGGTTCCTGCATAAAGGATGTGACCCGGACCGTTGGTCGGCGCGGCTCAGGGCGGGGAGGCACTGGATGATTCGCCGTGCTCGGCCCCCAAGGCGTTGGTCAACCCTTCGAGGTCCGCCACGGTCACGGTGAGCGCCGAGTGGCCACTTCGGCGAAGCGGTGATGGCACCTTCTCCGCGAAATGGATGCACACCCCCGCGTTGTGGTTCGTTCCAAAGCTCAAGCCGTCGTCGACCATGGATCGACGAACACCGAACGCGGTCCACCAGCGGTAGTTCCGGGTGATGTGCGCCTCAGTGACGTTTGCCAGCGGCGTCTTGATCTTGAAAAAACCGAAGGTCGCCAAGAGGGAGTCTTCGTCCGTGAGCGTGACGCCGTCTTTTGAACCTCGCAGCCCGAAGGGCACCAACAATGGCAAATATCGCTTGTCAATGGCGTAAGCAAAACGTTTGGACATCATTGGTCCGATCCCCTGCCGTCGTCCTCGGTTATCGTCGTCGTGCCGTCGGGCCTATCGGCGGACATGAAAGTTCCTCCTACAGCTGGGATGCGGTAGCGCAGTCCGTGGACTGCGGCCCTGAATCAGGCGTTCAGGCGAGCAGGTCGTCGCAGAGCTGCTGCTTGTGGTGCCGGTGATGTCCATGCGGCGCGCTTCTCGGTGGTCAGCGAACGGCTGTATCGGCTCCGGGGTTAGCCCAATTCCCTCGTGGCGCGCCTGCTGCCGCGTGCCCGCATCCACGCCGCGAGCTCGTGGCGGGTTGCGGTGTCGTCGGCGATGACGGTTTCCATGAAGTTCGGCTTGCCGGCCAGGAACAGCTGCCCGCCGGATTTGGGGGCGGTGATCGCGGCGGCGGCCATCAGCTGGGCGACCTGCCGGACGGTGCCTGCGCGGATGTCGTCGTAGCCGAGAGTGCCGGTCATGTCCGGGCGGGTGCCTGGCGACGGCACCAGGCGTAGAGGGCGTCGTAGACGAAGGTGGCCCGGTCCAGCAGCCGGTGATCGTCGTCCTCGACGTCCAGGCCGCCCAGGCCGATGGCCAGCAGCCCCGGCCCGGCCGGGTCGGTGCCGAGGTCGGCGGCGATGTCGGCGGCGTGCACGATCCGGGCCAGCCGCACCAGCGCCGGGTCGCTGGCCAGGTCGTGGTCGTCGATGAGGACCTCGAAGGTGCACTTCCCGTCGCGGTGGTCATACCGGGCGCCGGGCGCGTCGAAACTGACAGCGTCTTCCTGCCTTGCCACGTCCAGGACATCAGCGGCGGGGACGTAGAGGATCTCAGCGGCCGGGTCGATGAACTTCGTGATCAGCCAGGGGCAGGCGATCCGGTCGGTCTTCGGCCGGGCCCGGGTAACCCATTTCATGATGTCTCCTCCTGAGTGGCGGGGCTGGTGGCGGTGACTGCCAGGCCGGGCTGGTTGAGGTAGCCGCCGGCGACGTCGTAGCGGGTGATCGGCTGGTAACTGACGGCCCGGTGCACGTCGGAGGCGGTCAGGCGGTCCCGTTCGGGAGTGGCGATCCAGGCGTCGAACACCTCGTGGCTCGGCCAGATCGTCAGGACCACCGTCTCGCCGTCACCAGAGGACGGTTCGAGGACGAGCTCGGCGAGGATGCCGTGGGCCTCGCGGATGGCGCGGCCCTCGGCGATCCAGGTCAGGTAGCGCTCCCGCATATCGGGCGGGATGCCGACGGTGCGCAGGCAGGCGATCATGCAGTCTCCTCAGGTCGGCCGGCGGCGGGTACCAGCGGGGCGGGGCCAGAGCCGTCGGCGGGGATGGGCACGTGGCGGAACCACCGCCATAGGGCAAGGTCGTAGCCGGACTTGATGATCCCGGCGAGCAGGAACGGCAGGCCCAGCGCGACGGACTGGCTGACCCCGGCCAGCACAGGACCGAGCGGGCGGGTGAGATAGCGGGCGGTGTTGGTGTAGGCGGCGGCCCCGGTCTGCTCAGCCGGGTCGACCAGGGCCATCACGTAGGCCTGACGGGCCGGGACATCCATCTGCGACAGGCTGACCCGGGCCAGCCACAACCCCGCGGCCCAGCCGAGCGAAGGCGCGAACGCCACAGCCATCAGCAGCAGGTTCGAGGGCAGGTGAGTGAACACCATGGTCCGCAACAAGCCGAACCTCTCACCCAGCCGTACTGCGACCAGGAACGAGACGGCCTGCAGCAGGCCTGAGGCGAAGAACACCATGCCGATCACCGCGACCGGCGCGCCGAACCGCGCGGAGAACCAGTAGGCCACGAACGCCTGGATCACGAACCCGCCGCCGAAGGAGTCCACCGCGAACAGGCCGCATAGCCGGTAAACGACCGGGCGTGACCGCTCCACGGAACGGCGCCGCCGCGTAGCTGGGTCCAGTGATGGCGGTGCCTCGACAGCTGGTGACAGGCGGCCCGCGACCAGGGCACCGGCAAGGGCCACCGGGACGAACAGCAGGAAATAGCGCTCATCCGCAGGGGGTGACGGCCACCAGTGGCGCACCAGCCCGGGCAGTCCGGCCGCCAGCGCACCCACGGATCCCGCTGCCGTCGCCACCGCGTTATACAGCCCGAACCCGGCGATCTCCCGGCCGCCCGCCAGGCCCGTAGCCAGCATCGGCTGCTCCAGGGACGTGAACGGACCCGACTCGACCACCTCGGTCGACAACGCCCCGGTGGAGCTGACCAGCAGCAGAACCCACAGCGGCACAGAGGCGGCGAACACCACGCCCACCACCGCCAGCAGCAGGTACATGATCACGTAGCACCGTCGCCGACCGGCCCGGTCCGCGTAGCGGGCCAGCAGCATGGACGCCACGACCGTGCCAGCCACCACCGCGGTCAGCACGAGCCCCACCAGGGCAGGCGAATACCCGCGCTGGCTCAAGGTGATGCCCAGCAGCACCGCGCCGAAGCCATAGGCGAACGCACGCAGTGCCTGCGCGCCCAGGATCCGCCGGGCATCGGCGGACAGCCGGGTCCTCATGACGGTTTTCGGCCCAGCAGCAGCGCCCGCCGGCGGTACTCGTACAGGCCGTCGAACAGCGGCCCTGTGACGGCCAGCATTCCCGGGTCGTCTAGGACCATTGACAGGCCCCGGCACAGCACGTCCAGGCCCGGGGCCTCCGGCGCGTCGAACCGCTCATCATCGAGATCGGCCTCATGCACGATCCGGGCGATATCCCACAGCACCGGATCATCAAGCCCGAACCGGCGCAGCGCCGTCTCGAAGCTGCAATCACCCCGGTGATGAGACAAATCTGCCCCGCGCATGTCAAACGGCGTCGCGTCCGCGGGCACCTCATCCGGGTCATCGACGAACACGAACACCGCATCGGCGTCGGCGAACCGGCGGATCAGCCAGGCGCACGCGGCTCGGTCCACATGGCATCCCGCTCTCGTCGCCCACCTCACCGGGCCACCAGCCCGGACGCCAGCGACTCCACGGCCCGGCGCGCTTCATCGCGCGCCGGCTGCGGGAAATAGTCGCGCTGTGAGATCCTCCGCAGTTCCCGCCGCAGCCGGGCCACCGTCTGCCTCTTGACCGGGGCGCCCGTCCGGGCATCAGTGGCGGCGGTGATCAGCGCCCGGTACTCCGCGGCGATCGCCGCGGCCATCCGCTCCGCCAGCGCACGTTCCGCACTAGCCGAGGTGAGCCTGCTTCTCCATAGTGTTGCCTCCCCGGCAGCCTCGATTACCTCGTCAGCGATCCACTCCAGCCGCTCCTGCGACCGGGCATCAGCAGGCAGCGCCACCAGGCCATCACCCAGCTTTGCCACCCCCAGCCGGGCCAGCTTGCGCCACACCGCGATCCGCGGCGTCGACGGCTCCCGCGGCATCCGGTAAGCCAGCAGCAGCCACTCCATCGAGCCAGCCATCCCGCCACCGTAAGTGCCACCAGCTAGCAATGCAACCATGGTTACAGGAGAATTGCCCTGGCCGCCGATAGGCGAGACGCAGGCCGCCGCCGCGACCTGGTTGCAGGTGCCTGCAGGCCGCTGTCGTGGAGGTGCTGCAACAAGGTTCTCCCCCCATCCTGGAGACCATGAGCGACCCGTACTCCCACGTCGGCGGACACGATCCCGGGCCCGGACACGACCATGAGCATAAGCACAGCCATCAGCCTGAGTCAGGGCTGCTGGCCAGGCTGCGGCATCTGCTGCGCCCGCATTCGCACGACTCCGGCGACCAGGTCGACGCGGCCATGGAAGCCAGCGCCCAGGGCATGCGCACGCTGTGGATCTCGCTGGCCGTACTGGGCGTCACCGCGCTGATCCAGGCCGCCGTCACCGCGGCATCCGGTTCGGTCGCGCTGCTGGGCGACACCCTGCACAACGCCGCCGACGCGCTGACCGCCGTGCCGCTCGGCGTCGCGTTCATCGCCGGCCGCTGCCCGCCGACCCGCCGTTACACCTACGGGTACGGGCGGGCGGAAGACCTGGCCGGGATCGCGATCGTGCTCACCATCGCCGCATCATCGGCGCTGGCCGCCTACGAGGCGATCACCCGGCTGATGCACCCGCATCAGGTAACCGATCTAATCGCGGTCGCTGCCGCCGCCCTCATCGGGTTCGCCGGGAACGAGGTGGTCGCCGGATACCGCATCCGAACCGGGCGCAGAATCGGCTCAGCGGCGCTGATCGCCGACGGGCTGCATGCCCGCACCGACGGGCTCACCTCCCTGGCGGTGCTCATCGGCGCCGGCGGGGTCGCGCTCGGCTGGGACTGGGCCGACCCGGTCATCGGGCTGCTCATCACCGTGGCGATCCTGGCTGTCCTGCGGCAGGCCGCCCGCGAAATCTACCGGCGCCTCATGGACGCCGTCGACCCCGCCCTCGTCGATAAGGCCGAGCAGACCCTGCGCTCTACTTCCGGCGTACTGGACACCGGGCAGGTCCGGATGCGGTGGATCGGCCACCAGCTCCGCGCCGAATGCGAAATCGTCATCGGCCCCGGCATCACCGCCGTCCAGGCCCACCAGGTCGCCGTCGCCGCAGAGCACGCTCTCCTGCACGCCATGCCACGCCTGGCCGCCGCACTCGTCCACGCCGACCCTCAGCCCCGGCACGGCGCCGACCACCACGACATCCTCGCTGCCCACCGCCAGGAACCAACCCGGCCATAGCATCCGCAGACCGGGCCAGCCGTGTGCGAGAGCCGCCAGCGGGCCGGCCAGCATCCCCGGGGATGCTGTCCAGGATGTGCCGGCCGGTCTCGTCCTGGCCCAGGCTCCGGGGCGCAATCCACTGGCGGGGTAGGCAGCGCCGTAGCGCCCTGGTCGTTCATGTGCTGGGTCTCCCAGCGGTCCACTCCAGCCGCGACAGGAGCGCGGCTGCGCGTCCCGGCACCAACACGACGCAATTCGAGCCCGAGATACTAAAGGGCATCGCCCGGGCCGACCCTGGCACACCAAAAACGTCCGAGTACAACCTCAATCATGCGGGCCAACGCGTCTCGGCGTAGCGGCCGGATGGTGTCATCGAACCACCAGGACTGTCTTTCCCGGCGGGCGGTCATGACCTCCGCCCTGATAAGCGTCCCGGCGGTGCCGATCACGGCCCATGAGGGGATGGTCTTCCAGGCGGTGTCCCGGACGGCTCGGAAAGCGTGCTGGCGGCCAGCGGCCGCTGGGTAGCGGCGATGACCGCGGCTTGCTTTGCGGGCAGGCCGTTGGCGAAGCAGCCGGGGATCAGGCTCGGTTTGATGTAGGTGTCGACGTCGCCGGGCGGGCTGCCGGGGTAGGGCACCAGGTTGAACACGTCGGCCGGGTTCCCGCCCAGGCACGATCCGGGCACCGAGGCGAGCAGCCCCCCGAGGGTCTCGCCCTGGGCCGGGATGAAGGCGTCCACCTAGACCAGCGCCTTGACCTCGGGGTCGCCGACGGCGGCGTTGGTGATGACCGCCCCGCCGTAGGAATGCCCGACCAGGATCACCGGCTGGCCGGCCAGCGCCGCGTTCTGGGTCAGGAAGTAATGCGGGTAGGCCGAGTCCGACGACCCGAAGCCGGACAGGCCCCGCAGCGGGTTGGGCGGCGCGTACACGGTGAAGCCGTCGCGCTGCAACCGCCGGATCACCTTGGCCCAGCTGGAGGCATCCGCCCAGGCGCCGTGCTCCAGCACGATCACCGGCTTGGCCCCGCCGTTCCCGTGCAACGCCCGCGGGCCGGCCGGCCGGGCGAACGCAGCCTGGTGAGGATGCACCAGAGCCACGGTTCCGCGCCGCCCGGGGTTGAAAGTGTGCTTCCATCTGCGACCGAGCATGGCAGCGGCCGGTCGAGGGTGCGGATCACCGGATAGTACTCGGCGTCGCACCGGCTACTCAGCCGGGCTGGGGTGACCGCGGCGACAGGGACACGCCGAACTGCCCGGCGATCTCTCGGCCAGAGGGCAGTATGTCGCCGTCTTTCAGTCGCTCGGCCCGGATTTCTGCCAGTAGTGCTCGATGACCCGGCCGCTGCGTGGACTCCCTGCCGTCTCACGCTCCGAGTCAGAAATCGGTTACAAGCTTGACCGGCTGGCCGGTCACCGTCGCCACTGTCTGGTAATCGCGATCGTCGCACAGCACCGTCAGCCGTTCGTGTTCCGCGGTCGCGGCGATCAGCAGGTCTACCGGGCCGGCCGACCGGTGCGCCCCCGCCTCAGTCAGCAGCTGCTGCACGTGCTCTGCGCGCTCGTATGCTCCCTCGTGCACCGGGACCCAGCCGAGCAGCTCGTGCATCAGGCGCTGCTTTTCCAGCCGGTCAGCCAGCGATCGTGCAGAGTACAGGAACTCCAGCTCGACGATCGGGCAGGTCGCGATTACGCCGGCGGCAAGCTGGTCCGACCACGCCTTCCGCAGCTCACCTTGCAGGATCCGGAACAATCCCGATGTATCGATCAAGTACAGGGCCGGGTTCACCTGCGGTAGGCCGCCTTGTCGCCAAGGAACTCATCGAAGTCACCACGATCGGCCATCTCGCCGAGCCTGGCCAGTGCCCGCAGCCGCACGAGCCGCTGGCCCACCTCACGCAGGGCCGCATTCACCGTGTCCTTCTTGGTCGTGGTCCCCAGAACCTCGGCAGCTATCGCCAGGGCCTCCTGGTCGATCTCGATCGGCGTCTTCGTCATGGTCATAAGCTCACCCTCCTCACCCGAGGAGGCTAGGATATCATAGATATCTAATCTCGACGTCTACGGTATCCTCCGCTATCTGAATATCCGGCGAGTGGCCAGACCCTAAGTTTGGCCAGACCCTAAGTTGCCACAGCCTAAGGAACAGCAGAACTGCGATCCCCCGGTGCGACGTGTCTGCCCAAGTCAGGCGGCGGGCGAGCTGGCCTGTAGGCCGGGTTCTGTGCACCCGCTCGCGCGGGCCGGCGGCCATCCATCTGGGACTGCCATTGCCGGCAGCCTCGTGCGGTCTACCCGCGAGCATCGGGCGGGCCGCCCTCGAACGCTCGCGCAGGAAACGCGCCCGCTAAGGCACGTCCCCCTCTTGACCTTGCTCCGGGCGGGGTTTACCAAGCCACCGCAGTCACCTGCGGCGCAGCCAGAGCCGGCCCGAACCTGCTACTACACAGAGTGAGCTAAGTACTAGCGGGCCGATCCTCAGGCTGTGCATATAGACGATTCTGCCGAAGCCCTGCCCAGGGTGACAGCGTGTCCATGACCTTGTCGTTCTGTCCTAGTGAAGCGCTAGCTGTCCCGGCTTCGTGTAGCCGCGGACTGCAGCATCGTCTCCAGACTGGGCGCTCGCCGCGACTACTGACCTGGACCATGGCCTTGGCAGGAGGTAATGTAATACGTGTCGGAAGTCATACGTATTAGGAGATTCGATGCGGCTTAACAGCAAGGGTCAGGTAACTATCCCCGCTCCCCTCCGCGAACGGCACGGCCTGCACGAGGGCGACGAGGTGGACGTCATCGAGGACGGAGAAACGTTGCGCATCGTCCGCGCCGAGGCCAGCAGCACCCGCGGGCAGCGGCTTGTGCACCGGATGCGCGGCCGGGCAACCACCACGATGAGCACCGACGAGCTGCTGGACCTGCTCCGTGGCGAATGAGTCGCGTCTCCGGTCAGTACCCGCGACCGGGCGGCCGGTCACTTTGGTGGATTCCAGCGTCATGCTTGACATCCTGACTCAGGATGCCGCCTGGGCCCATTGGTCCGGGGACGCCCTCGCCCGGGCCCGGGACAACGGCACGCTGGTCATCAACCCGATCGTCTACGCCGAAGTCTCGGCCGGATTCGACCGGATCGAAGACCTCGAGGACGCCGTCCCCGCAGATGACTTCGGACGCGAGCCTCTCCCCTACCAGGCAGGATTCCTCGCGGGGAAAGCATTCCTCACCTACCGCAAGCGAGGCGGCCAGCGACGATCCCCGCTGCCCGACTTCTACATCGGCGCACACGCCGCTGTACGCAGATACCGGCTCCTGACCCGCGACGCCGCCCGCTACCGCACCTACTTTCCCACAGTCGAACTGATCTGCCCCTAAGCACGGTCCCACGATGGCTGCGACCCCGGACGGTTATCCCCGGGCAAAGCGCACGTCTCCAGAGTTCGGGCGGCGGGCGAGCTGGCCTGTAGGCCGGGTTCTGTGCACCCGCTCGCGCGGGCCGGCGGCCATCCATCTAGGACTGCCATTGCTGACAGCCTCGTGCGGTCTACCCGCGAGCTCGGGCGGGGCCGCCCTCAAACGCTCGCGCAGTCGCCGTGGCCGAAACCACGGCTCCCTCTTGACCTTGCTCCGGGTGGGGTTTACCGAGCCGCCGCAGTCACCTGCGGCGCTGGTGGTCTCTTACACCACCGTTTCACCCTTACCTCCGGGCCAGGCCGGAGGCGGTCTGTTTTCTGTGGCACTGTCCCGCGGGTCACCCCGGGTCGGCGTTACCGACCACCCTGCCCTGCGGAGCCCGGACCTTCCTCGCCGTGCCATGAAGCCACGACACTGCGCGGCCGCCCGGCCGGCTCGCCCGCCGCTCCCCCGAGGATACCGTCATCGCGCGGGCTGCCAGAGGTGCGTCGTGTCGTTGAGTGACCGCAGCAACGCCGGACCGTCGGCGAACCAGTCGATCTCCGTCAGCGACGCCACGTCCAGGTGAATGCGGAACAGGGCGGCGGGCGGGGCAAGCAGCGCCCGGCACGCGAGCGTCTTGATCGGGGTGACGTGGCTGACCAGCAGCAGCGTCTCGCGCTGGTGCGCGGCGAGCAGCCGGTCAAGCGCGGCAAGCACCCGCCGCGCGGCGTCGGCCAGGCTCTCGCCGCCGGGCGGCGCGACATCCGCGCTGGCCAGCCACGCGGACATCTCGCCTGGCCAGCGCTGCGCCGCCGCGCCGAAGGTAAGCCCTTCCCATTTGCCGAAGTCGGCCTCGACCAGGCCGTCGTCGACGGCCAGCGGCGCGCCGGTCGCCGCTGCCACGGCCTCGGCGGTCCGGCGGGCCCGCTGCAGCGGCGAGGTTACGATCGCGTCGATGCGCCGTGCCGCGAGCCGGGCCGCCGTGGCGGCGGCCTGCATCCTGCCGTTGTCGGTCAGCGCGATATCACCGCGGCCGGCGAACCTGCGCTCGGTGGAGAATTCCGTCTGGCCATGGCGGAGCAGGATCGTGGTGGTCGGCTGGCCTTCGGCCAGCGCCCAGCCGAGCGCGGGCGCTGCGGCCGGGTCAGGCTCCTTGGCTGGAGGCTCGGACAAGACCTTGGTATTACGGAGGCTGCCGCGCCGGTGCCCGCTGGCTGGCTGATCCGCCCGGGCATTATCCATGGCCTGATTCGCGAGCCGGTCAGCGTGCGCGTTGCGGGCTCTGGGCACCCAGACGTAGCGGACCTGGCCAAGCCGGGCCGCCGCCTGCTGAGCGGTCCGGGCGAGGCTGCGCAGATTCTGGTGCTTGATCTGCCAGCGCCCGGACATCTGCTCGACGACAAGCTTGGAGTCCATCCGGGCCTCGACGTCGGCGCCCGGCGCAATCTCGGCCGCGGCCTGCAGGCCCGCGATCAGCCCGGAGTACTCGGCCACGTTGTTGGTGGCGGTGCCGATGCTCTCGCAGATCTCCCTGAGCAGCTCGCCAGTTGCCGGATCCCGGACGACCGCACCGAAGCCAGCCGGCCCGGGATTGCCCCGCGAGCCGCCATCGGCCTCGATGATGAGCTTGCGCGTCACAGTCCGGACTCGTCGGTCCGGATGAGGATCCGGCGGCATTCCTCGCACCGGAGCACTTCGTCGGGCTCGGCGGCCCGGATGCTGTTCAGGTCGACCGTGTTCAGCGACAGGTGACAGCCCTCGCACCGGCCGCGGCGCAGTGCCGCGGCGCCCACGCCGTCATGCTGATCCCGCAGCCGGTCATAGAGGGCAAGCAGGTCGGCGGGCTCCTGGGCAGCAACCTCGTCGCGCCTGCTGCCGGCCTTCCTGGCCTGCTCGGCCAGCTCGCCGAGCGCGGTATCCCGCCGGGCCGAGACCTCCGCAAGCGAGTCGGCGATCTGCGCGCGCTCGGCCGTTGCGGCCAGCCGGTTCCGCTCGGCCGTCTCCCTGCGCTCCATTACCTCCAGCACGACCTCCTCGAGGTCGGACTGCCTGCGCTGCAGCGACGCGATCTCGGATTGCAGGTTCTCCAGCTCGCGAGGCGAGGAGACCTGGCCCGCGTCGAGCCGCTGACGATCACGGTCGACCCGCGACCTGACCTGGTCCACGTCCGCCTCTGCCTTTGCCTGGCCGCGCCTGAGGTCACCGTCCTCGGCCTCCAGGGCGGCAAGCGAGTCCCGCAGCTGGGCATCCCGCTCCGTCAGCTTGCGCAGCTCCTCGTGCTCGGGCAGGCTGCGCTGGCGATGTTCTATTCGGCCGAGCTCGGCATCCAGGTCGGCCAGCTCGAGCAGCCGCAGCTGCTCCTCGGGAGTTGCTTTCACGGATGCCCACGTTAGCCTGTCGGCCGGGGGATGTCGCCCGCGCGGGGCACCGGAGCGCGGCGGCATGACCGGATCGCGGAATGCGGCAGCGCCAGCCGCCAT
>WNGK01010292.1_pt1 | contig 11421 bp, 12 predicted proteins | sample 5400601 | NCBI WGS metagenome assembly WNGK01 (sample SAMN13153376, study PRJNA577476) | soil metagenome | isolation source: 60 cm soil or saprolite under Garry oak tree replicate 1 | place: USA:California | collected 2016-06-15
ACCGTGAACGGCTGCGCGCCGAGACGCATGATGGAGCCGGCCGGCGCCCACGGCAGCGCGAACTCGGTGTACGCCCACTTGACCTCGAGGGAGGCCGGCATGTCCGTGTTGATGTCGGCGGCGAGGAACGTGCCGGTCCTCTGACCCACCGCTCCGGTCGAAGGTACCCCAAAGCCAGCCTCGTTCGAGCAGCGGACATTGACGTCCTGCCCGTTCGGACAGGTCGAGCCCCACGTGTAATCGAGCTCGAGGCCGAGGACGAACTTGGTGGTACCCAGCTCGCCGGTGATGTCCGGACGAGCGCGGGTCCGCGCATACCACTCTTTGTCGACACGGGACGCGTCCAGGTCCCTGAGCGACATGTTCCTGTTCCACGACGTGACGTTGTCGATCAATCCGTTGATCGTCACCTTCGGCGTCGGCCCAGCCGCCGGCGTAGTCTGCGCGCCGGCATATGGGGCCAAGAGCACGAGGATGACGAAAACGGAGGCGACGACGGCGAGGAATCTCCTCATGACCGCCTCCTCATGTGGAAGGTGAAACAGCCTCAGCGTTCGACCGGTACGACGGGCCCAACACCAACACCTACGCACACCAGGAACTGCGGGCACCTTTTACCGCAGGGCACACGAGGGGTCAAGGAAAATGCTTACCCAGATTCGGGGCTAGCCACCCTCTCCGAGAGCCCGGAGCCGCTCGGTGGCAGCCTGGCCAAAGGGTGACTGTGGAGAGAGATCGCGGACCCGGCGAAAGGCGGCCCTCGCTTCGTCCCGCCGGTTCTCGGCGGTGAGCACGAGCCCCAGGTGGTAGTAGGGCGCTTCCTGCTTGGGGTTCAGGCTGATCGCGAAGCGCAGCGCTTCCTCGGCCTCCCGATAGCGCTTCAGGTTGAGAAGGGCCATCCCCATGTTTTGATAGGCCGTTTCGGGCGTCGGGACGGTCCCCATCAAAATCGCTTTTCGATAGGCCGCGACGGCTTCTTCCCATCGCCCGAGCTCGGAAAGTGCCACGCCGACGTTCTCCTGCGCCAGGCCGAAGGCCGGGTCGAGTTGAAGCGCCTTGGTGAACGGAGAAAACGCGATATCCGGGCGCCCAAGCTGCAAGTAGATCCAGCCGAGGGTGTTCCAGTAGACCGGAACCGAGCCGTCGAGGGCGATGGCCTCCTGTACGGCCGTGAGCGCCGGGCTCGCCTCCTTGTCCTTGACGTGCTGCAGCGCCCGGTCATAGGCGGCACGGGCCCGCAAGCGTTTGATTTCGGCCGACTGATTGGTCGACGCGCAGCCGGCGAGCAGCGTCGCGACGAGCGCGATGACGACGCAGCCGACCGGTTGTCTTGACACCTTTGGACCTCCCATGTAGCGTCGACCTCGTGCCGACCTACGAATACCAGTGCGATGCATGCCGGCGGACGTTCGAGGTCCGGCAGAGGATCACGGAAGAGCCACTGACGCGCTGCGACGAATGTGGTGGGACGGTGCGGAGGCTGCTCTCGCCCGCGCCATTCATCCTTAAGGGCGACGGCTGGTACGTCACCGACTATCCCTCGGAAGCGCGCAAGAAAGCACAGGAATCCGAGAAGGGCGCGACGAAGGCCAGCCCATCCGCCGAGAAGTCTAGCACCCCTGCCTCGGAAGGTACCCCTTCTACGTCATCGTCGACTACGTCGTCTTCGACCGCCTCGCCTTCGAAAGCGGAGCCGTCCGCCTGAGGACGACCGCTGCCCCGCGGCCGACATCCAGGCGTGCGGCCGCGCTCCCATCGCGAACCACGATCTCCAGCCGGTTTCTCGATCCGATCAGCGCTCCGGCTCGGCCAGGCGGCAGGTCGGCGTAGGTCCCGACCAAGGCGGCGGCGTCACCGCCGGCCCCCATCGCGTCGACGTGCTCGGCCTCGATCGACGTGACGAGATTTCCGAAGCGGTCGATGTGGATCACCGTCCCGCCGACGCCCTCTTCGCCTTCCCGCGCTTCCGGCCAGGGCAGGCGGACGGGATCGTCGACGGCGGGGCCGAAGCGCTCGGGCGCGACACCGCGGGCGAGATGAGCCGCCGCCGGCGCGAAGATGTCGCGGCCGTGGAATGTTCGGCTCACGACGGGTCGCCGATACTCACTCGTCGTCAGCTCGAAGGCGCGCCACTCCGCGTCCCTGAACGTCGGCGTGAACAGGCCGTTGTCTGGCCCCACGAAGAAGTGACCGCCGGCCACGACCACGAGCGCGCGCCGATCCGTTCCCACGCCGGGATCGACCACCGCCAGGTGGATCGTCCCCGTGGGAAACGCGGCGGCCGCCGCCTCGAGCGCCAGTGCCGCTTCGGCCACTTGCTGGGGCTCCACGTCGTGGGTGATGTCCACGAGCTGGACGTCGGCCGCGAGCGAGAGGATGACGCCCTTCATCTCGGAGACGTAGCTATCGCGGGTGCCGAAATCTGTGGTGAGGGTGATGATCGGGGGCACGCCGGCGGCCCGAGAATTACCGGTCGCGGTCGACGACGCCCGAGACCTGGTGCGACGGCAGATCGCGAGCCGCACGAGGCCCGAACGAGGAGCCGACCGGAGCGTACGTGGTTGTACGTGAGGATCGGTGACGAGTGAGAACGAGGTGCGGCGACGTGAGATGCCGTCGCACTACCGGTCGCGGTCGACGACGAAGTCGGCGATGAGCGCCAGGATCTCGCGCTCTTGAGACGGCGGGAACGCCTCGAGGTCCGCCTTGGCCGCCTGCGCATAGCTCGAGGCGCGCGTGCGCGCGTACTGCACGCCGTCGTGCTCGAGCACGAGGCGGCGGATCTCGTCCACCTCGCTCGCCGACAGCGTTGGCCGCTTGAGAAGCCCGCGCACCCGCTCGGCCTCGACGGCAGTGGCGCCGTCGAGCATGGCGATGAGGGGCAGCGTGCGCTTGCCTTCGCGCAGGTCGCTGCCGATCGCCTTGCCGAAACGCTCTTCGTCGGCGACGAAGTCGAGGGCGTCGTCGGAGATCTGGAAGGCCACGCCGACGTCCATCCCGTACCGGGTCAGCGCCTCGACCTGCTCGGCCCCGAGCCCGCCCAGGAGCGCGCCGATGCGGCAGCACGCCGAGATGAACGAGGCCGTCTTCTGGCTGATGATGCGCAGGTAGTCGGCCTCGGTGGTGAGGCCATTGCGTTTCCGCTCGAGCTGAAAGACCTCGGCCTCGGTCATGGACACGGTCGCCCGGGCCAGCGTCTCCATGACGCCTCGATCGTTGTCGCGCACGAGCATCGCGAACGACTTCGAGTAGAGATGGTCGCCGACGAGGACGGAGGCGTCGTCGCCCCACTGGGCGTTGGCGGACGGCCGGCCGCGACGGAGCGGCGCCTGGTCGACCACGTCGTCGTGGATCAGCGTCGCCGTGTGGAGCAGTTCGACCACGCAGGCTAGCCGGACCGAGCGCGGGCCGCGATAGCCGGCCAGCCGCGAGGCGAGGAGCAAGAGCATGGGGCGCAGTCGCTTGCCGCCGGCGCCCGCGATGTAGCCGCCCATCTCCTGGATCAGCGCGACGGGCGAGCCCAGCTGCCTCCGGATTTCTTCCTCGACCGCCTTCAACTCGTCGCCCACGAGCGCAGCGACGCGCTCCTTGAGAACCCGTTCCAGCGTGGGCGTGGGCACGCGACGCCTGCTACTTGGCGACGACTCGGTCGCGGATCTGGATCGCCAGTCCGGGCGTGACCGACTGGATCTCGGCGACCGAGAACTTCTCGCGCGTCTCGGTGATCCGCGCGGTGGCCACCTCCTCGTCGAGCTCGCCGAGGATCTCCCCCGTCACCGGGTGCACGATCGGAATCTTGTCACGGCGCAGGCTGATGACCGTTCCCGGCCGTATGCCGTGACGGCCGTGAGGTCGAGCACGATGCGGGTCGTATCGATGTACACGACGTAGCCACGCTTCGGCTCCGGCACCGCCGGCGCCGCCACGGGCACCGTCGTGCCGCGCGCCACGGCCTGGCGGGGCGCTGCCCCGCCGCCGCTCACGGTCGACGTGGGCGGCGCTGTCGCGACCTGATACGGCACGCCCTGGCGCGGGCTGATCTTGCCCCCGCCCGGCGGTGCGCCGTACTTGGCGACAACCTCGGGTGTGGCAATGATGGCGCCCTTGCCTCGAATGAGAGTGGTGAGCGTCGTCGGGACCTTGTCTTCTTCAACCCACACGTACTCGGGCTCGCTGGGAACGTCACCGAAGCGCGGATTCTTGATGAGGAGCCACCGGCTCTCGGCCGACTTCAGCGCCGTTGGCTCGCTTCGCGAATCCGACCCGAGGATGGTCTTCACCGTGCTGCACGCCGCCAGGACCGGCACGAGCGCGATCAAGACGATAACGAGACGTCGTATCACCATGATTTGCCGCTACCATAGCACACCGCCACGCTCAATCCTCGGCCCGGGGCTCCCAGGGAAACCGCTGCTCCTCGGTGGCCGCCGTCGGCACGAGGGGCTGTCGTCGCGAGAAGAGAGGGGTGCCGGTGAGCGCCGAGATCCAGGTCGTGTCGAGGTAGGTGACGCCGTTGCGCTCGAGGACGACGGGGACCAGCCACCCCGTCACTTCGAGGTTGGTGGCCACCCGAATGGCACGCTCGGGCCGGGCCAGCATCTCCTCGACCCGGACCGAGCCGTTGACGAACATGTCGCTCACGGCCAGCGGATCGACGACCTGGAAGCGCTTGGACCGCTCCAGTACGTTGGCCATCAGGTAGGGAACGCGCCGGACGTCGGTATCCGAGTGGGTCAGGTCGAGCACGGGGGTGATGGCCACGCGAATGCGCGCCCGCGTGATCCGAATGCCGTCGCCGGCCCGGGGCGCCGGCGCGCTCTCCTTCTGGATGAACGCGGCCTCGGAGAGGTGCGCGGCCACTCGCCGGATCTGGGCATGCCCGAGCTGATCCTCGTAGTGACCGAGCACTCGCTGCGTGATCGGGTGGTAGAACGCATCGCCCTTGCGGAAGACGATCAGCTCCTGCCCGACCTGGGCGCCGCTGTCCTCACCCAGATCGAGGTAGAGGACGTTGCCCTCGTACGCCGCCACCACGCCTTCGATGGGCTGGGCCGCCCGGATGAAGTCGTCGGCCATGAGCTCGAACGTGGCGGCGAGCCGGTCGGCCATCCCGGCTGCCGCCGGCGTCACGACGATGAGGAGCGCCAGCGCGGCGAGTAGCGCCAGCCGGGCTCGGCGCGGCATCAGAACGTCACCGAGGGCTGGTGCGTGCCGAAGACGGCTCGCAACCGCTCGCAGATCTCACCGAGCGTCACCGAGGCCTCGACCGCCTCCACCAGGAGCGTGACGAGGTTCTCGCGCCCACGGGCGGCGCGCTCCAGGGCGTCGAGGGCGCGGGCGGCTGTCGAGGCGTCGCGCGTCTTACGGACGCGCGCGACGCGCTCGCGAAGCGCATCACCCACGCCGGCATCCACCTGGAACAGGTTGGCGGGCGGCACCTCGTCGGTCACGAACTCGTTGACGCAGACGATGATCCGCGCCTTGTCCTCGACCTCGCGCTGCCAGCGGTAGGCGGCGTCCTGGATCTCCCGTTGCATGAAGCCGATGGCGGCGACCGAGCCGCCCTTCTCGTCGATCATGCGAATGTACGTTTCCGCTTCCTCCTCGATGTCCCGGGTGAGCCGTTCGATGGCGAACGAGCCGCCCAGCGGATCGGCCGTTTCGGCGACGCCCGATTCGTGAGCGAGGATCTGCTGGGTCCGCAGCGCGATCCGGACCGCGCGCTCGGTCGGCAGGGCCAGCGCTTCGTCCATGGAGTTGGTGTGGAGCGATTGACAGCCCCCGAGCACGGCCGCCAGGGCCTGCACGGTCACGCGCACGATGTTGTTCTCCGGCTGCTGGGCGGTCAGCATGCTGCCGGCGGTCTGCACGTGGAAGCGCAGCATCATCGAGCGCGGATCACGGGCATGGAAGCGGTCGCGCATGATGCGCGCCCACAACCGGCGCGCCGCCCGGTACTTCGCCACCTCCTCGAGCAGGTGGTTGTGAGCGTTGAAGAAGAACGACAGTTGCGGGGCGAAGTCGTCCACGACCAGGCCAGCGGCCAGCGCCGCGTCGACGTACGCGATGGCGTTGGACAGCGTGAAAGCGACTTCCTGCGCGGCCGTCGAGCCGGCCTCGCGCATGTGGTACCCGGAGATCGAGATCGTGTTCCAGCGCGGCACCCGATCCTTGCAGTAGGCGAAGACGTCGGTCACCAGCCGCATGGACGGGCCGGGCGGGAAGATGTACGTCCCGCGCGCGATGTACTCCTTCAAGATGTCGTTCTGGACGGTGCCGGACAGTCGCTCGGCCGCCACGCCGTGACGGCGCGCGACGGCGACGTAGAGGGCGAGCAGGATGGCGGCGGTCGCGTTGATCGTCATCGACGTCGACACGCGCTCGAGCGGGATTCCCTCGAACAGGTCGGCCATGTCCTCCACCGACGCGATGGAGACGCCGACCTTGCCGACCTCGCCGAACGCGATCGCCGAATCGGGGTCGTGGCCCATCTGGGTCGGCAGGTCGAAGGCGACGCTGAGGCCGGTCTGGCCCTGATCGAGCAGGAATCGGTAGCGCTTGTTCGTCTCGGCGGCCGAGCCGAAGCCTGCGTACTGCCTCATCGTCCACAGCCGCCCCCGGTACATCGAGGGGTGGATCCCGCGCGTGTACGGAAACGTGCCCGGCGCTCCCAGGGCCTGGCCAGCAGCATCGACGGGCACGTCGGCGGGGCCGTACACGGGTTTGAGCCGCTCGTTCGGGCGTGGATCTTCTGTCATGGCCCTGCTCGTCTCGTCGAGAGGATCGCCCGGCCACCCACTAGAGTGGAATGTTCCCGTGCTTGCGCGGCGGATTCTGGTCGCGCTTGGTCGCGATGACCGCGAGGCCGGCCGCCAGGCGCGGCCGCGTGTCACGCGGCAGGATGACCTCGTCCACGTAGCCGCGCTCGGCGGCGATGTAAGGATTGGCGAACTTCTCCCGGTATTCGCGAGTCTTCGCGTCTTTGAAGGCGCCCGGATCGGCCGCGGCGTCCATCTCGCGACGGTAGAGGATGTTCACCGCGCCCTCGGGCCCCATCACCGCGATCTCGGCCGTCGGCCACGCCAGGTTCACGTCACCCCGGATGTGCTTCGACGACATGACGTCGTACGCGCCTCCGTACGCCTTGCGGGTGATCACGGTCAGCTTGGGCACCGTCGCCTCGCAGTAGGCGTAGAGCAGCTTCGCGCCGTGCTTGATGATGCCGCCGTACTCCTGGGCCGTCCCGGGCAGGAATCCCGGGACGTCGACGAACGTCACCAGCGGGACGTTGAAGCAGTCGCAGAACCGCACGAAGCGCGCCGCCTTGACCGACGCGTTGATGTCGAGGCACCCGGCAAGGTGGGCGGGCTGGTTGGCCACGATCCCCACCGGGCGACCGCCCAGGCGCCCGAACCCGACCACGATGTTGGGCGCGAAGTCCGCGTGAACCTCGAAGAAGTACTGGTCGTCGAGCACGCTGCGCAGGATCGCCTTCATGTCGTAGGGCTTGTTCGCCTGCTCGGGAACGATCGTCTGCAGCGACTCGTCACGACGGTCCACCGGATCGAGCGTCGGGTGCAGCGGCGGATCCTCGAGGTTGTTCTGGGGGATGAAGGTGAGTAGCTCCCGGATGAGGGCCAGGCACTCGTCCTCGCTGTCGGCCGAGAAGTGCGCGACGCCCGAGGTGCCGCCGTGGGTCGAGGCGCCCCCCAGCTCCTCGGCCGTCACCGCCTCGTGGGTGACCGCCTTGATCACGTCGGGGCCTGTCACGAACATGTACGAGGTGTTCTTGACCATGAAGACGAAGTCGGTGATCGCCGGCGAGTACACGGCGCCGCCGGCGCACGGACCGAGGACCGCGGAGATCTGGGGCACGACGCCAGACGCCAGCGTGTTCCGTAAGAAGATGTCGGCGTACCCGGCCAGCGAGACGACGCCCTCCTGGATTCGCGCGCCGCCGGAGTCGTTGAGGCCCACGACCGGCGTGCCCGTCTTCATGGCCAGGTCCATGATCTTGCAGATCTTGCGGGCGTAGGCCTCCGAGAGGGAGCCTCCGAAGACCGTGAAATCCTGAGCGAAGACGAACACCGGACGGCCGTGGATGCGTCCCGAGCCGGTGACGACTCCGTCACCCGGGAACTTCTGCTCGTCCATGCCGAAGTCGTAGCTCTGATGGACGACGAACTTGTCGATCTCCGTGAAGGAGCCCGGGTCGAGCAGGAGATCGAGCCGTTCCCGCGCCGTCTTCTTGCCTGCTTTGTGCTGGCGCCGGATCCGCTCTTCGCCGCCGCCCAGCTCGGCTTCCGCGTGACGGCGCGCGAGCTCGTCGAACCGCTCGTCCAGGGACATAGATGCGCACCAAGTATGGCATAATTCCCTCTCCATGCAGCCCTGGGTCCAAGGGCTCGTCATTCTGTGTCTGATCGCCATCACCATTGCACTGGTGCCGGCGATCATTGCGCTGCGCCGGTCCGCCGAGCGGGCCGATCGCGTGCTCGCCATTTTCGAGGGCGAGCTCCGTCCGCTCGTCGGCGAGGTGCGTGGGCTCGTCCACGAGCTCCGTGGCCTCAGCGAGGAAGCGCGGGGCGAAATGCAGCGAATCGGCGGCCTCACCGATCGCGCTCAGGACGCCGTCGAGGGCCTCAGCCGCGTGATGGCGGCCGTGACCGGGCTGACCCGCGCGGGTCAGCTGGTCGGCGTGGCGGCCGGCCTCAAGACCGGCCTCGAAGTGTTCCTCCATCGGCTCCGCCGGAACGATGCGGACGGGAAGCGAGAAGGAGATCAAGCATGACGTATGAGAAGGACAGCAGCGGCAATTTCGGGTGGTTCCTGTTCGGAGCTGCGCTCGGCGCCGCTGTCGCGTTCTTGACCACACCACGCAGCGGCCGGGAAACGCGTGACCTCCTCTCCGAGAGTGTCGCCAAGCGTGCCCAGGAGTGGGCCGGTGAGGCCCAGAGTCACGCCGGCGAGTGGCTCGACAAGAGCCGCGAGATGTTCGAGGAGCAGACCCAGCGCCTCATGAACGCGTTCGAGGCTGGCAAGGAAGCGATGCGCGAAGAAATCAGGAAGTGGTCGACCTCAGCCCGTGGCTGAGGTCGAGCTGCCCGATCCCCACGAGCTGGCCGAGAAGCGCGACCAGGCCTTCAGCCGTCGGGTCGCGCTCCTGACCGCCGTCTACGCGGTCGTGCTGGCCATCGCGGGCCTCGGCGGCAAGTACGCGATGAAGGAGATGCTGCTCGCCCAGCAGCAGTCGTCCGATCAGTGGGCCTTCTATCAGGCCAAGGTCGTCCGCGAGCACCTGAATCGCGCCAACAAGATCCTCGTCGAGACCCAACTCGCCGAGCCCACCGGGGTCCGGGGTGCCGAGCGGACGAAGCTCGAGACGTTGGCGAAACGGTTCGGCGACGAGGAGCAACGGATGGTCGCCGACAAGAAGGACATCGAGAAGGCCGCCCGCAAGCTCGAGCACGAGCGCGACATCTTCCGCGCGCGTGATCCGTACTTCGACTACGCCGAGGTCATGCTCCAGATCGCCATCGTGTGCGCCTCGGTGGCGATCCTGTCGGTGTCACGCCCGATGGTCGCCGTCTCCGGGGCGCTCGCCATCCTCGGCGCGCTGCTCACCGTCAACGGCTTCACGTTGTTCGTGAAGATCCCGTTCCTTCAGCCTCACTAGGAGCGCGGCGAGCTCACGGGTCAGCGTCGAGGCGCGAGCGCATCCAGGTGTCGCAGCACGCGGTCGAGGCTGGCCCCGCCCGGCTGGAAGTTGGCCTCGAGGAACAGCTCGGTGAGCCCGGCCGCCGCATAGCGGCCGATGTCTTCGCGGATCTCGTCGAGCGTTCCCCACAGCGGCCGACGGGTCGGCCCCTGAGCGGTGTCGTGGACGTGGAAGGTGCCCCGGCTGACGACGTGGAGCGTGGCCGGATCGCGCTTGGCCGCGATCGCCGCCTTCCCGAGCTCGGCGACCATCGGCGCGACACGATCGAGCGGCACGTTCCCGCCGTTGAAGCCGTCGCCGAGCGTGACCGCGCGCGTGATCACCACCGGGCTGTAGCCGCCGATCGTGATCGGGGGATGCGGCTTCTGCACGGGCTTGGGCTCGATCTTCGAGCGTGGCACCTGGTAGAACTCGCCGGCGAACTCGACGACGTCATCCGTCCAGATCGCCTTCAGGCACCGGAGGAACTCGTCGGCCCGCCGGCCACGCCGCCTGAACGGGACGCCGACAGCGTCGTACTCGTCTTCCGACCAGCCGATGCCGAGCCCGACATCGAGGCGACCACCGCTCACGACGTCGAGCGTGGCGAGCTGCTTCGCCAGGAGGATCGGCGTGTAGTACGGCATGATGAGCACGCTCGTCCCGAGCCGTACACGCCTCGTCGCGCCGGCGACGTAGGCGAGCGACACGATCGGATCGAAGACGCGCTCGAAGGCCTTCGGCCACGGCTGGCCGGGCATCGGTGGGTAATCGCCCTTCGGCTGGATCGCATAGAGCAGCCGCTGGAACACCCAGACCGAGTGGTAGCCGAGCGCCTCGGCGGTCTGGGCGACGCGCATCTGATTCTCCGGCGTGGCCCACGCCCCCGCCATGGGGAGCGCCACGCCCAGCTTCATCGCGATGTCCAGTTCATGAACTTGGGAGGGGGGCCAGGAGGCCTCCCCTCCCAAACCCTCCCCTTCGCGCGGCGCGCGACAATGCGGGTCGCTTCGCGCGGCGAATACCCCAACGCCGCACCGTCATTTCCGCCAATCTGACCGTGTGGGCAGGATCCGGTCGGCGATCAGGTTCCGCATCATCTCGAGCGTGCCACCGCCGATCGCGAACATGCGGGCGTCGCGCACCATGCGCTCGAGCGGCAAACTCCGGCCGTAGCCGGCGGCGCCGTGGATCTGAAGCGCTTCGCTGGTCACCCACTGTGCCGTCTCCGCCGCCAGCGTCTTGGCCTTGGCCGCCTGGAGCGCGTCGGGAAACTCACGTCCGGCGTCGGCCGCTGCGCGATGGATCATCAACCTCGCGGCGTCGATCTTCACCTCCATGTCGGCGAGCTTCCAGCGAATGCCCTGGAAATCGGCGATGGGCCGGCCGAACTGCCGGCGCTCGAGCGCGTAGGCGCGGGCGCGCTCGTAGGCGCCCTGGGCGAGGCCGAGCGCCACCGTGGCCGCCCCGAGGCGCTGGCCGTTGTAGGCGCGCATCAGCTTCTTGAAGCCGTCGCCGGCGGGGACCAGCACGTTCTCGTGCGGCACGAAGCAGCGCTCGAAGTGGAGCTCGCCCTCGGGGATCGCGCGCAGCCCCATCATGTACTCGCGTCGGCCGATGGTGAAGCCGGGCGCGTCGCGCTCGACCAGAAGTCCGCCAATCCCCTCGTCGCCCGGACGCTGGCCAAAGCGCGCGAAGACGAGGTAGAGCCGTGAGGTCCCGGC
>WNGK01013323.1_pt1 | contig 11421 bp, 11 predicted proteins | sample 5400601 | NCBI WGS metagenome assembly WNGK01 (sample SAMN13153376, study PRJNA577476) | soil metagenome | isolation source: 60 cm soil or saprolite under Garry oak tree replicate 1 | place: USA:California | collected 2016-06-15
CGCCTTGCGCTATTGCCAGCAGGTGTGGGGGCCACCCGCGACCACGCAGCGGCGCTTCTTCGGCCCGGAACACTGGCGCGAGCCCTTGCGCTGGAACGCGCAGGCCGCGCGCGAGGGGCACCGCCGCAATGTCTTCTGCGCGAGCATGGCCGATGTGTTTGAAGATCACCCCGACGTGGGAGAAGCGCGGGTGCAGGTGTGGCAACTGATCGAGCAGACCCCCTGGCTCAACTGGTTGCTCCTCAGCAAACGCCCGCAGCACATCGGGCGCTTCTGCCCCTGGGCGGCGCGTAGCGACTGGCCGGACACCGTGTGGCTGGGCACCTCCCTCGGCTTGCAGCAGCACGCCGCCCCGCGCCTGGACGCGCTTCTCTCCCACCCGGCGGTGGTACGCTTCGTGTCCTGTGAACCGCTGCTGGGCGCGCTCGATCTTGGCCCCTGGCTGCCTCGCCTGCAATGGGTGATCTGCGGTGGGGAGAGCGGGCCGCTCGCCCGGCCCATGTGGCCGCAGTGGGCGCGATCGATGCAGGAGCAGTGCGGCGCAGCAGGCGTGCCCTTTTTCTTCAAGCAGTGGGGTGGACGCCATCACGCGGCAGGTGGGCGCCTGCTGGACGGGCGCACCTGGGACGAGCTGCCGCCAGATAGACCGTTACCACACAGGCAAGAAACGCTGCCGACCCTCCACCTCCTGAGTGAAGCGACGAGGCAAGGAGACCAGCAATGAAAGGACTGGACGTGATGCAGCCACCACCGCCAGCGGAACCCACGCTGCCCGATGACCCGGAGATGCGCTATCTCTCGCTGGATGGTCTCTTGCCAGAGGCGCACCGGCTGGCGCTCCAGCCCGATCTCGGCTTGGTGGCTCGCCTCTACGCCGACGCGGAGGGCGTCCCACGTCTGCAGCACGTGCAGTGGTTCACGCCCATCGAGATGGCGCTGGTGCTGGCCCTGGTGGAGCAGTACCCGCACTACTGTCCCTACGAGGTGCTGCTGGCTCACTTTACCAGTACGCACGTCTCCGAGCGGGTCATCGAGCGCATGCGTGAGCAGGCGTATGAGGCACGCGAGAGTGGAGAGTGGGATGTGCTCATGCGCCCCATGCGCAACGTCCTCTCGCGCGTGCGGCTCAAACTGCGCCCCTTTGGCATCGAGATCGTCTCCCTGGTGGAAGTGGGTTATGCCCTCGTCCCGGCGAGGCAGCGAGGGAGGGAGGCGCGATGAAGCAGGTCATTACCGCCAAGCTCAAACTCCTGGCTACTCCCGAGCAGCAGCAGGCGCTCCGGCAGACGCAGCTGGCGTACCGTGACGCGCTCAACTACGTGAGTCGCTATGCGTTCGAGCACGGCAAGCTCTCTAATGCCGAACGCTTGCAACAGGGGACGTATCGGGAGACCCGCGTCCTGTTCGGGCTCCCCTCCCAAATGGCATGCAACGTCCCTCGCCAGGTCGCCGCCACCTATAAGGGCTTGTGGACGAAGCTCAAGCAGAATCTTGCCCATCGCAAAGCGGGCCACACGAAAAAGCGCTACAAGGGGTTGGACCAGGCCCCTAAGTACGTCTCTCCTACGATCACGTACAATTACAAGCGTGACTATCGTTTCAAATGTGAGCAACGGGTAACGATTGCCACACTACAGGGGTGTATTACAGTGCCTTACCAGGGCTATGCTCGACATGTTTCCCGGATCCAGCAGGGTGCCATTATTGGAGCTGCCAAACTCTGGTACGACAAGCCTCACAAGCAGTTTTACTTGTTAGTTTCGTTAGAAATCGAAATTTCTGATCCCACCCCTGAAATGCTCCCCAACGTCCTGGGTGTGGATGTGGGCATGCGCTATCTAGCGACCACTGCGACCACAACGAACCAGAGTCACTTTTATCCTGGAAAACGAGTGCGGGCGCGTGCCGACCACTACGCCCGGCTCAGGAAACGCTTGCAGAAGAAAGGCACTCGTTCCGCTACCCGGCGCATGATCGCCATGAGTGGGCGAGAGAGACGGTTGAAACTGCAAGTCAATCACAGCATCGCGAAATCCATTGTCCAGGCGCACCCACGCACGCTTCTCGGCCTGGAAGACCTCACCGGCATTCGTGAGCACACCAAACGGCGCAGGAGACGGCGCAAGAAGAACGGAAAAGGCACCGAACCTGTCTCTCCCAAAGCACGCAGGGCCAATCGGCATGCTTCGCAGTGGGCCTTTGGCGAACTGCACAGCACGCTGACCTACAAAGCCGCGCTTGCAGGGTCACTTGCCATCAAGGTGGATGCCGACTACACCAGCCAGGCCTGTCCACTGTGCGGCTATACGAGCAAGCAGAACCGTCCTGGAAACGGCCCGCTGTTCATCTGCGGCAACCAGCAATGCCATCACCGGCAGCGAACAGGGCAGCCCTACACCCTGCACGCGGATCTGATCGGTGCGCGTAACATCGCGATGCGAACGCTTCTCACCCGGCAGGACTGGGTGCGAACGGGGCACTTGTCAGTTGCCCCTGATGTGTCGGACCATGAGACCAAAGCGGCACGCCTGCAAAGGTATGCCGAATTGCGGTGGAGTTCGGATGCAAGCCCCCTCCTTTAGGGAAGGGGTGGCTGACTATCCTACAGTCAACTCATTCTCAGGGTTTCACATGCAAATAATGTTGAGTGCAGTTTGCTCACAGCTCTGCGTAAAGGCTGGTATCAGCTTCCCCTAAAGGATACCACGCTTGACTGGTGGAGACAAAGGGCTGGTACCATTTTCGTCAGCGAATTGCCGCGTGTTTCAGGCAACGAACTGCTGTTCTTTTGCGAGGAAGGCAAAGTACTTGTTGACCGTTTTGTTTTGGCATTGGCTTGTGCTTCTCGTACACATCATGATAGAATCCATGCAGACAGTGTTCATGCAGTAACATGCATACACGGTGTGCCGGGAAGTCTGGTCGGCAATCGCTCTCTTTGGGCGTTCTCTCCATGTTGTCAGTTCCTTTGAGGACTGTCACTGTGCAGCGGGAAAAGGATGGCTCTGCCAATGCCGAACACGATTACCCTCGTCTTCAGTCTCCTGGTAGCCATCGTCGTCCTCGCCACCGTGGCGTCGCGCTTCCACCTTCCATACGCCATCGTACTGGTGCTTGCCGGCCTGGTGCTTGGCTTCATTCCCGGTCTGCCCACCATCGTACTGGACCCAGCCCTGCTGCTGTTTCTCTTCTTACCGCCGCTCATCTACTCCTCGGCGTGGCTCACCTCCTGGCGCGAGTTCCGGGCCAACCTCCGTCCGATCTTGCTGCTCTCGGTCGGCCTGGTGCTGGTCACTACCATAGTCGTTGCGCTGGTCGCCCACGCGTTGGTGGGTCTTCCGTGGCCGGTAGCCTTCGTGCTTGGCGCGGTGGTCTCCCCCACGGACGCGGTTGCCGCCAGTTCGACCGCGCAAAGCATCGGACTGCCCCGGCGCCTGGTGACCCTGATCGAGGGCGAGAGCATGGTCAACGACGCCACTGGCCTGGTGGTTTATCGCTTTGCCGTGGCCGCTGTGGTCACCGGGAGCTTCTCGCTGGCACAGGCGAGTCTCCAGTTTGTGCTCGTCAGCGCCGGTGGGCTGCTAGTCGGGCTTGTGATCGGCTGGCCGGTCGCGTGGTTGCATCGTCACCTGGACGACGCCCCGATCGAGATCGCCATCACGCTCCTTACTCCCTTTGCGGCCTATCTGCTGGCGGAAGCCCTCAATGTGTCAGGAGTGCTGGCCGTAATGGCCGCCGGGTTGTACTTGAGCCGCCAGTCATCGCGCTTTTTCTCCTCCAACACCCGGCTGCAAGCCGCTGCCGTCTGGAATGTGCTGGTGTTTCTCTTGAATGGCTTCGTGTTCTTGCTCATCGGCCTGCAACTGCGCAGCATCCTGGAGGCGCTTGCCAGTCAGGCTCCGCTTTCCCTGCTCTGGGATGCGCTGCTAGTCTGCCTCGCGGTCATTATCATCCGCATCGTCTGGGTGATCCCCGCTGCTTTCTCGCGCCTGCTGGCGAGATATCTGGGTTCCCGTGAAGCAGCGCCTGCCTGGCGCAATGTGCTGATCTTGGCCTGGACGGGTATGCGAGGCGGGGTATCGCTGGCAGCGGCGCTGGCCTTGCCACTCACCATCAGCGGTGGAGCGCCCTTCCCAGAGCGCGACCTGGTCATCTTTTTGACCTTTTGCGTCATCCTGGCGACGCTGGTGGGGCAGGGGCTGAGCCTTGGCCCTTTGATCCGCCTGCTCCGCCTGCAAGAGGATGGATCGCGTGAGCGGGAACATGCCCAGGCTCACCTGGCCGCCGCACAGGCCGCCCTGGCACGGCTGGACGAACTGGCAACGCAGGACGAGGTTCCCGAGGAGGAACTCATGCATCTGCGTTCCGTCTACGAGAAGAAGATCCAGAACTTCACGGGGCGTATGGACGGAGCTGAAGCCTCAGACGAGCGGGATGGTGAACGCCTGTCGGCGGGTCGTCGTCTTCGCCAGGAGGTGCTCCAGGCCGAGCGGTCTGCCGTCATTCGACTCCGCGACCAGGGGCGCATCGATGATGAGGTGCTGCGACAGGTCGAGCGAGAACTCGACCTGGAAGAGCAACGACTGCAGGTAGACCTGTAGGAGTTTTTGCAAGCGCGGATGAATCATATAATGGTTGGTACAAAAGGATGAATCTCCGGTGGAAAGAAGACACGTTGCTTTTGAGACCCGGAAGGAGGTAGACTGAATAAAGAGGGTTCGCACAATGAACCAAAGGCTGGCTGATAGCAGGTAACCCCTGCATGTTTGTTGAACGTACCATGAAGAGAAAGAGAGGGAAGTGCAAGATGGCAATGATCTCACCGGAAGATCGGCAAACGCTACAAACGCTATTCGCGCAAGAACTCCAGGATGATGTGAACATCACCTACTTCACCCAGCGCGAGTCCGTATTAATCGTTCCGGGCCAGGAGTGCTCGTACTGTAAGGAGACGCGCGAACTGCTCGAGGAATTGGCGGATATCTCGGACAAACTGCATCTGACCATCAAAGATTTCGTGCGCGATGAGCAAGAGGCGCAGAGCCTCGGCATTACGCATATTCCCGCCTTCATCCTGCAGGGCCACACCAGGGGCGCGGTGCGTTACTTCGGCATCCCGGCCGGCTACGAATTCTCCACGCTGATCGAAGACCTCATCGATGTCTCGAAAGGGACCACCGACCTGAGCGACAAAACCCGCGAAGCGCTGGCAGCGGTCGATCAGGATATCCACATCCAGGTCTTCGTTACCCCTACCTGACCCTATTGTCCACGTGCGGCCAGGTTGGCCCACAAGCTGGCAATCGAAAACGAACACATCACCGCTGATGTGGTCGAAGTCTCCGAGTTCGTTGATATGGCCCAACGCTACCAGGTGCGGGGCGTGCCCAAGACCGTAGTGAACGACCGCATTGAAATTGTAGGTGCTGTACCTGAGCCTCGCTTCATCCAGGAGGTTATGAAAGCCATCGAGCCGAAGAGCGAGCAGCCATAAAAAGTGGAGGGGCGCATTTTCGCCCAGGTAGAGGTTGACTGCAGGCACCGTGGAGAACATGCCCAGCGTCAACAGGCCGAGGCCAAGTAAGGTGATGGGGAGCAAGGGTATCAGGGTTATCAGCAGCCCGGTGGCCGCGGTTCCCATGCTGAAGGCGATGCGCGCGGCGAGGGGTGAGCATACTCCCGTGAGCCAGAGCAGGTACACCAGGCCGAGAGAAACGGTGGGCAGGCGAAAATGCGGCCCGTTGAGGTAGTAGGGAAGGTAGGTGAAGATGCCGATGAAAGAGAGAAACCTTTCTAAATGCGAACCGGATAATCGAGTTCTATCACTTCGATGTTATCTTTGCCTCCATAGCAATCCCACCAGGGTATTGCGCTTCGTGCCAGGACATTGTTAAGAGCCTGAATGTTTTGTGCGCCGCGCTCTTCAAGCCAGAGTGAGAGAGCCTCAGCTCCTTCACGAGCGTAGACTGGAATAGCATCCTGCCAGGTCGCGCGGCCACACAGCATGCCGGCAAACGGCACGTTTGCCTCAGCCGCCAGATCCAGCATTTCGCAGAATACCTCGTTCGCGCTCCCGCCACTCAGGTAAATGAATGGCACGGAGGTTGCGTTTGCTGTGGCGCGGAAGTGCTCGATGGCTTCTTGACGAGAGTAGGCCACCTCCTCTCCGGCATAGGCTTGCGTTCCCCCCACGAACATAGGATTAACCGGCAACTCGACCTTGAGAATATCCACGCCGTAGCGGGGCCTGGAAAATTCCTGTATGGCGCGCGCGACGTATACCGGCTTCTTCCTGGCAAACGCCAGCGCTTTCTCGTCACCAAGAGCATCATCGTACACTAGGGGTTCCAGGAAAAAGGGCACATCTAGCGCCATGCATTCTGCTCCGATGCGTTCGACATAGGCCCGCTTGACGCTGTTGATGGGCGCCTCATCAAACGGGTTGTAGTATAGCAGGATTTTAATGGCATGTGCTCCTGCTTCGATCAAACGCCGCACGCTCCATGCTGGCAGTAAGTCAGGAAGGCGGCCTTTGACAGCGAAATCGTAGCCAGACCGTTCGTAGGCGAGCAGTACGCCTGTGCCGGGTGCACGGTTGGCAATGGCCCCCAGACTGTATTCCGGGTCAAGGAGAATCGCGCTGGTGTAGCGCGTGAGGGTCCGAGTAACGGCGGCCTTGAATGCGAGCAAATCTTCCGGCGAAGCATTACCATGTTCGCCTCGTGCTTTAGCAATCGCTTGCAAGAGGTTTCCACGATGATCCACTGCCAGCGCGGCGATTACACCGCGCTCATCTGCGCACGCGTTTATCCCCTCGAATTTGCCTCTGCTCATCCTGATCTTCATTTTATCTCTTCTCTCTGCTGCTCGATTTCGCTCAGATAGATTGGCCGGTGTTCTTCAAGGGACTTCTGTGCGGCCATTGCTATTACGACTGGCGCACGTCCGTCGTATCCAGTAACAGGCACAGGTGTGTTATGGAGCACGGCATCGATGAATGCGGTCATCTCAGCGACAAAGCTCTCACTATAGCGTTCGAGGAAAAAATGCTGTGGGAGATCGCGTCGAACGCTGTGACTATCGCTAATGATCGCTGTGTTCGGGTAGTTGTTCCCGATGCTGATTGCGCCAGCGCTGCCCAGGACTTCCACGCGCTGGTCATAGCCATAGGCTGCCCGGCGGCTGTTGCTGATTGTACCGATGACTCCATTGGTCATGCGCAAGGAGACAACGCAGGTATCCACATCACCCGCCTCGCCAATAGCAGGATCGCTCATTACTCCCCCAAGTGCGAAGACTTGCTCCACTTCGCTTCCCATCAAAAAGCGGGTCATATCGAAGTCATGGATGGTCATATCAAGAAAGATACCACCAGAAACGCGAATGTATTCTATTGGCGGAGGTGTGGGGTCGCGGCTGACGATTTCGAACTGGTGAGGTTGTCCAATCTCCCCGCGTTCTATCGCCTGGCGCGCGCGATTGAAGCTCGCGTCAAAGCGTCGATTAAAACCTATCTGAAGCTTCACACCGGCACGCTTAACGGCTTTCAACGCTCGATCGATCGACGCAAGGTCAAGCGCAATTGGTTTTTCGCAGAAGATGTGTTTCCCTGCTTGTGCTGCCTCCTCGATGATGCGGGCATGGGTATCCGTGGACGAACAGATCACAACAGCCTCAATATCAGGGCGATCCAACACGACGCGGTAATCCCGTGTGAAAGAGGCAATAGCAAAGCTTTCTGCGCACTGCCTTGCAGTCTCCTCGAATGCATCAGCGACCATGAGTACGTCAGCCGATGGAATCCGCGTGGTGAGATGTTCGGCATGGAGGTGACCTATGCGCCCGGCACCGATCAAGCCTATTTTCAACGATGGTATTAGCATGAGGCATCTCCTTATCTGCTACAGTCCAATGGCGCTAAGGTATGCCCGGTTCCGCTCAGCGCTTTCCTTTGGGCTGCCCATACCTGGGAGAACATCCTGCTCCACTACAATCCATCCGTGGTAGCCATTCCCGCGCAACTGCTCAACAACACCGGCAAAAGGCACATTGCCCTTGCCCAATTCACAGAACACCCCATGCCGTAACGAAGTGAAATAGTCCCAGCTTTCCGTACGAGCCTGCTCAGCCAGCTGCGGCTGGCAATCTTTAAAATGCACGTGCCGGACGCGCTCAGCAAAACGGTCAAGCCCATCGAGGACTCGCTTTCCATCTGTGCCGCCTGTCCCGAGGAGATAGTGCCCGGTATCGAATACCAATCCGATCAGATCAGGATCGGTCATGTCAAGAAAATGTGCGATCTCTTCCGGCGTCTCGACATAACCGGCGCAGTGGTGATGTCTCCGCTGTAACACGCCCGGCGTGCCGCGTGCGCACGGCGTCGGTGCCATTGGCATCGGCGAGAATGAGCAAAGGGCGCTGAACCTCTATTCCGGCTGCTGCCAGTAATTGTGCAACCTTCAAAGCCTCGGCTTCGCCGCGCGCGTGTGCATCTGCATATTTCAGCGCTACGGGCACGAACGCCCCGACCATGACCAGGTGACGCCTCTGGAGCTCCATTTTAAGCATGGCTGGCTCGGTGGGCATATAACCCCAGTCGCCCAGTTCAGTGCCGACGTAGCCGCTATCGCGTAGCTCATCGAGCATCTGCCCATAGGCAATACTTTCACCCTTCAGCCCTTCAAATTCAAGCGATCCCCATGAGCAGGGGGCGTTGGCAATACGGATATCTGCCATAGAGTCTTTTATCCTTTAACCCCATGCAGGACAGACCCGGGGTCAGCCTTGCTGTGACGGGCTAAAACTTGCGCGACCACTCTCTGGGCCAACGCTCAACGACAACTTTCTTCTGCGTATAGAATTCGATGGCGTCGCGTCCCTGGGCATGCATATCACCGAAGAAGCTATCCTTCCAACCTGAGAATGGGAAAAAGGCCATCGGAGCTGCCACGCCAATGTTGATGCCGATATTGCCTGCCAGCACCTCATGGCGGAATTTGCGTGCCGCGGCGCCGCTGCTCGTGAAAAGGCATGCCATGTTACCGTAGGAGGAATCATTCACCACTTCAATAGCCTCATCGACAGTCTGCACATGCACCAGGCCGAGCACCGGCCCGAAAATCTCGGTACCGGCGATCTCGCTGCGCGGATCGACGTTATCGAGCACCGTTGGGCGGACGAAGTAGCCTCGCTCGTAGCCGGAGATCGATGCACCCCGTCCATCGACGAGCACTTCAGCTCCCTCGCTCATACCTTTCCCGATTAACGACTCGATGCGTTGTTTACTCTCCGGTGTGATGACCGGCCCCATTTCAATCGCTGGATCAAGCCCATAGCCGACCTTACGTGAAGCCGCCATTTCTCTGATCTGTTTTCTGAAAACATTGCCCGCCTCGCCAACCGTGATCGCCAGCGATGTCGCCAGGCAGCGCTGACCGGCGCACCCAAAGGACGAGTCGGCGATGATGCGGGTGGCCATCTCCATATCAGCGTCAGGCAAGACGATGACCGGGTTCTTCGCTCCGCCCTGACACTGGGCACGTTTCCCGTTGCCTGTCGCCCTGCTGTAGACGTACTTTGCCACCGGCGACGATCCAACGAAGGAGATGGCGCGCACGCCTGGATGATCGAGCAGGGCATCGACGGTGCCCTTCGCGCCATTGACCAGGCTGACCACGCCAGGAGGCAGGCCCAACTGGTCGATCAGATCAAAAACCCTGCTCATCGTCATCGGCACCTTCTCGGAAGGCTTGAGTATGAAACAATTGCCGCAGGCAATGGCATAGGGTAGGAACCAGAGCGGGATCATGCTGGGAAAGTTGAATGGCGTGATAGCTGCGACCACGCCCACCGGTTGGCGAAACATGTGTTCATCGATACCACGCGCGATGTCTTCTACATTGTAGCCCATCATCAACGACGGGATGCCGCTCGCGACCTCCACGTTCTCGATGCCGCGCTGCAACTCGCCTTGCGACTCGGCCAGCGTCTTGCCGCACTCCTGCGTTGTCAGACGTGCGATCTCGTCGTAATGGTCCTCCAGCAACTTCTTTAACTTGAAAAGGTACTGGATACGTTCAGTGGGCGGCGTTCTCCGCCAGTCAGCGAAGGCCGTCTGCGCGGCGGAGTTGTCCATCCTGAATCATTCTCTCGACCTCTCAATCTATTTGATCGTCTAGGGTAGGGGCGACCCTGGCGGTCGCCCTGGCAACCCACGACATTCTCTCGACCTCTCAATCTGCTTGATCGACTAGGGTAGGGGCGACCCTGGCGGTCGCCCGCTGTTAACCCCGCGACATTCTCTCGACCTCTCAATCTGCTTATTCGTCTAGGGTAGGGGCGACCGCCAGGGTCGCCCTGCATTCCGAAATCATACTATTCCCCTCTCAACCCGACTGGCTATCCGTGGAGACTCGATTATTCTCGTCCTGATTGCCGTCATGCGAGTCTTCAAGAGATCCAGCCTCAACCTTAAATTCGCGAGCAACATCAGCCAACGCGGCGCCTGCGATTGAGTCGGTGCGCGCGAACTCGGCCAGTTCGTGGCTCAAGGCCTCCAGTTCTTCACCTCCCGCCATCATCGAGGTCAGCTCTTCGCGGCTGATCTCGGACTTGGCAAAGGTACCCAGGCTGCGCCCGCGATTGAGTAACGTGAAGTGATCCCCGATGGGATACGCGTGATGCGGGTTGTGCGTAATAAAGATTACTCCTAACCCCTTCGCGCGCGCCTGGGCGATATAGCGCAGCACGATGCCCGCCTCTTTCACGCCCAGAGCAGCGGTTGGCTCGTCCAGGATCAGGACTTTAGCTCCAAAGTATACCGCACGCGCAATCGCCACCGATTGGCGCTCGCCGCCGGACAGGGTACCCACCGGCTGTCCGGTATCACGCACCCGGATACCTATCTTGGCCAGTTCCTCGCGCGTCACGCTGTCAGCAAACCTCTTATCATAGCGGCGAAACGGCCCCCAACCCTTTGTTGGCTCCGCGCCGAGAAAGAAGTTGCGCGAGATGCCCATCAAGGGGATCATGGCCAGGTCCTGGAAGACGGTTGCAATACCCGCGCTCAGCGCATCGCGTGGGGAGGAGAAATGCACTTCATTCCCCTCGAACATGTAGTGTCCGTCGCTAGGGCGGTGAACCCCGGACAGGATTTTGATCAATGTTGATTTGCCCGCGCCATTGTCGCCCAGCAGGCACATCACCTCACCAGCTTGTACACGCATGGAAATGTCTTTCAGTGCGACCACGCTGCCGAAGTATTTTGAGACACTCTGCGCTTCGATCAAAGGAGCGGTTTGCGTATTCATCGTACTCATCTTCGCGCCTCCAGTGCCAGTTTGCGCACATAGCTGTTGAGCAGCACGGCGAGCAACAGGATTACTCCAACGACAGCCTTGTACCAGTTGGCATCGACGCCCG
>WNGK01014841.1_pt1 | contig 11421 bp, 9 predicted proteins | sample 5400601 | NCBI WGS metagenome assembly WNGK01 (sample SAMN13153376, study PRJNA577476) | soil metagenome | isolation source: 60 cm soil or saprolite under Garry oak tree replicate 1 | place: USA:California | collected 2016-06-15
GGAACGATCGCGAGCAGCTCCGCGGAGCGGCCATAGAGCGGCGTCGGCAGGACGCATCCCGCCGGGTGCGCGGCAACCCACGACGTCACCTCGGCGCTGCGCTCGCGCGCGGAGACATCGTCGTCGCCGTACGATGCGTCGATGGCGATGGCTTCGCACGGAAGCATCGGGTCCATCGGAAAGATTGGGCTCGCGGGAGCGACGTCGCCGCAGTAGTCGAAGCGGATGTCGCCGTCGTCGATCCGGCACCATACGCCGCCCGCAATGTGCCCGGAGCGGCCGGTCGAGATGCTCAAAGGCCCGAGACGGATCGCAGCGTCGCCCAGGGTCAGCGGCTCGACAACGGCCCGGCGAAAGCGCTCGAGCTCGTCCGGCGTGGCATAGCCCTGCAGGCAGAGATCGGCTTCGCGGCGAGTTTCGGGCGTCATGAAGATTCTCCCGCCAAACCCGCGCGCTATGCACCAGCCGAGCGCTGCGACGTGATCCTCGTGGCCGTGGGTGACGACGATGGCGTCCTGCTCCCTCAAGCGCGGTTCGGATAGCGCCGGATAGTAGTCGTGCGTGCCCCGTGCGCCAGTCTTGACTCCGGCGTCGAGCAGCAAGCGATAGTCGCCGCTTTCGACGCCGACGCAGGTGCGCCCTTTTTCGCCGAAGCCGCCGTAAAGAGCGACTCGCATCATGAGGCCGGATTCGAAACGGGAATAATCCAGCCGTCGCCGATTACGATTCCGATCGCCGAACCGCCGGCGAGGTCGAAGGGCTCCGGCGCCAGCAGATGTAGCACGCATGCCGAAGCGCTGTCGATGTGCGCCTCGACGCGGAACGCTCCGCCCTGATAGATGGCGCGTTCGACGCGCGCGGTCAACGCCGCACCGTCGGGCGCGACAATCCTGAGATCGCCGGGATGCAGGCAGGCGCGAGCGCTGCCGGGCCTCTGCGCCGTCGAGCAGCGCATGCGGACAGCGTGACCATAGGTGTCGGCCCAGCAGGTGCCATCGCCGTTGACGCTGCGAACATCGACGGATACCAGCATGCCCTCGCCGATGAAAGCGGCGACGATTTCATCGCCGGGCTCGCGGTAGAGCTGCGAAGGCGTCGCGACCTGCAGCACGCGGCCTTCGCTCATGACCGCGATGCGGTCGGCGAGCGCCATCGCCTCCGACTGGTCATGCGTCACGTACACCATGGTCGTGCCCGTGCGCGCGTGAAAGTCGGCGAACTCGTCTTCCATGGCGGCCCGCAAATGCACGTCGAGATTGGCGAGGGGCTCGTCGAGCAGTACCAGCGCCGGCTCGGTCACGAGGCAGCGCGCCAGCGCGACGCGCTGCCGCTGCCCTCCCGACAGCATCGACGGCCGGCGCTCGCCGAATCCCTCCAGCTCGACCAGCGCCAGGGCCGCATCGACGCGCCGCGATCGCTCAGGATCCTTGACGCCCGCAACCGTCAAGCCATAGGCGACGTTTTCAGCGACCGTCATGTGCGGCCACAACGCGTACGACTGGAACACGATGCCGATGCGCCGCCTCTCCGGCGGAACGTGACGGTCGGTCGCGGAGACGACCGTGTCGCCGATGACGATACGGCCCGAGTCGACCTTGTCGAAGCCCGCGATCTGTCGCAACAGCGTCGTCTTGCCGCAGCCCGATGCGCCGAGCACGGCGATGAGCTCGCCGTCGTCGACGCCGAGCGATACGTCGTCCAGCGCGGGGCGGCCGCCAAACGATTTGGTCACCCGATCGACGTTCAATCGCGCCATGGAAGTACGCCCCTGGGCAGCTTGCGGCCGGCGACCAGCGTGGAGAGCATGAGCGCGATGCTCAACGCGACGGTCAGCGCAGCCAGCTCGGCAGCATACGTCGAATCACCGCCCTGCTGAAACGAGAACAGCACCACACCGAGCGTTTCGGCGCCCGAAGACCATAACAGCGCCGACACGGTAAGCTCGTTGAACGCGGTGAGAAAGACGAGCAGCGCGCCGGCGGCAGCAGCCGGCGCGACCAGCGGCAGGATGATCGTCGAGAGTCGCCGCAGCAGGCGCGCGCCCGCGATCTGCGAGGCCTCCTCCAGCGTCCGGTCGAGCTGGTAGTAGCCGCCCATCACCGGACGCAGCCCCAGCACCAGAAAGCGCGCGAGATAGCAGAAGAAGATGATCCACACCGTGTTGTACAACGATACATGCACGATGGGCAGCGGCTTGAGGAACAGGAGAATCGCGGCGATGGCGAGGACGACGCCCGGCAGGGCGTACGGCAGCTCGGTAACCAGATTGACCATGCGCAGGGCGCGCGAGCGCCCCCACACCAGAAAATACGCGAGCGGTACCACGATGAGCACGATGACGATCGCGGCCAACGCCGAGAGGCCGAAGCTGTTGCGGAACGCGCGCTTCGCGGCGTCGTGCTCGAAGAGGACGAAGGCGTAGTTGTCGAGCGTAGCCGTACCGGAATTCAGGGGAAGACCCGCAGCGGGAACCAGCGATGTGCACACCAGGGCGGCGATGGGAAGCACCAGAACGACGATCGACAAGGCCCACAAGCCGATCTCGACCGGAACGCGCCAGCGCTGCAATTCAAAGGGCCGCACCGAGCTCGAGGTCGTGACGATGCGAAAATCGCGGCGGGCGAGCATCGAGTTCTGCAGCAAGATGCCGAGCACCGCGATAAGACCGATCAGCGTCGACAGCACCGCGACCTCCGACAGGACTCCGGGTCCCAGCCCCGCAAGACGCTGATAGATCAACGTGGGCAGGACGAGATAGTTGCCGGGAATGCCGAGGAACGCGGGAATGCCGAAGTTGCCCAGGCACGACACGAAACATAGTGCGATTCCCGCCACGAGCGGCGGCGTCATCAGCGGCAGCACGATGCTTCGGATCACCTCGAGCGGGCCCGCTCCGCCGGCGAGCCCCGCTTCGATGAGCTCCTGAGGCAGGGTGCGCATCCCCGCGCGGAGAGTGAGGAACACCAGCGGCGCGTACTGCACGCCGAAGAGCAGGATGATGCCGCCCGCGGAGTAGAGGGGGTTGCGGCTTCCCAGCGGCGGCGCAAGGCCGACCATTTTTAAGAGCGTGCTCGACGGCCCGAACAACTGCAGCCACGCCAGAGCCACGACCTGCGGCGCGAGCATCAAGGGCATCACGAAGCAGAACACCAACGTGTTGCGGCCGCGGATGTCGGTCAGCGAGACCAGCATCGCGACCGCGCCGCCGATCATCGTCGCAAGCAGCGTTCCGCCGAGCGCGGTCACGAGGCTGTGCTGGGTCGCGAGCCACGTCGTGGGGCTCGCTACGACGCTCGCGGCTGCGGCGGTTGAAAATTCTCCCTGCGGCGCGACGGCCTCGATGAACAGGCGCGAGAGCGGCAGCACCGACAGCACGCCGACCACGAGCACCAGAGTCCAGAGGAGCGCATGCTCCTCGCCGCGCTCGCGGAAGCCGGCGGCGTCGGCCGCGAGCGTGCTCATCGCCGACCGCCGCGACTCGACTTCATGCTTGTCAGAAGCCTTTCACCACAGAGGCACAGAGGACACTGAGAAATCGAAAATCTTACTTTGTTTTCCTCTGTGATCTCTGTGTCTCTGTGTCATGTCCTTTGCCAAAACTCAGTTGCCGAAAATTTCCGCGAAGCGCTTGAGATTCGCGCTGTTGGACTGAACCACCTGGGCTATATCGGTGTTCATGATCTTGATCTTCGTGCCCGGCGGCAGCCAGGAAGGCGATCCCACGCTGGCCCTTGCCGGAATATATCCCATCGACACGGCGAGCTTCTGTCCTTCGTCGGAGAGGATGAAGTCGACGAATGCGCGAGCCGCCGCGGCATTTTGCGTTGTCTTCATGATCGCGACCGGCTCGGTGACCGCAGGGGTGCCTTCCGCCGGGAAAACGAACTCGATCGGCGAGCCTTTGGCCTTGGCGTTGAAGGCCATGAAATCGACCAGCACGCCGTACGCCTTCTCGCCGTTCGCGACTGCGGTTAGCACCGCGCCGTTTCCACGCACCGCGACGGCGTCCGCGGCCTTGAGTTTTTCGAAATAGCTCCAGCCCAGGTCGGCGCGCGTCGTCATCGTTCCTAGCATGATCGCGGCGGCGCCCGAGTACAGCGGGCTTGGCATCGCAATCTGGCCTTTGTATTCCGGCTTCGCTAGATCCGTCCACGATGTGGGCCGGTTTTTCGCGCTCGTGTTGACGGCGATACCGGTCGTGATGAGCTTCGAGCCGAAATACGTCCTGTCGGCGTCAAAGCTGCCCGGATCCAGCCCGGCCACCTTCGCGTCGGGATATGCAAGCAGCCGGCCGTCCCTTTTGAGCGCTTCCATGCTGGCCGCGTCGGCGAGCAGCAATACGTCGGCTTTGGATTGGCCGCCGGAAAACTCGGCGGCCAACTTGCCCATGACTTCGCTCGTGCCCGAGCGAAAGACTTCCACCTCGACGCCCGGATAGACGCGCTTGAAGCCGGCGACGGTTTGCGAGGCGTCGCGCTCGGGCTGCGAGGTGTAGAGGACGAGCTTCCCGCTCTGGGCTTGCGTCTCAAGCGATGCCGCGATGAGTGCGGCGAGCCCTGCCGCGAGCAGTGCGCGGCGCAATCCTATTCTCATTCGTTCCTCCTCATTGGTTGCAGCGCCGTTTACTTACGCCGCATCGCCCGTCTCGATCCACGCCACCACCGTTCCCACCGCGACCGGCTCCCCGGTCACACGCGCGAGCTCGCGTATGGTTCCGGTCGCAGGTGCTTCGACATCCATCGACGCCTTGTCGGTATCCATGGCGAATACGACGTCGCCCTCGCGCACGAAGTCGCCATCGGCAACCTTCCATTCGGCGATGATGCCGTTCTCCATCGCCATGTCGACCTTCGGCAGCACGACCTCGATCCGCATCAAGCTCCCCCTCGCGGGACCAGATTGCGCGCGGCGGCGACGATGTCGCCCTCCTGCGGCACGGCCGCCTTTTCCAAAACGGGATTGTAGGGTATCGGGGTGTCGGCGCCGCCGAGGCGCAAGATCGGCGCGTCGAGAAAATCGAACGCCTCGCTCTCCGCGATCATCGCCGAGATCTCGGCGCCGATGCCCATCGTCTTCACGCCTTCATAGACGATGAGCAGGCGGTGCGTCTTGCGCACGCTCGTCGAGATGGTCGCGAAATCGATCGGGCGCAGGGAGCGCAAATCGATCACTTCGGCGCCGATACCTTCGCCTGCCAGCCGTTCCGCCGCCGCGGCGGCGCGTATCGCCATGATCGAGCTCGCGACGATAGTGACGTCCCGCCCGGCGCGGCGCACCGCGGCGCTGCCGATGGGCACGCGATACGGCTCGCTCGGCACCGGACCACGCGTCCTGTACAAGAGTTTGTGCTCGAAAAAGATCACGGGATTGGGATCGTCGATCGCCGCAAGCAAAAGTCCCTTGGCATCGTGCGGCGTCGAGGGCTGCACGACTTTCAAGCCCGGCACGTGCGCGAACCACGCCTCGAGGCTCTGGCTGTGCTGCGCCGCGGCGCCTGTGCCCGAGCCGCCCGGAAGCCGCACGACCATGGGAACGCTCGCCTTGCCCCCGAACATGAAATGTATCTTCGCGGCCTGATTGACGATCTGCTCCATGGCCAGCGTCACGAAGTCCGAGAACTGGATCTCGAGCACCGGCCTCATGCCGGTCAGCGCGGCGCCAACCGCAGCGCCCGCGAGCCCCAGCTCGCTGATCGGTGTGTCGATGACGCGCTCCGGTCCGAAGCGCTGCAAAAGATCGCCGGAGACGCCGAACGCTCCGCCGTAGACGCCGACGTCCTCGCCGAACAGGAACACGCGCTGGTCGGCTTCCATCGCCTGCGCCAGCGCTTCGCGGATCGCTTCGGCGTAAGTGAGCTCGCGCGCTTCGGCTTCCGAAGCGGCGAGTTCACTCAGCATACACGTCGCGGGTCAATTGTGCCGGATCCGGATCTGGGCTCGCTTTGGCGAATGCGAGCGCATCGTCGATCTGCATGCGAGCGTCCGCTTCGATTGCGGCGAGCTCCTCCGATGTAAATCGATCGCACTCGCGAAGCTCGCGTTCGAGGCGCGCGATCGGATCGGCCTCGCGCCAGGCCTGGATCTCCTCCTTGGTGCGATACAGGTTGCGATCGCTCTTGGAATGGCCGCGGATGCGATAGGTCTTGCACTCGACGAGCGATGGCCCCATCCTCTCTCGCGCGCGATCGATCGCGGCGCCCGCCGCCGCGGCGACCGCCGGCAGATCGTTGCCGTCGATCGCGACGCCCGGCATCGCATATGCCGCGGCGCGGTCGGCGACATTCTCCACCGCCATGGCGAGCGCAACATCCATCGACATCGCATACTTGTTGTTCTCGCAGACGAAGACGATCGAGAGCTTCCAGATCGAGGCCATGTTCAGCGCTTCGTGAAACGCGCCTTCGTTGGCGGCGCCGTCGCCGAAGAAAACCATGCACACGCGGTCGTGCTTCTGCGCCTTGATGCTCATGCCCACGCCCACCGCGATGGGAAGCCCGCCGGCGACAATTCCGTTGGCGCCGAGGTTGCCTCCGTCGAGGTCGGCGATGTGCATCGATCCGCCGCGGCCTTTGCAGTAGCCGCTCTCCTTGCCGAAGAACTCGGCGAACATCCGCGCAGGATCCGCGCCCTTGGCGATGCAATGGCCGTGGCCGCGATGCGTCGAAAGAATGTAATCGTCTTTGCGCAGCGGCAGAACCGATCCGACTGCGCTGGCTTCCTGGCCGATCGATAAATGCATGGTGCCGTGAATGAGTCCGCGCATGTAGCTCGCCTCGGCGTTCTCCTCGAATTTGCGAATGAGGTGCATCTTGTGCAGCGCGCTCTGTAGCGTCTCATCGCTGAGCGCAGCGAGCTGCGGACGTTGCGCCGCGGCCGCGCGGTCGGGGTTCGAGGTCGTGTCCATGCGTGCGAAGCCGCGTTGCGTTTCAGGCAAGCGCGGTCGCGCGCACGAGCTCGTCCTGCGCGCGACGCACCTGGACGATTTTCTGGCGTTCGTCGGGAGCGCAGTTCGCGTAGGTGAGGTAATCGCCTCGAGCGATGCGCCGCGTCACCCGGGCACCTTGGGCGAGGCCGAGCGGCAGCGCATTGAGCAGGGTCGCATCGCCGCGCGACAACGCGAAGCCGCGATAACAATACTCGCCGATGGCATCCAGCGTTTCACCCGGCGCGAGATCGCGCTTGGCTCGCGCCGCCACTTCCGCCGAAGGGACCGGCAGCGGCCGCATGTGGCTCTGTCCGAGCAGCACCGCGGCGGCAGCCGACAAAGGCACTTCCAGGCTCGTCAGATGGTACGGACGATAGAACGTGTAATACGGGCCTTCGCCCAGGCCTAGATCGTTCATGCGCTCGCGAAGTCTCGGATGACGCATCTCACCGACGACGAAAACGCCGGGGGCGACGCCGCGCGCCACGGTGAAGTCGACCACGCCTTTTCGCGACAGCAGCCCGCCTTCCTCGCGCGGGCAGAAGACCCTGTGCAGCGAATCGACCGGCGCGTCCGGCCCGTGCATGCCCGGCACGTCGGGAACGAGTCCGGTCGCGTTGGCAAGGGCGACCATCTCGACCATCGTCTTCGACCCATCGATGAACTCGACCAGCATTCGCGGATTCATGTTGCGCCGGGCCGCCTCCTCGACGTAGGCGTCCGGCGTCGCGTCGGTCTTGAAGGCGTTGTTCTTCCCCTTGCCGGCGGCGACGACGGGATAGCCCAGGCTGCGCACAAAATTGACCAGCTCCATCGTCGCGGTCGGCTCGTCGCCAGCGCCCAGCGTGTACACGACGCCCGCTTCCGCGGCTCTGGCCGACAAATACGCGCCGATGGTCACGTCGGCTTCGACGTTCATCATGACGATATGCTTGGCGGTGGCGATCGTGCTCAATGCCCGTCGCATCGATCACGACCTCGACTTCACGCGCGGTGCACACGTCGCTAAACGACGACGACACCGCGAGCCGGCCGCGGGCGATCGCGCTCGACGTCGCGGCCGGCCCGTCGACCGCTTCGGGCCGGCGCACTTCATTTTGGGCGATCGCGACGGCAGAGTACACGTTGTCGGCGACGGCATCGGCCGCGGCGACGACTTCGATGCCCTTCATCTGCGCCGTTTGCACGATGATGTCGGTGCCCATTTGCCCTGCGCCGATCAGCCCCACACGCACGGGGCGGCCTTCACGTTCCCTGCTCTCGAGCGCCTCGATCAGCGAGGATTGCGAACGATAGCGTTCTTTGCTCATCGACTTCCCTTCAGCTCTTCAAGTCTTGATCGTGGAACGATCGGCTATTTTGTCACTAAGTCGCCCTTCGCTCTGAGCGCGAAAGCGACTCCGGAGTTCGGCGAGCGTCGATCGCGGGACGACCGATGACTTATGTGCCATAATATGCAGGAAAAACAACGCACCCGCGCGGCTAACTGCCTCGATGCGCCTTGCTGGTTCGAACCTCGAGCTCTTCCGGGATTCTTCTCTGAACCTTTCTTCCCTTCCGCTGGCGCTGGCGCTGGCGTTTCGACACGGCCTGCCGGGATCGCCATGAGCGCGCTCAACCGGCCACCCATTCTGCGTAACCGAACCCGGACCGTGCTGGTCGGAGGCATTCCGATCGGGGGCGGCTCCCCCATCGTCGTTCAGTCGATGACCAATACCGACACCGTCGACGTCGCCGCGACGGTCGCCCAGGTCAAGACGCTGGCCGACGCGGGCTCGGAGCTGGTGCGCATCGCCGTCAATACTTCCGAAGCGGCGGCGGCGGTTCCAGCAATACGCGCAAGGCTCGATCTGCTGGGTTGCAATGTTCCGCTGATCGGCGATTTTCATTACAACGGACACAAGCTCCTCTCCAATTTTCCCGATTGCGCTCACGTGCTCGCAAAATACCGGATCAATCCCGGCAACGTGGGAAAAGGCGCGAAGCACGATCCGCAATTCGCGGTGATGATCGAGCGGGCCATCGAGCACGGCAAGCCGGTGCGAATCGGCGTCAACTGGGGAAGCCTGGACCAGGACCTGCTCGCGCGGCTGATGGATGAAAACGCGAAATCGCGCAACCCGCTGGACGCTGCACACGTGATGCGCGAGGCGCTCGTCACCTCGGCGATCGCCAGCGCGCAACTTGCCGAAGCATTCGGACTGGCGGGCGACCGCATCATCCTCGCGTGCAAGGTTTCCAATGTGCAGGACCTCATCGCCGTCTACACCGAGCTTGCGCTGCGCTGCGACTACCCGCTGCACCTGGGCCTCACCGAAGCCGGAATGGGATCCAAAGGCATCGTGGCCTCGACTGCGGCGATGGCGGTGCTTCTGCAGCAGGGGATCGGCGATACGATCCGCGTTTCGCTTACGCCCGAGCCCAACGGCGATCGCACACGCGAAGTCCTGGTGGCGCAGGAGATCCTGCAGACCATGGGCCTGCGCGCGTTTTCACCTCTGGTCAGCGCATGCCCCGGTTGCGGCCGGACGAGCAGCTCATTCTTCCAGGAGCTCGCCGACAAGATCCAGGGCTACCTGCGCGCGCAAATGCCGATCTGGCGCGAGCGGTATCCGGGCGTACAGAGCATGACCGTTGCGGTCATGGGCTGCGTCGTCAACGGCCCCGGCGAATCGAAAATGGCGAATATCGGCATCAGCCTGCCGGGAACCGGAGAGGTCCCCGTCGCGCCGGTCTACGTCAATGGGCAGAAGACCGTCACGCTCAAGGGTGAGTGCATCGCCGAGGAATTTCAGCAGATCGTCGCCGAGTACGTGCGCACGACCTACGGCGGCGAGGCGCCCGGCCCGCACCTGAGAGTAGAGAAAAAGACGATCGCGATCAAGGAACGCTGACCGCGCGAGCGCTGCCGGCGCGCTCGGCACACGGGACCAGGCGAGGGATCGATGAGCAAGCCGGCGCCCGGAGACGTTCCAGGAACGATCGACGGATACGGCGCGGTCAGGCCGTTCACGGGCGCTTTCGACAACCTCGGCGTCGTGACGACGGCGCCCGTCCACGTCACCAGCGCGGTTCCCGGACGCTCCAAAGTTCTGCCGATGTCCGCTCGGCGATCGAGGCCTGCGGGCTTAAGGACGGCGGGACGATTTCATTTCATCCTCACCTTCGCAACGGCGATCACGTCCTCAACAGCGTTCTCGCCCATGTCGCCGACATGGGGATCAAGGACATCACCGTGGCCGCGAGCTCGCTGTTTCCGGTTCACGCTCCGCTCGTCGATCCGAACGCGGTTGATCGCGTCCTGCAGTCGCTGCCTTTCCGCCATGACCTTGCCGGCGTAAGCATTGCTCGGATCGGAGGCTGATCCGTTGTAGAGCTGCAAGCCTGCCAGTTCGTTGCCGCCGCGTTGAATGTATTCCTTCAATACGCGCGCGCCCAGCCTGATGTTGACGCGGGGATCGAATATCGATTCCTCGCCGTCCGTCGAGAGCTTGTCGGAATGAAACCGCGGAGTCACCTGCATCAGCCCCATGGCGCCGCGCTCGCTTTGCGCAATGGGGTTAAAGCGCGACTCCACCGCCATGACCGCCACGACGAGCACCGGATCGATCCCGTTCATACGCGCTTCGCGAAAAGCCGTCCCGATCATGATTCGCGACGCGTCGTGGGAAACGCGGTATTTCCTGGCTACCACCGCGCTCAACGCATCGACGGCCGCTTCGCGAACTGCGGGCGGCAACGGCAATCCGTGCTGCGCGGAGACCGGCAGCAGGCGTGGTACGGTCAAGAGCGATGTCCCGACGTCCGCAGCCGTCGTATCGGAGGCCGAGGGCGAAGCGGCGTGAAGCGCTGCCCACGCCGCGGTCGCAGCCAGTGCGAACGCCGCGCTGCCAAGCGCCCGGCGGCGGGTAAAGCCATCCGTCCCTGCAAGCCTTTTAGTCATCGTCGTCCTTCGTTCCGCGAGCGCATGCCAAAGCTGTTCGCTCGAGACTTGCAAGCGCTTCGCACCCCACATTTATTGCATTGCAGCAAACCGGGGTGGGAGTATACTTAGGGCGAGACTTATGTCAACAGCAATTTAGGGGCCAGATGGGCTAATTATTAAAATAAGTGTATGAAAAATAATTGTTAATCATAGCCACCAAAGCTGGCGCGTTTATCGAGACGACGATACCGCAATGCAATATTCAGCTTGACGGCCTCATAGCGAAGGGCTAGAATTCGATTGTGCATTGCAGCAAGACTCCAAATGCCGAGGCGCAGTCGAAGTCCGGACCCGTTGAGGGTCCTCTTGATGAACCTTAAACGGAGAAGGAAAGTATATGTACAACGCGACGGAACAATTGGCTGAGATCAACAAGGCGGGCTACGACAATGCGGTGAAGCTCGCGGAGCTTTCGCTGGAGAAAGCGGAGCGGCTGACCAAGCTCAATTTGCAGGCGGCGAAGGCGGCGCTGGAGCAAGGGGTGTATAGCGCCAATGCGGTGGCGGGGATCA
>WNGK01007500.1_pt1 | contig 11420 bp, 12 predicted proteins | sample 5400601 | NCBI WGS metagenome assembly WNGK01 (sample SAMN13153376, study PRJNA577476) | soil metagenome | isolation source: 60 cm soil or saprolite under Garry oak tree replicate 1 | place: USA:California | collected 2016-06-15
AGATGACTGGCAATCCAAGAGCCTTGATCTCGGTCCATAGCCACGTCGACGTCGGTCCCGTCTCCAGGCCGATGCGGACTGCTCCGGCAGCCTTCGACTTCACGAACTCGACGATCGCCTCTGGGGCCGAGTTGACCGTCCCCTCGCACAACACCTTGCCAGTCCGATCGACAACACAGATCGAAGTTCGTTTCAGTGATACGTCCAGTCCGACATAGCTCTCCATCGAAGCTCTCCATCGTTGCGAGGCCGACACCGGTCAACCTCATTCCTCCTGGAGAGCTGATTCCCAGGCCCATGGGCTAGCCCGATCCCGGAATTACTCCATGTTGCAAAACTCGGTGGCACGCGACTGGCGCGCAATAATCGAATCGTGGGCAAAGAATTTTTGAATCGATGTTGCTCGTTAGGCGCTGTTCTTGAATCAATGTTGCCCGCTCAGGCGCCCAAAATAGTTTTGCAACACTATCGGCACTTTTCGGACCTCGCGCAATGTCCGACTTGAGTCCGTAATGCGCACCAAAGCGGACATCCGCCAACGCCCATGGATTTATGAGTTCACGCCCTTAGTCAGGTTGGGCCGTTGGACCGTCACTTAGCTTCGACCAAGCTTTCGCCGTGATCAGGTAATCAGCGTCGCCTTGCGCAGGCGCTCCCGCTTGCTCTCTGCATACAGCCGCTTACCTTCCTCGGTCGCCGTAATGACATACTCGACGCACTGCGCATGTGTCATCCCGGAATGTTTGGCCCGATGTGCTCAGCGAGGGCGTCAATCGCGTCTTCGGCAGTCTTGATCGCGTCTTTGCTGATACGATCATGCAGCTTTTCCTCTCGCTCTGTCTCCTCTCTCCTGTCGGTGCGCCCGGCTGTCTTCCGGTGATAAGATGACCTTGTCCACCGCAGCCGCGCGGGTCAATCCGTCCCGCTTCATGAGCGTCTCGATCGCGGAATCCATCTCGCGTTTGAGACGGGCAGCGCGCTCGAGCTTTTTGCTGATGGTCATTTTGAAGTCTCCTTACGTGCCGCCGATCCCTGGCCATGGCGCCGACCCGGCTGTTGAGCTCCACCGGCGGGATCGCTGGCGGCGATATCAAATACCGAGCAGCGTCCGTACCACTGCTGCCGCCAATTCCATTTTTCAGCCAAGCCGACGGAGGCTCGGCGCGCCTGGTCGTCGGCCCGTCGCTCCGCCACCAGGGAATCACGCCGTTGGGTAAAACGTTGGCCATTCTTACCACCCCGGGTGACTGAAACGACTGTCGCCTAACGGCGACGTGCAAACGATCGGCGCGCAGATCACCACCTCGCTTGTCCGGTCGCACAGCGTGAACACCAAACCAGCCACCGCGTTGATCCAGTCGTCATGGCTGTTCGGCTCATGGTCGATCTTCTGCCCGCGCCACACCAAACTCACCGCCTGCTCGATCAGCGTCGACAGATCCGGCAGCTCGACCTCCCGCGCGTTGATGACCGGCTCCAGCGCTTCATAGAGCTGCGACTTGTCCCGGAAGCAAACCGCATATTTGACGCGCTGCTCGTCAAATTCCGCCTTGAACGTGTTGCCGCCGTAACTGTCGCCAGAAACCCGCGCGCAACCATACTCAGCCATGATGCGCGCGAAATGCGGGACCGCGCCCTGCGGACGAAATGGCGGCATGCCGATCTGCTTCTCGATTCGATCCACAATCGCAACGCGGCCCTCGCGGTGACCAATCGCCAAGACCGCGTCGTCCGATGATCCGCCCGACATGTCGACGAACGCCCGATAGGCGATCCCCGGCTGAGGCGGCAGCATCCTACGGCCGGTGATGACACACGCCAACACCGCGCCCTGATCGAACGCAGCGCCCTCGGGAGCGCCCGGAAGATTGAGATGTAGCCGACGGAACCGGCCGCTCGGCAGCCGCGCACGCTGCTGCTCGATATAGCGCTGACCATCAACCCAGCTCGCCATCGAGGGATTGGCACGCCGCTCCGGCGGCAGGTCAGCGAACGCTGGGTCGGTGCAATAGTCGCCACTGTACCAACTAAACAGCATCCGCGGATCAGTGCCGGCCTTCCCGATCTGCATCAGATCGTAGAGCGGCGCGCCCACCGTGTTGTAGATCGATGCGTACGACGTCACCCAGATCAGCGCCTCATCCCGATGCGGATCAGGCTGCAATGCCTCCAGTAGCGACCAATTGCGATAAGCATGGATCTCGTCAAACCCCACAAACCCGGCAGACTTGCCATGCGCGCCAGCAACGTCCTTCGCCGGGAGGATCTTCAGCGAGCCCGACCCGTCCCTCAGCCGCAGCTCTTTCGCCAACGGTTCGATCTCGGCGGCCAAGTCGGGATTGCACTCGACGAGTTTGCGTGCCAGCGACAAGTCATCACCGGCCTGGTCCTGATCGTTAGCGAGAATGTAGCCGTCGTTGCCGTAGACCGATCGCCGGATCACGAAACAGTGCAGCGCAGCCAGCACCAGATCGGCGGATTTCCAATTCTTTTTTCCTCTGCCGGCGAGCGTCAGGGTGTAGTCGTCAGAGTCGAGCGCCTTGGTGAAGATCTCCCGGCGGTACGGCTCGACGCTGTCGAGCAGCGGCTTGCCGTCGAGCCAGTTGAGATGACCGAAGAACTCCAATGACGTTGGACGCCCTCTCCGCGGCTCATAGCGGCCCGTGGACGGCGATCGCGTCATACCCCACCCCCACCAAGCCGATCACGCAACGGAACATGCTCGGGCTCGCGCTGCTTGCCACGTCTGTTGACCAGGCCAACCTGCGCCAGGATCTTTGAAACCGAATTCGCAATCCTGACCTGGTCCTCGGCCCTGGTGGTCCGGAGCTGCATCAACTCAGCGGCTTTCCGCAGTAGATCCCGCTCGGGAGCAGTCAACGCACCCTCGCCGCCGATGTCTTTCGTCCACTCGGCGATCAGCGCGTCCCGACGTGCCAGCTTCGCCGCCCGCGATAGACCGCCAGCCGGATTGCCGGACCGACCTTTCAAAAAGCGTCCGTCCTGCCCCGTAACCTGCCCTCGATCCTGTGGCGCAACCTGCATGTTCCACGCTCCTCGAAACTGACGAAGCACTGACGAACATACGCGCGACACGTCAGAAAGTCCATATCGGTGGATTTTCAGGGAAAGCCCCGGCGGATACCGTAACCGCAATGCGTAGTCTGAAGCGCCGAGCGGCCCTTGGGAAAAGGCGTTGGGAGGCAGGCGTAGGCGGGGGCGGGGGAGATTGCGGCGGGCGATGGTGCCGCCAGTGTACCCGTGATGTTCCCGGGTCCCCAGATTTCACGCCTGAATTCGTCGTGGCAGATTACGCGGAAAATGGATGCTTGATCTTGTCGCGTTGCGCAACCACTTGCGAAGCCTTGGGCTCGCCAGCTACCGCGCGGGCGAGCGCTTCCTTAGTGGCGCGATAGTTGAAATCCTGGATCTTCTTATTGTCGGCCGCATCCCAATGGATGAAGACCCCAACGCAGATGAAGAGATCGTCGGCCTCGGACTCCGGAATGACGCCTTCGGCGACGCTATCGGCAACCGCTTTTGCCACCGCATGCTGCGCCGGTCCGAACATTTGCACGGCCTGCCTGGCGTCCTTGATCGTGACCTTGTTGAACAGGACCGTCGGAGGCTTGGTGAGCAGGTTCGGAGCAATCACCGCGAGCAGCGTGGTGAAGCCTTTCGTGTTGTTGGTCAACGCATTCGCGAACGCGGTTTCGGCAGCGCTTCCGCGCGGTCCGATCAGCAGATCGATGTGGGCAACTTCATTGCCGTCGCCAACAAGGGATTCGCCTACGCACAGCCTTGTAATCTTTCGAGGTGCCTTTCGCTCATTGTCCTCCCGCTGTGCCGCGGCTGCGTCCCGGTGCCGATCGCGCAGCCTGGCCCATTTCTCTTTCACCTCGCCCTTTAGAACGCCAGTTTCGAACTCTTTCGAGTCAATGAACTGCTTGGCCACTAAACTGAATGCAGCACCGTCGATAATCTCTCGTAAAGAGATTCCCACAACTGCAGAAATAAACACGTATTCGCAGAGCGAACCAGTTGATGGCTGCTTGGGGAAAAAATTCCAAATATCTAATTTAGCCGTCTCGAATATCTTTCGGGTCTCAACCGCGATCATAAACGCTTGTTCAAGCTGATCGAGACGAACAAGACCGCGCCGCGGAACTACGCGTGCAAGGCGCTCGGCCGTAATCGCTGCCAATTCTTCCGCGTTTTTCTTATCGCTCTTGATCGCTTCGACGACTTTATCGAGACGACTGGGCGTGAGGTCGTTGAAGGTCAGGATCTCGTTCATCGTCTCTACAGGAAAAGATGTGTTAGACTGATTCCGTACTTTGCGAACTCGGCCGCTACGTTAATTAACTGTTGAGGCGTCCGGCCGAGGTTTACCCCATAGCGGCCAGAACCGTTAGTAATGTACCACCCTGGAGGCTTCCGCCCAAAGTCGCAACGAATCTCTCCTCCAATTCTGGCCGGTTGCGCCCCAACTAGGGCAGGATGCCCTAGCTTGCTGTACAATGGGGGGTTCTGAGTCCTGTATTCTTCGTGAAGAACCTTCGGCAACGGAAAAAGTTTCGACCTTTGGGAGTGCCTAGGCAAAGCAGCCTCCTCGATCGCAACAATAATTTGCCCTTTGGAATCAACGACATATAGAATGGTGAAATCGTCGAACGGAAAGCAGGGAAATCTCTGTGGATCCTTCTGGGATATGGTGATCAGGTCAGTGATCCGGGAAGCCGTGTCCTGGCGTAAAATAAACATCGTGAGCGGTTGCAAGTCCGCTTCTTCCTGACTGCAACGCCCGGGAGCTAGGCAGGCTCCAAACTGGGCGTCAAGGCTGGATGCCATGGCGATCGCGAGAAACGCCCCCCTGCAACAGATAGCATATCTTTTTCGCCACCCCAAGTTTAGCCAGTTCTTTTTGTCGTCCGGCTCGCTCGCCCCGCCCACCAGCTCATGCCACCCTGCTCGCCACCGTTTCGTGGCGCCGTCCTTGACGGCGCCGCTGCTGCTGCCTGGACTAGGCGCAGCGACGGTTTGTAAGTATCCCAACCAAATCTGTCGGCTTCTTCAAGATGCCGTCCCAGTTACCATCGTCGACGAAGGCCGGGTTCCATCCTGCCCCTAGCGCCTTGACACCTGCGGTCCTGAGGCCAATTCGATCGGGAAGATCATCGCCTATCCCGATCGCCTCCTCTGGAGTTACGTCGAGGTGTTCAAGTGCCTTTAAAAATGGATCGGGAGCGGGTTTGGGCCGAGCGTCATGATATGCGACAAGCGCGTCATAACGTATGCGATGGTAATTACAGATGGCCTTAGCGTAGTACGACACGCTGGTAGTCACTACCGCGATTTTTACGTCCAGTCGAGCGAGTTCAGAAAGCAGATCGAGGATTCCTGGAAAGCATTCAGTCTGGTGAAAAGTTTTAACGCATTGTCTCCACTGGCGCGCTCTACGAAGCGGCTCAATGAGGTGGGTATCGATCAGGGTGCCATCGAGATCGAACAGAATCGCTTTAATAGCCCTCATAATTGGAAGTGTAGTTGTGCATCCACCGCCGAATGAGAGTCCTGCGCAGCCGAACGTACAAGGTTGTCCAAATATTTTTCCAGGTCTGTAGAGTTCCGAAGCGGTATAGCATGTAGGGACTCGACGAGAAACTTTCCGCCTTCAGAATTGAAGTCCCTGCCTGTGCCATTAAATTCAGGCAAAACGGCGAACAGTGCGCGCCCCTGCTCTCTCGTAAAGCGCGCTTGATGAATAGCTCCTCCGAGTTTTCCACTCTCAACTATGATGGAGCACAATGCTAGGCCACTTTGAATTCGATTCCTTCGCACAAACTCTGGCGGGCGAGGCGGAACCCCAGGTTCATGCTCCGAAATCAGTGCTCCGTCATTTGCTAGAATCTGGTCTGCAAGTTTTCGGTTGGAGGCGGGTGCTACCGTGTCGAGACCGTGCGCAAGCACCGCCACTGTAATTCCATTGTGCTCAAGAGCTCCCGAGTGAGCCGCTGTATCAATTCCGAGCGCAAGGCCACTAATGGTCATCAGGTGATGACGAGCAAGGAGTCCAGCTATTCGGTTGGCAATCCGCAATCCGGCATCGCTGGCATTTCTTGTACCAACGACGGCACATCCCAATTTCCCGAGCGCTGATATTGATCCTTTAGCGTAGATGATCGGGGGAGCATCCTTTATTTGGCGGAGGCAAGCCGGATATTCTGGATCGAGGATCGAGAAAATACGAACTGACCAAGACGCACACTTTTCTAAAATCCCAAAAGCTTTCGTTCGGGCCGCTGGTTCATCTCGCGCTATGTCCTCTGGCAGCGCATCTTGAATGCGGGTGTCGGGATGCTTGGAAAGAACGTCCGCTAATTTGCGGACGGTGGTCGGACCAATCCCCCTTAGCTGAAGAGCGGTAAGGAGCCATAGCGTCTGGGCGCTTGGGGTCCCTATGTCAGAGACCCTGCTTTGTGGCGCAGGCGCGCGCGCAGCTGGCCGCATAGACCCTGTCTTTCGCTTTTTCCGCAACGCCACTCCAGTATGCTACAAAGGCTTGCAGGCAGCCGCTCGGCGAATCGCCAGCGGCCGCACGCAGGATGTCAGCAAAGACGAGCTTAGACGCAATCCCCCTGCGGCTAAAGCGCCTTTGACCCACCCGTAGGCCAGCGTGCGATTCGGCCGCCTAGGCAAAATAGCACTTTCCTTACGCAATACGAGGTGGGGTCTTGTGGAAAAGTGTCGAATTGCCGACACTATCGGGGGGCCGATGGGTGCGGGTAATCCTACTATAACGCGACTTAACCGCTGGTCGAGCAATTGAGCGCCTTCGGCGATCTCGGTTTCGCTGCCGGGGTCCGCCGGCAGGAGGAGAAGCCAGGTGCGACTAATTTCCCGTGCACAATACCTCTCTGAATCCGTTGATGGCATGAGGCAGCAGGATTATGACGCAACTCATTTGGTGAAGGCGGTTAAGGGATTCGATCTGAATCCGAAGGCATATACTTGGGTCAACATTGGCGGCCGTCAAAGAAGAATCACTGATGCAAACAAGGATGATGCGATACAGTGGTTCGCGGAATGGGCTGCACCTCATATTGACGCACTCGGAAGTTCGGCGAAAGTACTAGTTCCGATCCCAGGAAGTGAAGTAACTGACACTTCGCCAGTTAGCTTTCGCACTGCTCAAATAGCACAAGCCATCTCGAACCAATGCACATCCGCAACTGTCGTCGCTCCGATTCTTCGCTGGCGAACCCGTATGGTACCGAGCCGCAGTGGTGGTCCTCGGGACAAGCGCGTTCTTTACGACCAGCTCCTGATGAACGGGAATCTACCTGATGGTGATGTAATCCTCATTGATGATGTCATTACCGGCGGAGGTCATCTTGTGGCAGCCGCTTGGCGAGTTGAGGATCAAGGTCGAAGGGTGCTTCTCGCCGTTTGTTGCGGACGGGCAATGCATCAACAGACAACCGATCCTTTCCAAATTTCGGAAGAGAACCTGGATCTCGCGCGATAATGGCGGCGTGGGCGAAGTCGAGCCAAGGGCGGACCGGGGTTCGCAGTGGAATCCGACGGCAAGTGCTCCCAACGGCGGTTGCGCGCATTTCCCGAGGCCCCAGTCCAAATGTCGACACCAATCCTCAGATACACCATCTCCTCATAGGAGAGAGAAGAAGAGTTAATGTCTTTTGAGGATAGCTGTTCATTTTTCGACACCCCTAAATCGAAAATAGAGGGGACCTTTGGTCGGGCGCACGCAGCGGATGATGTCCGCGTTGACGAGGTGCTTGCGGGCTGCGGCGAGGCGCAGGCGGCCCCAGCCGAAGTGCTTGGCCAGGCCGTTGGCGACCATGAAGGTTGCGTTGGGGCCATTTTGGGCGCGGAGCCAAGTAACCAAGGCCACGGCATCCATGCCGCCGGTGTTGACGAGCTGGTTGACTTCTTCGGTTGCGACATAGGCGCCAGTTTTGCCGAACCGGTTGAGGCCCTTTTCCGTGCACTCCCAGGCGGAGCGCGCGCTGCGCATGACCTCGGCGTCTGGCAATGGGAACTGGCAGACTTCGCGGTTGAAGGTCGCCGCCACGTCGAGGAGGTCGTTGAAGCTGTCGCACCGCGGCGCGTGCCTCATGCAATGTGACCACAGCTCTTTATTGCGTTGTCCTTTTGGCACCTTCGGCGCATCCCATAGGGCCGGGAGGTGGTCGAGATCATTGATCGAGCCGTGGATGATCTCGTAGTTGCGACCGGTCACGCACGAGGTAGGCGGCAAAACGACCAGGCCATTGCCGAGCAGGTCCCGACTAGGCTCGAACCCGATATCCCGGGGTTCGCCGTTGTGCCGATAGTACGCGTGGAATCCGCCTTTCGCTGGCGTGCGCACGATGAATGGGCTTTGCCCGAAGCGGGCCATGGCGTCGGCGAGATCGGTTTCCCTGCTGCTGTCCACATCCAGCACGGTGATCCGGCTCCGCTTGCCGGCCCAGAAGCCGACGCCGGCGTTCGGGAACTGCCGCACGAGTCGCGCGCTGTCCGCGATCTCCTGCAGCTGCGGCTCCTTGATGCATGGCTTCTTGACGCTCACGGTAACTGGGGCCTGGATGGGAATGGCCGCGATGCCGTGCTCGGCGTAGCGCGGCTGAAAGTCAGCAAACGTCCCACGACAGGACCTGCGCTGGGTCATTCTGCCGCCTCGGCTGGGAGGTGGGTACCGGGCGCATCATCCTCGGCCGTCCTAGACGACCCATCCGTCAGGTGCAGGGCCTTCCAGCGGGCAAATCTCGGGGGCCGGGCGTCCCGTTCCTCGACGGTCAGGCCAGCAGCGACACCCAGGCAAGCGTGCAGGCTTTCGGTGCTCGAGCCCCGGTGTCGCATGACCAACACCGAGCGCGGATCATGTCCCTCACGCAGTAGCACGCGAGCTGCATCGAGGAAGGGCTGTCGGCTCGACGCGACAAGGACCCGGCCATCTAACCGAGCCGCGAATCTGTCGTGATGCCCGACCGGCTCGACGATGATCTCGATGACGGGTGCCTTGCCGCGGTGGGTGGCGGTGTGTATCTTGGACAATGTCGTGGTCCTTTGCGATTGGCGTCGTGGGATCATTTCGGGCGCCGGGGTCTACCGCCTCGTGCGCCCGTTTTCTTTGATTGCTATGCGGATTTGCGCACCCGGACGGGCTGCTGCTCGGTGTCCGCCAGGTGACGCAAATATTTGATCCAGCTGTATTCGATGCGCCTGCCGCTCCGCGTGTATGGCGGGCCGGTGCGTTTCGCGCGCCATTCCCGTAAGGACCGGGTCGTTGTTCCAATCCGTTGCGCGAATTCTGCTTCGCTCAGGCGATCGCCGTCGTCGTAGGGAAGAATAGGATTGGACATGCTCTCCACCATCGGTTCGATTTCCGACGGTGGAAGTATGAGGCAGGTCGTGCCGTTACCGCACGGCGATAATTCGCGAAATTATTTCTCGGAAAGGTCTTTCAGGAGGGGGCCAAATGTAACAACGTGCCAAAGATAAATTATTCGTCGCCACTCATCGGCCGTGCGCGGCACCCTCTTCATGCCGTAGTACTTCGCGATATTTGTCTTGAGCGTTTTATCATCTTTGTCCTGCAGGCGTTCTCCCCACCTTGCTGATGTGCTGTTGAGCGCATTGCCGAGCGCGTCGGCTGGACGTTCGGTCTTCTGAATCTCTATGGAGAAGGCATGTGCCAGGCACATGTAGTCATCACTCTCCTCGTTCCCGCGCGGTTGCAACGGGTGCCCTGGCCCGCGCTTGGCGTGCGGGAACCCGAGGATCGACGGCAGCACAGTGCGATAGTCCTTCGAGCGCGCGGATTCCGGTGAGAGCATGCGTTCTGCGCAGGCTATGAGGTAATCACGGACCCAATCCGGGAATTCGCGTTTGTGCTCTCCGCAAGTCTTTATCGCCTCCCACACATAGTATGGATTACGCGTTTCCTCCCACTGTGCGCGATCGTGCGGCAGGGAATGATCCGGATCGCGGAAGTAGGCGAGGAGGGCTTCACCGAAGGGGAATTGTTCGCGATCTTTTTTCATGACCGCCGACCTTTGATGGGCAGCACGTCGGCGCCGCCCTTCCCTGCCCCGGCGATCGTGCCGGCGATTGCTGCCGCGGCTGCGCGCAGCGGGTCGTCGCCAAGATGCGCGTATTTTTCCGTCGTGCGGCTCAATGTGTGCCCGAGCAACTTTCCGAGCACGAGGAGGCTTAGGCCACGCGCCGCACCGATCGAGGCGAAACTGTGCCGCGCGTCATACAATCTTGCTTGAAGTAGCGCGGCTGGGAGTTCGATCTTCTGCCGTGCTGCCACGCCCAAGCATTCCTTGACAGTCGGCTCCCGTCCAAGTCCTTCGCGCAGATCGGCAACCAGTTTGGCAATATGGTTATCCTTGGAGTCTCCCCACAGGAGCACGGTTGCGCGCTCCCGCACCGCACCCCAGCAGTCCCAATAATCCTTGAGCGGCTCGTCGGCCTTCTGCCCCGGAAATATCCAGTCCTTCGCGCGGTACTTGCCGCGCCGCTTACGAATGCGCTGGATCAGCTCGATTGCGGGCGGGCTGAGGGGAATCCGATGCTCCCGTCGTTGCTTGGTGTGAGCCGAGGGCTTCACCCAATTGCCGGGCTCCTTTTCGAATTGCTCCCAGGTCGCAAGCGCCGCCTCGGCGGGCCGGCAGCCGGTCAGCATCACTAGGCGGATACAATCGGACGCGGGTGTCGAGCCGTAGGCCTCTAGGGCATCGCCGAGCGCAGCAAGCTCGGCCTCGGAGAAGAATCGCTCCCGCCCCTGTTCTGGATTGCGCTGCACTCCCCGGCAGGGATTTCCCATCGATGCATCGCGCCAGGGCTTCGCTTCGCCAGCGCGTGGCAGCAGCGACAGGGAGAACATCTTCGATGCTACGGCGATGACCCTGTTCGCTCGAATGGGCCGGCCGCTCGCCGTGATGCTCTTGTGCAGCTTCTCGATGTCGCCGAAATGGATATCGACAACAGCGCGCTTCAGACCCAGGCTATTGCCAATCTCCTTCAGCATCCGCCGCTCGTCCTTCGCTCGGCGGCCTTGCGCCTTTCTCGGAAGGTGTTCCTCGACGTACCGATCAATAAGGTCCTGCACGGTGGCCGCGTCCCGCCTCTCGCGCTTGGCCACGGCAGGATTCTCGCCTTGGTCGACCCGCTTCCGGAGTTCCCTCGCCTCGGCTCTTGCCGCCGTGGTGGACCATGTCGGATAGGCGCCGATCGAGTAGCGCCGTTCATCACCGCGGGTGTCACGGTAGTTGATGAAGAACGACCGGGCCCCGCCCGGATGGCGTTTGGTGGGCGCGAAGACGCCGCAGCCGAACCCTTTGACTGCCTTTTGGTGATCCGTGTCCCAGATGGTGATTGCGCCGGTCTTT
>WNGK01008443.1_pt1 | contig 11420 bp, 7 predicted proteins | sample 5400601 | NCBI WGS metagenome assembly WNGK01 (sample SAMN13153376, study PRJNA577476) | soil metagenome | isolation source: 60 cm soil or saprolite under Garry oak tree replicate 1 | place: USA:California | collected 2016-06-15
ATTTTTGCGTGGCTAGGGGATGTTTTTGCCGCGACGAACGCCATTGCCAGAGCTGCAGACAAAAGTGTTCCAGCAACCGCGATGCGTAGAGATGATAGAGTAGGACGAGTAAACCAACGAGTAGTTTTCATAATTGTGAAGTAACTAGTTTAAGACTTCGATTGATGCAGCGCTATGAGACCTTAGTCTCATATCCCACACAGTGTGAATAAGAGTTGAGTGAACTATGACCGTGGCAACTTGATAAAGAAAAGCAAGGCAATTCTTCTAGTTTCTGGAATGCTTGTGAATAATTGTGAATAACTCTAAAACCCTTCGGTGTGACAAATAAGCGTCCCTCGAGCATTGCGGCGATGAGCGCATTTGCACGCGACGAAAGTCATAGGATCGCTGTTGTGTGCGAAAATCCTTGAGTTTATCGGCCGCTTCGGTGTAGTGGAGGATGAAGTCGCAAACCCCAAGGCGAGTTCGAAAGTTCCTAATTCTCCTCCCATCAATCCGGTGACGGATGCTGCAATCGCGCCGGATCCTCGGTCCAATTCTCCGTCGAACAGCTCGATTATCTCGCCCTAATTTAATTCGGCAAATAAACGCGACAGGTCGATGGGCCCGAATGATTGGACGACGCAACGCAACCGCACCTGTCGAGTAACTTTCAATCAGCGGACTGCGTAGTGTCCGTGAATCCAGACGCGGTGGCCGTGACGCCATCCGTCCCAATGTCCCGGGATCCAAACGTAATAAGCTCCACCGTACCAGTAGCCGGGACCATGAACATAATAGGGCTGATCGCCGACTCCGATCACATGAACGGCCTGGCCTAACGAATGTCCCAATCCCGCCTTCGCTACGTGATGACGTGGCAGGTCCGCGCGAAGGCGCTTTTGCTCACCTTCTGAAACCGGCTGCTTATTTAATCAGCAGGGTCTGTAATGGCCGTGGATCCAGACGGTGTGATAGCGATTCCAATGCCCCGGAATCCAGCACCAGTAAGCCCCACGAGCCCAATAGCGCGGGCCATGAACGTAATACGGCCGATCGCCTACGTCGATGCTGATAGATACCGATCGCATTGGCGGTCGTGGTAAAGCCGCTCATGCAAAACAAAGCGGCGAAAAGTAACCCAAGTTTCTTCATAGTTGTCTCCTCCGTATTTAGTTAGACGATTCCGAGCGTGCGTTATTTAACCACGATTAGGCAAGCCAAATGTCAGACCAAAACCGGCTCACTCGCCGGCTCGATCCATTTTCCATGTTCGCGGATCAAATCTTTTAGCCGGTCCACCGCCTCCGCTTCCGGAATGTTGAATTTCACGGCGGCCTTACCGACATACAAATTCACTTTGCCGGGCGCGCCACCCACGTAACCAAAGTCGGCGTCCGCCATTTCTCCCGGCCCGTTTACGATGCAACCCATGATCGCGATCTTCACGCCTTTAAGGTGTGACGTGGCCGCTTTGATTTTCGCAGTCGTGGTTTGCAAGTTAAATAAGGTGCGCCCGCACGATGGACAAGCGACGTAATCCGTTTTAAAAATGCGCGATCCGGCAGCTTGCAGAATGTTGTAACTCAAACGCAACGTCTGCCCGGGCGCGTCTTCACCTTGTACCAGAACCGCGTCGCCGATTCCATCGCAAAGCAACGAGCCGATGTTGGTCGACGCAATCAGCAGCGTCTGAAGAAAATCTCTGCTCTCATCCTTCATTCTTCTTCCTTCATCTTTCAGGAGGATTGGATGCCGCGGTTGCAGTCTTGCCGCCAGCAAACGGAACGCCGTGATGACGGGAAGATCGACATCGTCCTTCACCGTGACGAACCGCGGTTCAGAGCTTCGATTCAGTTTCGTAATCGCGTCGGCATCGCGGGGATCGATCTCCCGGATTTGCGCACTCTCGTAAACGATCTCCGGCTTGTAATCGCCCATTTTGTCGATCTTGTGCGCGATCTTGTCGAAATTTTCTTGCCCAACAACGACGCGAATCAGTTCTTCGCCACCGAGTCGCACCCCGTCGCGCTCAATCGTTTCGCTGGCCCGTCGCCGATACGAAAATGGATCGAACGAAAGATCGACATCTTCCGTGGTGGCCGCCGTCTCGGCGGCCCTGCGCGAGGTCAAATTGACCAGCGCTCTCGCCACCGGGATTTCGTGCGGGCTGTCTTCGGTCAACGAAACGCGGATGGTGTCGCCAATTCCATCGGCCAGGAGGGAACCGATTCCAATTGCGCTCTTGATTCGCGCGTCTTCGCCCTCGCCGGCTTCAGTCACGCCGAGATGGACGGGATAATTCCAATCGGGGCCAAGCTCATTCAATCGCGCCACCAGCAACCGATAAGCCGCGATCATGATTTTCGGGTTGCTCGCCTTCATCGAAAAAACGAAGGCGTGATAATCCAGATCGCGCGCGATCCGAGCGAACTCGAGCGCGCTCTCCACCATCCCGAGCGGCGTGTCGCCGTATCTATTTAGAATGCGGTCGCTGAGCGATCCGTGATTCGTCCCGATCCGCATGGCGATGCCGCGCTTTTTACAAAGCTCGACCAGCGGCGTGAATCGCTCGCGGATCCGATTCAGCTCGCCGGCGTATTGTTCGTCCGAGTATTCGCGAATGACGAATTTTTTTGAGTCGGCGTAATTGCCGGGATTGATCCGCACTTTGTCGACCCACTTCGCCGCTTCCATGGCTGCTTCGGGTTTGAAATGGATATCGGCCACGATCGGCACATCGCAGCTGCGTTCGCGCAAACCTTTGACGATGTTTTCCAGATTGCGCGCGTCCTTCACCGTCGGCGCGGTGATCCGCACGATCTCGCAACCGACGTTCGCCAGCTCGATCGTCTGCTGGATCGACATCTCCGTGTCCATCGTGTCACACGTGATCATCGATTGGACCCGAATCGGATTGTTTCCGCCAATCCCGACCTTGCCGACGCGCACCTCGCGCGTCGCGCGACGCCGATACTGCAATGGGTTCTCGCAATAGCGCATTGGTCAGGCTGGATTCGGCTCGACCAAGACGGCCGTGCCGTAACACAAAACTTCCGTCACGCCCTGCATAATCTCAGTCGCGTCATAACGCAGTCCGATGATCGCGTTCGCGCCAAGATCGCGAGCATGTTGCAAACAAAGTTCGAGCGCGTGCTCGCGCGTTTTCTCGCACAGATCGGTCAGGATCGTGATATTCCCGCCGACCAGCGTCTGCAAGCCGGCGCCGATCGTTCCGATAATCGAGCGCGACCGCACGATGATGCCGCGAACAACGCCGAACGTTTTCACGACGCGATAGCCCGGCAATTCAAATGCCGTCGTTGTCATGGACGGATTCATGAATCAAATCTAGAAGCTGCGCCCGGCCGGCGCAATCCGCTTAGGGCACGTCCCGATCTTTGGTCTGCGACTGAGGAGCGTATTTATCGAGGACGCGTTTCACGAATGGCAAATCCTGGACATCGAAAAAGCTGATGTAAGCAATCGCGCCAATGATCAAAACAGTGCAGACGCCTTGCACCACTTCGAGCACGCGCATATTCAGAGGTTTGCGTCGGATCGATTCGATCAATCCGAACAGAATGTGCCCGCCGTCCAGCACCGGAATCGGGAGCATGTTCAAGATCGCGAGATTGACGTTCAGAACTACGCTCAGCCAAAGGGCCAGCTGCCAGCCGCGCTCGCTCACGAAGAACAAATAATAAATTCGTCCAATCCCGATCGGCCCGCTGAGGTGCTGCAGTTTGATGTCGGACTTGGGCGAAGCGACTGCGCCAAGCGTATTAAACGTGCTCGTCACGCTGTTACGAACTAGTTCGACCGGGTTGGGATGTGCGATGGACATTTGTCCACTCGTGTCCCATTGAATTCCGATCCGTGGCTGCATTTTTCCATCAGTTAGCAGCGGCACCGGTTTTACCGGCACTTCGAACCTCGAACCACCGCGCTCCACCTCGAGCGTCAATGTTTCGTCAGGATGTTTTTTAATGTACTCAAGGAGCGCGACCGGATTGTAGATCGGTGTGTGATTGAATCCGCGAATGATGTCGCGCGAGCGCAGGCCGGCGGCCGCCGCGGGCGTGTTCGGTTCGACTTTGTCGATGATTGCCGTTTCCGCCGGAAGGATGAGCAATTGCCGAACACTTTTTCTGCGCCAGCCCCGCGTTTCGGCTTTGTAGGGCTCGACTTGGACCGTTTGCACTTGTCCGTCGCGCTCGAATTTCACGGGAACGGTCTCGCCTTCACTCCGCACAACCGCCCAGCTCACGCTGTCATTCATCCCGAGAAAACGAGTCACTCGTTTTCCATCCACTTCTAAAATCTTGTCGCCCGGACGCAGGCCCACTTTTTCCGCTGGCGAATCGGGCATGATGTAGCCGACAACTGTGGTTGTGTCCGACTCGCTGACGGGATAACCGACAATCCACACGATCGCAGCGAACACGATCGCCAGCAGCAAACTGAAAAATGGACCAGCCACGGCGACGATGATTTTATCCAGCGCCGATACGGGCGGAAGGTGGGCGCGATCGACGTCCGCTTTTCCTTCAATGATGTCCATCGGCGCCAGCTGCGGCAGCGCCACGAAACCGCCGAACGGCAGTGAGCCTAACGAATATTGGACGCCGTCGATTTTCTTTTTCCAAAGCGGCTTGCCGAACCAGACCCCGAACTTCTCGACGTAAAGACCGCGCCAGCGCGCCGCCAGGAAATGCCCGATCTCGTGGACGACGATGAGCAAATTGAAAATGACCAGGACCTCGAAGATAACGAGGATGACGCGACCGATGTGAAGAATCATTGCGCTAGCTGATTATTTTTTCCCGATGGCGGCGGTCGCTTCCGCGCGCGCCCACTGATCGGCGGCCAATATCGCATCGAGATCGGGATGTGCAACGGTGCGATGTCGATCCATCACTTGCGCCACCGTTTCCCAGATTTGCGGAAATCGTAGATGTCGATTCAAAAACGCGGCCACCGCGACTTCGTTGGCTGCGTTCATGACCGCGGGCAAAGTCCCGCCGGTCTCGCCCGCGCGGCGCGCGAGCTTGATCGCCGGAAAATCTTCGTAGCGCGGAATTTCGAATTCCAATTTGCCCAATGTCGAGAAATCGAGCGGCGGCAGCGTGTTCGGCACCCGGTCGGGCCAGGTGACCGCGTACTGGATTGGAAAACACATGTTCGAGTAGCTCAACTGCGCCAGGGTCGAGCCATCCGCGAATTCCACCATCGAGTGGACGATGCTCTGTGGATGAATCACGATTTCCACGCGATTCATCTCCACCCCGAAAAGCCAGTGCGCCTCGATCATCTCAAGCCCTTTATTGAACAGCGTCGCCGAATCGATGGTGATCTTAGGACCCATGTTCCAGGTGGGATGCTTGAGCGCTTCCTCGACCGTAACATCGGCAAGCTGATTTGATGGCGTTTCACGAAATGGCCCGCCTGACGCCGTCAAAATAATCCGGCGAACTTCCGATGGCCGGCCATCCAGGCACTGAAAGATTGCGTTGTGCTCCGAATCAACCGGCAACACTCGCACGCCATGGTCGCGCGCTTCACGCATCACGATTTCGCCGGCCATCACCAGAATTTCTTTGCTCGCAACCGCGAGATCTTTGCCCGCTTCAATCGCCGCCAGTGCTGGGCGCAATCCTCCTGTTCCAACGATCGCTACCAGCACCAGGTCGGCGTTGGTTAGGCAAGCGAGCTCGCGCAATCCGACTTCGCCGGTAAAAATCCGAGGTTGGTAATCGAGATCGCGCTGCAAGATGTCTATCTTCGTTTCATCGACCAAGCAGATTGCTTCTGGCCGCGTTTTGTTCGCCGCCGCCGCCAGCTTCTCCGCGTTGCTGTTCGCGGCCAGTCCGACAATCTCCATTCGCTCCGGAATGTCGTGCGCCACTTTCAACGTGCTGTCGCCGATGGATCCGGTCGCGCCCAACACCACGACGCGTTTACGTTTCATTTCCATTCATCCCGGTTACGACACCCGAATCACAAGGCGTAGATAAAAAAACAAAAGCGGCGCGGTGAAAAGCAGACTGTCGATTAAATCGAGCGCGCCGCCGATCCCCGGCAGGAGATTTCCGGAATCCTTAACCCCGGTGCTTCGTTTGATGATCGACTCAGCCAGGTCGCCAATAACCGCGGCAAAGCCGAGCAACAAACCAAGCACGGTGGCGTGCGCCCAGCTTAACATCGACAAGTGCCCCGGCATCAATTTGAACAAGGCCAAACTGCAAGCCAGGGCAAAACCGAGCGCGCCGAAAAATCCTTCCCACGTTTTCTTGGCGCTGATTTGCGGAACCATCAGATGCCGGCCGATGGCGCTCCCGGTAAGATACGCTCCCATGTCGCTGAATTTGGTGACTGCGATTAGATACAAAACGTAAAACTGTCCAGTTACCATTCCAACGCTGGCTCGCGGAGTCAGGTATACGATCTTCGTAATGAAATTGAACAGCCAAAGCACGTAAAGAAGGCCAAACAGCGTGTAAGCCATCGCTTGCAGCGGCTCGTCGTGCCGCAAGCGCGCAAACATTTGCCGCGCAAACATCGTCACCAGAAAAAAGAACAACAGCGCCACTTCGAAGTCGTAGGAACCGGCCGGGCCGATGGTGGAAAAATAATGAAAACTTCCGGCCAGCATGATCGCTCCGCAGATCAATCCGATGATTTTGAAATTCGGCAGGTGCGCGTGGTCGAGCATCCGATAAAATTCGAGCAGCGCGATCAAACCAAATACGCTGATCAACAACCAAAAGAAAACTTCGTACCCGGAAAACGCGATCAGGAGCGCGATCGACCAAAGCACGACCGTGCTGACGAACCGCAGAATGAAAACCGAGCGCGGTGTAGCGCTTTCTGACGCGGCTTGTTCGAGCATGACGGGCATGCAGGTTTGATTTTCCTGACCCAGACGAACTTTGTCCACAGATTACACAGATTTTCGCAGATTAAACTGAGAAACTCCCTCTGATAATCTGTGTGAATCTGCGAAATCTGCGGATAGACTTACCTCGTGCAAAAAACGATGCAGGCCGTCGTAAAGGCGAAAGCGGAGCCGGGATTGTGGCTCGAGCAGGTTCCGGTTCCAGAAGTTGCGGGTGACGACGTCCTCATTCGCGTCCTCAAGACATCCATCTGCGGCACCGACGTACATATATATAACTGGGACGCCTGGGCGCAGAAAACGATCCCCGTGCCGATGACCATTGGCCATGAGTTTGTCGGTGTAGTCGATCGCGCCGGCGATCATGTGAAAGGTTTTGCCAAAGGCGACCTCGTGGTCGGTGAGGGTCACATTACGTGCGGCCATTGCCGCAATTGTCTCGCCGGTCGCCGCCACCTTTGTCCAAACACACAAGGCGTCGGCGTGAATCGCAGCGGCGCATGGGCCGAGTTCGTAGCGATCCCGCAATCAAATTGCTGGCATGCCGATCCATCGATTCCGCTCGATGTTCTTTCGTGTTTCGATCCTTTAGGCAACGCCGTTCACACTGCGCTTTCGTTCGATCTCGTCGGCGAAGACGTGCTCATCACCGGCGCCGGCCCGATCGGCTGCATGGCGATTCCGATCTGCAAACACGCCGGCGCGCGTTACGTCGTCATCACCGACGTCAATCCGTATCGACTCGATCTTGCATGCAAGATGAAGGTCGATCTTGCCCTAGATGTGCGCACCGAAAACCTGACCGACGCGATGAAGAAACTCGGCATGAAAGAAGGTTTCGACGTCGCGCTCGAAATGTCGGGCAACCCGAAAGCATTCGACGACATTCTGCCGAACCTGTTTCACGGCGGCAAAATCGCGTTGCTCGGTATTATGCCCGGCACGTCCGCGATCGATTGGAACGTCGTCGTCTTCAATCAATTGACGATCAAAGGAATTTACGGCCGCGAAATGTACGAAACCTGGTACAAAATGACTGCGCTGATTCAGTCCGGCCTCGACATTTCACCCGTCATCACCCACCGCTTCCCTTACCCCAAATTCAAGGAAGCGATCGAGCTGATGAAATCCGGCAAATCCGGCAAAATCTTCCTCGATTGGGAGGCCACTGGTCCTTAGGACGGCTTCATAAATAGCCTCTGATGCCTCAAAATTAGGCCAAAAGAACCTCGACTTTTCGCGGCTCTTTATAGTAAGAACCCGACTCGTGTCACAACCAGAAAGCCAGCCTGTTATAGATGAGGGTGGCGCCGTTTTCACGTGTGGGGCCAATTTCTACACGGACCGCGATGTTATCGACGCCGCTCTTTTCCGCGGCGAACTAGACCCAGTTCGGGCGGAATTGCTACGCTGCGTAGAGTGTGAAAACCAATCTGGCGACGCTGAGATGGACGACGCAACCATTGACGCGGCAGTGGAGAAATTTCGCTACGACCATGATCTGATCACGGCCGAGGAAGTGGAGCAATGGCTCGAAGTGCGCAGCCTGACGATGGATGACTTCGGCGATTATTTCGCACGGCACTACTGGGGAGATAATTTGAAGGGCAAGGTTGCGACGGAAACAACCGATTACCTTTCGGCGCCGGAGGAAATGCGCGCGTTGCTCCGAGCAGAGCTTATTCTCTCCGGCGAATTCGACCGCATGGCGACGCGCTTGAGCTGGCGCGTAGCCGGTGGCCAGGAAGTGAAAGAAGATGTCGACCTTGCGAATGAAAGAACCGAGTTCTTCAAGGAAGCGGGCATTAATGAAAAAACCTTGCCCACCTGGCTAAATGGAATCGGACGTGACGAGCAATGGCTCAACGAGATGCTGCGCCTAGAAGCGATCCATAACCGAATTCGCGCTCAACTTCTCACGCCGAAGAACCGGCAGCGCGAACTGTCCGGCCTGCGCTTGTCGTTGACCCGACTGGAGGTAGAAATGCTGGAGGTCGAATCGAAGGACGCCGCTAGCGAAGCGTCGCTTTGCGTAAAGGTGGACGGGCTTTCCATGGAAGAAGTTGCCAAGGAGGGGCGCTATCCATATCGGCAGCAACAGCTTTTGGTCGAAGACGTAGAGGCCGAGCTCCAGCAAAAGTTTCTGAGTGTTCCCGCCGGAAGTGTGCTCGAGCCAATCGCGCGCGGAGATGGCTTTCAATTGTGCCGGGTCACGAAAAAAGTGGAACCTAACGTGGACGATCCGGTTGTGCAGGAGCGCGTGGACAAACGGCTGCTTGAGCTTCATTTCGCCAGGCTCGTCAGCACCTACATCCAGTGGCAGGGGCCGATGACCAAATGAAAACGGAAGAAGATGCCGCCTTAAGACGTTCGTCGTTCTTTCAGTTCCTGCCGGACGACGTCTTCGAAAAAATCAGCTCATTGCTGAAAGAGGAACATTACGAGTTTGGCGACATCATCGTGCGCGAAGGTGATCCGGCCGACGCGTTTTATGTGCTTACGTCCGGGCGGGCGCGCGCGATCAAGATCATGCCGAACAGCGACGAAGTCGCGCTCGGGGCGCTGCGCCCGGGCGATGGTTTTGGCGAGGCCGCGCTGGCCGAAGGCGGAACGCGCAAGGCGACGGTGCGGTGCAGCACGGCGGTGGAGGTCGTTCGACTCGATCGCGAAGATTTCTTGCAGCTGGTCAAGCGAGTTCCGGAACTGCGACACCACGTCGAGATGACGGGACGGCAACGCGCGCTGCAAGGTTTTCTCTATCAGTTCAGCAATTTTGGCCGCCTGCCCGTACCGGCTTTACGCAGCATGATGGAGAAGCTGACTCCGATAACCTGCGAAAAGGGCGGGCTCATCATTAAGGAAGGCGATCCGGCCGGACCCATGTTCATCTTAGAAAAGGGGCGGGCACGCGCTTTCCTTTCCAACAACGGAAAGGAACGCAATCTCGCATTTTACCGCGACGGCGATTACTTCGGCGAATTGTCGATCTTGAACGGTTCGCCGCGCGCGGCTTCGGTGGAAGCATTCACAGAGTGCCGGCTGCTCGCGCTCGAGCCGAAAACGGTCCGCGAATTAAAAAGGAAGTTTCCGGAATTCGAAAATCTGCTGACGGAACGGCTCGCGCAATATCAGGCGAAGACGGAAGCGCGCATCCCGCTTGATTTTACGGTCGAAAATCTTCCGGCCGAAACCGCGGTGCACGACAAGGTCGCGCTCGACGAACAACAACCCGAGGCGGAAAGCGAAGATGGCGCGGAACCATTTGCAGACGAAAAGGGACTCTTCCGCAAGAGCAAGAAACGGATCCGCCGCTTCGAGCACATTCAACAGATAGACGAGATGGATTGCGGCGCGGCGAGTCTGGGAATGATTTGCCGCCACTACGGGCGAAAGGTCAGCCTGGCGCGCATCCGTCAGCTTTGTCACACCGCCACCGATGGCACCAGCCTGAAGGCGTTGTGTCGCGCGGCCATCGAGCTCGGTCTCGCTGCCCGTGCGCTAAAAGTTTCGTTGCGGAATCTTCCAAATCTTCCTTTGCCTTCAATCGTTCACTGGGAAGGCAACCACTGGATGGTGCTCTACGATGTCGATGAAAAGTTTGTGCGCGTAGCCGACCCGGCTCTAGGACACCGGCGAATTCCCCGCCACGAGTTCGAACAAAAGTGGTCTGGTTACGCCGCTCTTTTCGATTACACGATCGCTTTTGAGCAAGCCCCCGAATCAAAGGCGACCCTCTCATGGCTCTTGCCGTTCTTCGCGAAGTTTCGCCGAACATTGGTGCAAGTCGTGTTGTTGTCCGTTGCCGTCAGCATTCTTTCCCTGCTGTTTCCGGTTTTCACCGAAATGGTCGTCGACAAGGTCATTGTCGAAAGAGACCTCGGCTTGCTTAGCACCATCCTGGTGGGAATGGGAGCCGCGCTCTTTTTCGTGCAAGCTTCTTCGCTCGCGCAGGAATATTTGCTCTCGTTTGCGGCGGTGCGTCTCGACACCGCCATCCTCGATTTCTTAAGCCGTCAACTCCTGGCCCTGCCCATGACCTACTTCAGCAGTCGTCGCACGGGCGACATTCAACGGCGGCTCGACGGCGCTCGCCAAGTCCGGCAGTTTGCGGTCGGAAGCGGCATCGGCGCGTTGCTTGCCCTAGTGCAGCTCACGGGCGCGCTCTGTCTAATGCTTCTTTACAGCCCGTCGTTGACACTCGCGTTTCTTGCCACCACCCCGCTCTACGGCGGATTGATGTATTTTTCACGCAAAGTCCTTCGTCCGTTGTTTGCCGATGTGGAGGAAAACCAGGGGAAATACAGTTCGCATCAAATCGACGCCATCAAGGGAATTGAAGCGGTCAAGGCGGCCGCGGCAGAATCGGTCTTTCGCGACACGATGCTGAACGAGTTCCTTTCGGTTTCGAAGAAAATATTCCGGAGCAGCTTCATCGTTATGTCCTACGACAGTGTGCTGCAAACAATCGGCATGCTTTCAACGGCAATCTTTCTCTGGGTCGGCGCGCATCAGGTCATAAATGGGAGTCTGAGCATTGGCG
>WNGK01007501.1_pt1 | contig 11419 bp, 7 predicted proteins | sample 5400601 | NCBI WGS metagenome assembly WNGK01 (sample SAMN13153376, study PRJNA577476) | soil metagenome | isolation source: 60 cm soil or saprolite under Garry oak tree replicate 1 | place: USA:California | collected 2016-06-15
CGACCAACTGTCCGGTGTGGACATCTGGGGCCAGGTCGGGAAACCGGCCGGCGACCGCGCCCAACAGTTCGTCGCGGTCGAACCCGACGGGATACGGATCGATGCCGGCCGCGCGCAGGGCAGCCAGCTTGGCGATCCGGACCCGCACCTGTTCCGGCCGCCGACACCGGTGCGCCGGCGGACCGGGCGGCCGTTCGTCGATCTCCCGCACCCGCGCGACGAAGTCCTCGGCCACCCCGGCGCTGCCCAGGGCCCGATCCGCGCCGCGTCGTACCAGTGACCGGACGCTGGGCACGAAACCCTCCGCGACCCCGGCCACGATGCCCACCCTGGGCAGCTTGCGACCTCGGTGGTAGCAGATGAACCGGGGCTGCCAACCGGGCCCGTACTTGGCGTTGGACCGGTAGAGCGACTCGAGCTGGAAGAACCGGGACGCCAGCGACAGCACCGCGCGCCACGCCCGCAGCACCGGCCCGGCGCCGACCTTCTCGCCCTCCTCGAACACCGCGCGGAACATCGCGAAGTTCAGCGAAACCCGCCGTACGCCCAGCGTTCCGGCCGCCGCCACGAGTTCGGCGACCATGTACTCGTTCAGGCCGTTCTCGGCGGACCGGTCGCGGCGCATCAGGTCCAGCGACAGCCCGAAGCGGCCCCACGGTACGAACGACAGCAGCCCGCGCAGGTCGCCGTGCCCGTCGTAGGCGGCGACCATCACGCACCGGCCGTCGGTCGGATCGCCGAGCCGGCCCAGCGCCATCGAGAAGCCGCGTTCGGTCTCGGCGCCGCGCCACCGTTGGGCCAGGTCGAGGATCGTCGTCAGCTCGGCCGGCGACAGGTCGGCGTGGCGGCGGATGACCGTGGTGTAGCCGGCGCGGCGAACGCGGCTGACCGCCTGGCGGACCGACTTGCGGCTCGGCCCGGTGAGGCTGAACTCGCGGATGTCCAGCACGGCCTCGTCGCCGAGCTCCAGGGCGCGCAGGCCCGCGTCGGTGTAGACCTTCGCGCCGCGCTGGCTGGCGCCCAGGACGCCGGGCTGCCAGCCGTAACGGCGGCTCTCCGCCAGCCACGCGCGGACCGCGTCCGGCCAGGCCGCCGGGTCGCCGATCGGGTCGCCGCTGGCCAGGGTGGTGCCGCCGAGTACGCGGTAGGTGAGCGCGGCGCGGCCGTTGGGCGCGAACACGACGCTCTTGTCGCGGCGGGTGGCGAAGTAGCCGAGCGAGTCCAGTTCGCCGTAGTCCGCGAGCAGTTGCCGGAGGTGCAATTCCTCCTCTTGGGACAACAACCGGCGGCCACGCTCGCTGCGGAAGAAGACCAGCATCGCGAGCAGGGCGACCAGTGCGCCGAACAGTCCCAGTAGGACGGACAGCCAGTCCGGGCCCTCACTGGTCACGCCGAGCGGGCGCAGCGCCAGCGTGCCGCCGGTGGCCTGGTTGGCGGCCCAGACGAGGGTCTCCCCCGTGCCGGACAGCGTGCCGCGGAACATCTCGGCCAGGCCCCAGCCGACCAGCGACAGCAGCACGAGCCCACCCACCAGCACGGCGAGCGCGCGCCGCCACGCGCCGGGGGCCAGTTTCGCCGGGAAAGCAGGTCGCAGCGCCCCCAGGAAGGCCACGGTGACCAGCGAGATCACGTTGCTGACCAGCAGCGGCCCGTCGATGACGGGTGGTCCGTCCACGCCGACCAGCGCCGGGTCGACGGCCTCGACCACCTGGTAGACCAGGCCGATCAGCAGGCCGAGGAGTTGCCAGAGCAGCAGTACCCAGAGCGCGGTCCGCTTGCGGCGGCGCAGCGCCCCGCCGAGCACGGCCAGCACCAGCGCGATGAACAGGTTGCCGTCGACTGGCAGGCCGATCCAGTCGAACAGGCCGACGATGTCGTTGGCCAGGTCGGGCTGTGTCGACCCGATCGCGAGCACGACGAGGGAGGCCCCGGCAGCCAGTTGCACCACGGTGGCCACGCCGCCGGCCGCCGTCCACCGCCATCCGACCGCCATTGGCCGCTCCCGCCGCACGTCGCCTCCCTTTCGTCCTGGTTGCGCCGCTGATTGTCGCGCCGAAGGCTGGACGTCTGTGCACCGGCTCGCGTTGTGTCTCACCGTTTTGGGTGACGCATTGCCCGAGGTGTGAAGCTCGTCGCACAGCCGTGCGATGGGACCGTCCACGGTGTCACTCTCGTCGGGTACACCATCCGCACATCTCGCGGGGACCCGGCAAACCGGGCCTCGACGGAAGGACGGTCGACGACGATGTCTACCCCTGAGCTGGCGGCTCCGTACGGGAACGGCGCCGGTACTGCTAAACCGGTTAAGCGAGTGCGTATCCACCACCTGCAGGAACTGAAGCAACGCGGCGAGCCGTGGCCGATGCTCACCGCCTACGACATGTACGCGGCCGAACTCTTCGACGAAGCCGGCATCCCGGTACTGCTGGTCGGCGACTCCGCGTCGAACAACGTGTACGGCTACGACACGTCCCTGCCGGTGACGGTCGAGGAGATGCTGCCGCTGGTCCGAGCCGTGACCAGGGCGACCAGGCGCGCGCTCGTGGTGGCCGACCTGCCGTTCGGCTCCTACCAGTTGTCACCGGAACAGGCGCTGGCCACGGGCGTGCGGTTCATGAAGGAGGGCCGCGCCCACGCGGTGAAGCTGGAAGGCGGCCGCCGGTTCGCGGCCCACGTCGAGGCGCTGACGTCGGCCGGCGTGCCGGTCATGGGCCACATCGGCTTCACTCCGCAGAGTGAGCACAACCTGGGCGGCTACCGCGTGCAGGGCCGAGGCGACGCCGGTGACGGCCTCGTCGCCGACGCGGTGGCGTTGCAGGAGGCGGGCGCGTTCGCGGTGGTCATGGAGATGGTCCCGGCCGAGGTCGCCAAGCGCGTCACGCACGAACTGCACATCCCGACCGTCGGCATCGGCGCCGGCCCGGACTGCGACGCACAGGTGTTGGTGTGGCAGGACATGGCCGGCCTGCGCCGGGGCCGGACACCCCGGTTCGTCAAGCGGTACGCCGACCTCGCCGGCGTCCTGTCCGACGCGGCGAAGTCCTTCGCCGACGACGTGCGCACCCGCGAGTTCCCGGCCCCGGAACACGCTTTCCACTGATCAGCACCGTAGGGCGTGTCGTCGGCAGGGTCGGCGACACGCCCTACGCATAAGCTATGTCCTGTTACTGTGATCTATCCCAGCCGAGCCCATTGTCGTCATGGACTCGTTCGGTGGGGCGACTGGGGACGTTTGGCGATGCCAATCAGAATATCCTTGCCCAGGTGCTCCTTGATCAGGAATTTCAGCCGTTCACCATCGATAAGTTCCATACGGCCGTGGTCACGCGCCTTCTCCCAGCACTTAGGCGTGAACCAGGAGGTCGTCACCAATATGCCCTTCCCAGCCTTCTTCTCCTCCATCGCGCCGGCCAACTCCCTGACATGACTAACGCCAACGGCGTCCTTGTACCGCTTCGCCTGCACGATGGCCAACCCGCCGACTATGGATGTCTTGTTGGCAATGACCGCGTCGACACCATCGTCATTACTCTGCTGCGTGGTCCAGCCGACGAGTCCTTGCGCCTCGAAAAGCTGCCGAACCAAATGCTCGAAGTTGGTATACGACATCTGCATTAGGTCTGGTCGGGAATCGAGGGTGGCGACCGCATCGAGCCCGTCCACGAATGAATACTTAGTCAGGTCGAAGTCGAGGATCGGCTCGATCGCTTCCAGATCGTAGGGATGACTGGACACTATGGCCTTCAGATGTCGGACGCAAACCTCGGCAGTGACCTGACTGAGATTCGCGTCCGGTGGAAAACTCGGTCGCTCAACATTCAGGCTGATCATACAGGGGTATTCGCGCTGACCTGTCCCAGGATTTATGGCATGCACATGACCATTGAACCCGATCGAAGCGACGAGTCGATCACTGTTGAACAGGTCACGGATACAGATCAACGCCACCTGGCTGATCACGCTACGGTAGAGATCTGAGACATCCTTGGCTTTGCGTTGCGACGACCGAACGTCATCCTTTGTGGACAAAAACTGATAGCTCGCTATTGTCGGTACAACATCGCGCGAGGGCAACTCGAATCGAACCACCAACTGCTCGTTCTGCTGACTGAACGCTACCTCAGCGTTTCGCAGGAATCCCGCGGGTAACGGTACCCGACTCAGGACCATACCAAAATACCATTCAACCGCTCGCTTGTCGCGCCGTCCGAGAGCCTGCACAAGCTTGTCTGTCTCCGCATTGTGGATACGGACAGCGTTCTCCTCCTGCTTTGCCCGCTCCGCATGCTCTGACCTGGCCACAACGACCTTGCGCTGGCGCTCGATCTCTGCCTGGTCCCTGACCTGTCGATCGTTCTCGAATCGCATCTTAGCTGCGGTCAGCTTACGCTGATACCTCTTGGCACCGCCAAAGAGACGGGATATCGGCCCAGACGAAGCCGGTGCGTACTCCCGCCAATCAGGGATCGGCAGCGGATTCGCCAAGTCGCCGAGTCGCAGCGGCGGAACTGTTGACTTCCGACGCAATGAGCCGAGGTCGATCCGAGCTGATCTCGTCAATCCATTGATGAGTACTGAACTGAGTTGATCAACCAGAGCCGACAAGGCCTTGTTCTGGTTCTCAACTTCCAGGCGCCGTCGCTCAAGATAGCGTTCACGATCAGCTTTTGCGGCGGCAATCCGGGCTCGCTCCGCTGCCTTGCGCACCTGTTCGGCCTGGCGCGCCATTGCCTGCTGTTGACGTTGCAGGTTGGCGACGGCACTAGTTCTGCGCCTATTGGCCATAGAGATGGATCATACGGACACGCGGACCACGCCACCTGCTACAAAGGAACGATTGACTACTTTTTGTCCAGAAACCAAGATCACTGTGACTACCGGACCGGGGTTGGCATCCGATGTGGATGCCGACCCCGGTGTGTGTTCAGGCTCCGACAGAGCCGGTTACCAGTTCGGTGAGAACGGGAGTGCCGGGACGAACCGGGCCGCGTCGACCGTCCGTTGCCGCTGGCCAGGTCGTAACCGGGGCCGGCGGTGAAACCGGTGACGGTCTGGATCAGTAGACCTCCGACTTGATCATGCCAAGGAACACGCCCGCCGCTTTCCTGCTGAACAACAGCACGGGCCGCTCATCCTCGGGCAGCGCGGCCTGCTTGGTGTCGCGGTAGCCGACCAGATCGCCGGCCCACCCGGTCTCCACACACGATGAGTTGTCGGCGCTGTACGTGGCCTTGCGCCAGTTACAGATCACTGGATTTCCTTTCTCACCCCGGCGATCAACGCCTGCGACCGCTTCGGGCTGAGCGCCAGGTGACGAAGATGGTTCATCACCTTCTCATAGTCCTCCACCGTGTCGGGTCTGTCGTAGTAGTAGGCGAACCGCCGCGTCTCCTCGTACGCCACCCGCCAGGCATCCTCGAACCGCAGCAGGAAAAACGCACCCTTGAGTGACGGGTGCACCCCGACCGCGCGCGGGATCACCTGGAGGTTGACATTGGGCTGCCCAATCATCTCCAACAGGTGATCGAGCTGGCCAGCCATGACGGCCGCACCGCCGACCGGTCGCCGCAGCGCCTGTTCCTCGACCACCCACCACAGCTCGGCCGGGTTCGTGTTGCGTGTGATGACCGACTGCCGCCGTAGCCGCAGCGCCACGCTCTTCTCGATGTCCACGCCGAGGGTGATCGAGCCGTGGTAGGCGATCAGCTCGCGCGCGTACGCCTCGGTCTGCAACAGCCCGTTGACGATCATCGGATCGAAGACCTCGATGCCACCGGCAACCGCCTCCAGCCCGACGGCCAGCTCGAAATCATCCATGGAGGACGAGGGCTCGATGTCCTGGTCGAACGTGCTCAACTGATCCGGCCGGAGTCGCGCCACAGCCAGCAGTTCCAGCATCAGCGGCAGTCGGTCGGGTCGGCCGAAGAAGTCCGTGAGGATCTCCAGCGCCGGCTGGGACGGTAGGTTCCGTCCGCTGATCAGGTGGGCGAACCCGGCGCGGGACATACCCAGCCGCTCGCCGGCCTGAGTGTGGGTCTTGCCGGCCCGCTCGCACAACCGGTCCAGCTCGTAGCGCAGCACCCTGCGAGCGACCTGGGGGCCAAAGGTCACCTGCACGTCGTCGTTCCTTCCCACATGTTCGCGCACGGTAGTCGGTACAGGATCACCCTAGCTCTCCGGGATGATTTCACCCGTTTGGTACGGGTAGTGGACTGGTGACAAAGTAGCTTCAGGCGTAACGTCTTCCGCAATTAGTAACGCGTTACTTACGCTAACAGACATGAGGAGACCACCGTGATAGCCACCCCGATGAGTCGCGACATGTCCCTGTTCGCGAACGCAACCGTGGACGCCGACGTGGAGATCACTTTGCACCCGGCACGGAGGCTCGACGACGAGACCGTCTCGATCCTGTTCGGACACGAGCGCGTCGCGCTGGAGTTCTATGACGTGGAGAGCCTGGAACGACTACGGGATCTCGCACAAGAGGGAGCGCGGCGACTGCGGACGGTGATCGAGGCGAATACCCGATCGGACGCCGCTCGGGAGTCGGGTTCAGAAAAAGATGCCTGAACAGTTGAGGATCGGTCGGGCACGTCACAGTTGCGGCGGTGACGTGCCCCGGCCGACCTGTCGTCGCCACCGGAACAGGCGGTAGGCGCACGCTGCTGCGCCCTCAGCGAAGAAGACGTTCACGTATACGGCAGTGCCGACTGACGACAGGCTGCCCGGCCCACTGGTTGCCTGGAGACCACTGGCCAGGCCCGCCGCAGCAGAGCCGAGACAGATCAGAAGTCCGGCCACCAGCAGCACTCTCGCCATGACCATGACTGCTGGGGAACCGAGATCACGCAACACGGGCCGCCGCTTGGCGGCTCGCCGGAGTCGCTGGTGTCCGGCATAGAGAATCCACCCGAGCAGCGTTGCGAAGACGAAGCCTCCGATCCCGAATCCGACGTCGGTGCCGCGCGGGGAATGGCCCGTGGTAGCGCTGACCAGCGATCCAACAACACCACCGACCCCAAACGCAGCGCCAAGCGCTGTGCAGAACCACAGCGCGAATCGGATCGACAGGTCAACGAGAAGCCGGACCGGCCCGATGGACCGACGGGACGACGCCAAGTCCGACGCCGTTGGCGAAGGCTCCTGTACGGTCCGGTGCGGTTCGGGCGGCACCCGAACAGTTGGCGCTACGGGATCGGCTGGAGCTGACAACTCATCGCGAAAGTACGACGGATACAACATCTGTCTCGATACCGGCGCCCAAGACGGCAGTTCGGTCGCCTGCGGTTCGGGCGCCGGTGGGGACAGCGCGGGCGATGTGGGTGGGAGTGGTGAGGATGGTGGTTCGCCCGCCGCCGGCACCGATGGCATCCGGGACGCCACAGAAGATTTCGGTGGTGGCGGCTGAGGCGGTGGGGGTGGCGCGCGGCGCAACAAGATCTGGCCGCTGGTGTCGGTCAGCTTGAGTTTCGGCTCCGGAAGCCGGCGCCGTGCCAGGGCAGCGACCAGCGACCGGAACGCCGTGTCCACGGTCAGCGCTTCATCCGGCACCGGTGAACCACCCACCATCAGCGAAATCAGTTCACCGGAGAATGCAGTGAGCCGCTGGCCGACCGGCGAATGGGAGATCTTGTTCTTGGGCGACGATGTGATCACCGCCGTGCCGCCGACCGCGACTTCTCGCGGGTCGATCCCGCCGCCCGACATCGTGCCCAGCGCCATGCCGGAATAACAACAGTCCAAGATCAACAGGCGCTTGCGGGCCGGACTGTCCTCGATGATCTCGCGCACCGCGTCGAATCGGACGGCGGTACCCTCCGGCTCGTCCGGATCGGTGCCTTCGACGGCCAGATAGAGCAGATCACGTGTCGGGTGCCGCAATCCATGGCCGGCGTAGTAGACCAATAGCAGGTCATTAGCTTCCCGCGTAACCACGCGGAGGCGCCGCAGAAAGCTACCCACCGTTTCCGGGCTATCCACAATGGTACAGCCGTCCCCGGACAGGATCCCGAACTGACGATCGGTCAGAGCTGCTGACAGATCGCTGAGATTGTTCCGGACCGCAGGCAGGCTCGGCAGGTGCTCGAAGGCGCTCGTACCGATCAGTACCGCACGAGATAGTGACGGATCCTGGAGTGGGTGCACGTGCCATCACCCACCGTCTGCGAAGAACGTGCTGATTCCTTCGATCAGACTATTGGCATCATCAGCAGATCCACACGTGAGTTCGGCTGTCCGATCGCCGTCGCGTAGCTTCAGTTTCACCCGACCGGCGACCCTACGATGGCCGAGCCAGGCAAACAAAGAAGTGACGAACGTGCCAGCGGTGCCACTGGTCAGCACGACCTGCACCGTGTCCAACACTCCGCCCATCTGTCCGGGCGCAATGGGTTGTTCGACCAGGCTGACCCTGCCACGCAGATCGTCCTCATCACGTAACCAGCGGGCGAACTGCCGCAAATCGTCGTCCGATCCGTCCAGGCTGACAGATACGGTAGGAAAGCTCACGTCCGAAGGCTAACAGCGCCGACAAAACGCAGGCAAGCTGGCTGGTTTGTCATAGAAGCCGAGAGCCGGCATCCGAGGTGGATGCCGGCTCCCGCCGTTTCAGCGATCGACTATCGGTTCGATGAGAACGCGAGTGCCGGGACGAACCGGGCCGCGTCGACCGTGCCGTTGCCGCTGGCCAGGTCGTAACCCGGGCCGGCGGTGAAACCGACGACGGTGTGGGTGGTGCCGTCGCTGTTGGTGAACGGGCCGAAGGTGTTGTTGCCCTGCGTCACGTCCACCACGCCGGCGAAGTTGTGGAAGTTCGCCAAGCGGTACAGCCGGTTGTTGATGTTGCCCAACGAGTGGCCGGCCACCTGGGCCGCCATCGCGACCACGCCGGCGAACTCGGGGCTCGCCTCGCTGGTGCCGCCGACCAGGTGGTAGCCCACCCGGGTCGGGTCGAACGAGAAGTACAGCACGACCGCGCCGTCGACCGCCGCGCTCAGCGAGATGTCCGGGGTGCCGCGGTGGTTGCCGGTCACCTGGCGCACACCGTCCTGGAAGGACGGACGCGGGAACACCGTGGAGACGCCACCGCCACCGGCGCCGCCGCCGACCGAGTTCAGGTCGTTCCACACGACGTCCGGCGCGAGCCGGTTGCCGTTGTCGTCCAGCGTCAGCATGGTGCCGCCGATCGACGTGACCAGCGGGTCTGCCGACGGCCAACTGTTCACCCGCATCGGGAACAGGTCCGATCCGTTGAGCTGGGCGTCCGTGGCACCGTCGTCGCCGGAGCTGGCCAGGACGGTCACGCCGTGCTCGGCCGCGTTGTGGAACGCCGAGCGCAGGTTCAGGAGCGATCCCTTGTTCGGGAAGGTTTCCTCGGTCGCGCCGAAGCTCTGCGAGATCACGTCACCGAGGTGGTGGTCGATCACGAAGTTCTCGGCCTTGACGATCTCCGGGAATCCTTGCACGCCTTCGGTTTCGGCCACCGGTGTCTCTTCGAGCAGGATCTTCGCGCCGGGTGCGAAAACGTGCGACCACTCGACGTCCAGGGTGGTCTCGTCGGCCCAGCCGGTCATGTCGCTGTTCGTCGGATCGAACGGCGGCACCGGGCCGGCGTCCTGGCGGACGGTCAACGACGGCGGATCGGGCAGGCCGAAGGTCTGGTCGAACACGTGCAGGTCGTTGGCGATCGTCGGGGACCCGAAGGAATCCACGATCACGATCGTCCTGCCGCGACCGTCGATGCCCGCGTTGTGCAGCGGAGCGAGGTCGTACGCCTTGGTGAGTTGGGCCGGCTGGTAGCAGTGGATGCCCAGGTTCGCCAGGCAGAATGCGGTGGTCGGTGGGAAGGCGAGGGTCTTGCCGTTGATCGGGTCGTTGATGAACGGATGCGGTGCCACCGAGCCGGGTGCGGCCGCTGATGTGGCTACGGAACCGGCGACAGTTGCCGCCATCAGGCTCATGGCCGCCGCTGCGACCACAGTCGCCGCCGCCAGCCACCGAACCGGACGTAACGCCATGGCTTCCTCCTCAAGCTGGGGAACGCACCTGCAGGGCAGTGCGCTGGGGCGGTAGCCACCCGCCCGGATACATCATCGCCGCTGCCGACACCGATGTTGCAGACACGATCCGCGCGGCCGGAACTCGGGCCGTCGTCAATCTCCGGGAAGCCGTGGAAACACTCAGATGAACGTCCACCAAGGACGACCGTCATCTGTGAAAAGTCCGGTCACGCCGGGGCGAAGGTGACCTTCCTGCGGACCACGTCGGCCTCGGCGAGGCGTACCTCGATCCGCTCGCCCTCCGGCAGGTCATCGCCGACGCACCGTGACACGACCGGCGGATCGGCGACGAACACCTCACCGCCGTGCGCCTCGGCGTGCAGCACGACCGCCGGGAACGTCTCACCGACCCGTTCGGCCAGCACCCACGCCTCCACCTGGGCCAGGCACGCCCGTTCCACGCGGCTGGCCAGCGCGTCCGACGCGGCCATCAGCGCGGGCAGCTCGGGCAGCGCGGCCCGCGTCCAGGCCGGTACGTCGCCGCCGTTCGCCACGGCCAGGCACACCTCGGTGCCGAACCGGTCCACCAATCGGCGGATCGGCGCGGTGACGTGGGCGTACGGGGCGCCGAGGCCGGCGTGCGTCGTGGTCTCGGCGTGCAGGCCGGCGGCGGTGTCCAGCACCGAGTAGCCCGCGCCGCGCAGCAGCCGGGTGGCGTCCACATGGAACGCCAGCGCTTCCGGTCGGCTCGGATCGAGCCCCGCCAGCACCCGGGCGGCGCTCGCCTCGGTCGGCCACGCGACGCCCAGCGCGTTGGCCCGCCGTCGCAGGCTGTCCATGGCGTCGGCCTCGGGTGGCGGGAGGGTGCGCAGCACGCCGATCCCGGCGCCCAGCATGAGATCGGCGGCGGCCATTCCGGTCAACAGGGACAGCTCGGCGTTCCACGCCTCGACGTCCACCCGGGAGCGCAGCACGAGCTTCCAGCCGCCGGACTCGTCCGCCACCGCCTGCTGCTCGGGGAGCTGTAGCTCGACGGCGCCCCGGCTGACCGCGAGTTCACGGCGCAACCGGCCGAGTTCGGGCAGCAGCGCGTAGGACGGGTGCGGCACGCCGGCCTGTAGGCGGTCGCGGACGGTGTCGTAGTCGAGCTGCGCGACCGATCGCACCAGGGCCCGCCGCACGCGCACCCGGTCCCGCCGGCCGTCGGCGTCGCAGTCGATCGTCCACAGCACGGCCGGCCGGATCTCGTCCGGCAGCAGGCTGGCGGCCTCGTCGGACAGCAGCGGCGGATGCAGCGGCACGAGTTCGTCCGGCAGGTACAGCGTCTGGCCGCGCCGGCGGGACTCGGTGTCCAGCGCGCCGCCGGGACGGATGAAGTGGCCGGGATCGGCGATCGCGTAGTCCAGCCGGAAACCGCC
>WNGK01007505.1_pt1 | contig 11416 bp, 13 predicted proteins | sample 5400601 | NCBI WGS metagenome assembly WNGK01 (sample SAMN13153376, study PRJNA577476) | soil metagenome | isolation source: 60 cm soil or saprolite under Garry oak tree replicate 1 | place: USA:California | collected 2016-06-15
GGTCTTACAGACACAGAAGCTAACGAGTATCCCTCCAGCTTGACCCAAAAGACAAGCGGGAAGAACGCCGACCAAAAGTAATTAGTGTCTGCGGGATAGTCTAGGCGTCGGTCTTGAGGCTCTCTAGACCAAGCATTCCCGTGCTCGCTATCCTTGCAGTAGGAATGACGGTGATCGTGGTAGGCCTGCTCATTTCCAGTCACAGCGTAGAGGTTATGCGCTTTTCCGGCAATCAGAGCCAAGTCTTCGAAATCAACGGAAACAGCAGGGACCATTTTCTTGAACCAGTCAGCCAGACGAACCTCAATCTCTGCCAAGATCCGACGATTGTGAGTCTCTACACGCAAGGGAACACAGCGCCTGTCTACAATGGCCAGGTAACTTACTCGCTCCCCAAGTCTGGAGGCCAAAACAGCGCTTGGGAACTCAACTGGAATCCAATGTTTCTCCCAGACGGCCTGACTCCAGGCAACTACTACTTCGTGGTCCAACACCCATCTTGTCGCAGCGGAGTCACGCTGGCGCTATTCCGAGTATCTCGATGAGCCTCACTCACGCTATGGCCTACGAGCAAGTTTCCAATTCTAAGGCATTTCTAAGGGATCCTCCATGGGACTACCCCATTTCAATGTTACAAGCCATTGAGTGAGCCTTTGTCTGGACCCTAACGGACCCGAAGCACGCCCGGGTCCCCCGTACAATTTTGTCTTTGCTAGAATGATGTCGCTGCCTGAATGCCCCTATTCTCTTCTCTACGATGGGTCGCCCTGGCGGATAGGCCAGGGATGGCCGGCCTCGGGTCATTATGCTCGGAAACGCTCTCCCAATCTTCTCTAGGGCCGAGAGGAATACTCCTTTGCCCATCATACTTGCAGCTATAGCATCTGCTTTGATTCTCATCTTGCTGTTGAAACGGAACCCTAACACGCCATACAGAATCATTGTGAATATGAGAGCAGGGGGCGCGAAACCATTCTCTTGCTACTTCTGGGGGGTCCGAATGAGGGGTGGCTGTGTGGGCTATGGCTGAGAAGAATGTTCCACACGTTTTACGAATGGTTCCGTGGTTCCACGGTCAACTCTTTGGAATGTCGAAGAATGTAGTCTGCTTAGGTGCTTTGGGCGTGAATAAGCCGCTTGCCAATAGTTTCTTCTTGAACAGTCGATAGAACAAGAGAGAGGTTGGAACAGTCACAACAAACAAGGTATAGCTTGGCCACATGATCGACCAGTCATAGTAGAATGTGTTTCGCGCAATCTCTTCCATCGCCTGGAGAGCAAGAAATGACAGCATGAGCGCGGCGACGGTCCAAGACTCGAATATGATCAGCGGGATCCAGATCCTCTTCTGATCAATCTGCCGGGCGGCTAGAAACATGATGGCCCATACTGCTGGAGTCACGATAAGGTAGAGGTTTATGGTGTTGATGAGTGCGATTGTTCCGGGACACTGGATTGCCAGACAGACCAGCTGGCCAGGGTAGAATCCGAAGATAATCGCTGCTGGCACAACTGCGGAGATCATGATTGGTATCAGGAGCTTGATTCTGGATGATCTCTGCGCGCCTTTCATCGCTCTCGACCATGGGATTGATGTCGGAATAAGGAGTAGCCAAAGAAAGGGTGCGAAGAGTTGAAGGAATCTTAGCGCTGGTCCTGAGATGGCTTCAAACTGAGACGCGACCTGATCGGTTAATGCTATTCTTGCGTAAGCTTCTGGGATGGGCTGGTCTGGGTTCTTGAATCCCCAAGAGAGAACGTAGTCCGCAGGCACGGGCACCTGTTTCCCAGAAGGATCTAGCTGGTTCCACTGCATTCCAATCCAGCGGCCGCCGCCTGCGTCAACGGTCATCACGTTCGTAACGTTTTCGAGTCCGTTGATTGTTGGATCACAATCTGACATGGTCTGATTATGGACCACATTTCCCGACAGGTCGCGGACGATGAAGCTGAACCAACAACCATTGGGGAAGTGAACAGCAATACGTTGAGAGGTGGGGTTGTACAGGACAAGCATGATTTCAACTGTCTCTCCTAGCTTGTAGGAGGACTTGTCCGTAGGCAATGCTGTTTGGAAGAGCGAGCTTTCGCCGTGTGCTTTGGCGAGGACTGGGAGGAACACTACTAGGACGACAATTATTGCAAGGCAGCCTGTTTGGCCATGTCGCAAGTCGGATCATACAGTTGGACTCCGCAACTGAAAAACTTAGGGTAGGCAGGCCCGGACAGCCCCCCTCGCTCCGGTCGCTAAACCGCCATGACTGACCGATCTGTTGATATTCATTGCAGGCATTAGTGAGACTGGGGTTTGAGCAAGTGTCCGAACCCGAGTGGGAGCCAGAAGGTAAGCCTGCTGAGGAAACAGCAAGGGGAGACGTCGAAGACGGGACCGGTCTTCCTTCAGCCTCCTATCTCGATCCGATTGTAGGCCTCGGGAACGAACTGGCCAGACAGCTCGGGCTTTCACAGACGTTCTCGTCAGTTAAGTGGCAGGAAGGGTTTGTGCGAAAAAACCGAGGTCGATATGCGACCGTACAGCCAACAACTTTCGTTCCCATTCCATCGGACACCCCAATATTCCAAAGTCGTTCTATCTATCTCGCACAGAATATGCAGGCTCGACTGTCAACAGAAGAGTGGAAGCCGCTGATAGCTTCGGCCCTCATCAACCGCTGGAAGCTTAGACCGCGAAAGATTCTCCGGATACTAGCGATTACGATTCCAGTCATCGCGATCTATATCGCCGGACGGTTCGTGCTCCCGCCGATGTATCCCACGATCACCAATTGCGGTCCGCCATACACTCATTCATATGGAACGTGTGCCACCGACAATCGCGGTTGGGATATTCTAGTCCCGCTTGGACTCCTTCTATGGATACCGCTACTCGTCGCCAGTCTTATCTCGCTACGACCTTTCTTCAACTCATCTATTGCAGATAGAGAGACAGCAGTCCGTTTTGGAAAGGACAACTTGATCTACTCCTTGCGAAGAGTGTCCGAAGTCTCACCGTCTGATAACTGGCGCGTCAAGAGAAGAATCAGCAGGCTCACACAGCCAGATGACGCAACGCTACCTCACTCGGTGTGATGATGCGTTCACGTGGGCGTTCTCCCACTCCTTGACTTTCTCCCGGATCAGCGAATGGAAAAGGTCCTTTTGCAACGGGATGAGGGTTGAGGTCGGGTCAGACGAATACACGCAAGCGTTGGCCGACCATTTCGAGAGTAGCCTTGCATAATTTGGCGGTCTAACTCAACATAAGTAGAGTGAGGAAAGTGTTCGATCCAAAAGTACGCTTAATTCTTGGGCCACAGATCCCTCTAGACTAGGACGAAAAATATGGGTACGTTGGAAATCGCCCTCGACGGTGTGGCTATCCTAGTCTTAGTTGGTTGCATCGTCTGGATGATGAAATTCACGATTTCTCAGCAGAAGGGCGAGAGATTGACCCTCAAATGGCGCAACATGGACCCTATCAGACGGACGGTGGTAGGCCTGATATCTTTCTGGATATGTTTCAACCTGTACCTATCGGTCGGAAACGAGTTCGCTTCTCTCAATGTATTCGTTCTACCGCTTAGCTCGATCTACTCTATCCACAGACCCATTCTGATCTTGGCTTCAGCCTCAACAATAGTGGGGTTGGCTTTCTTGCTCTCAATCAGGTTTCCCCGACGCCGTGTTGTTGCCTAACTCCCCTTTAGCACCAATTTAGAGCGCGCTTCGATGATTGAAGGTCAATCCTCTTGATGATGCAACATTGCAGTTCTGATGATGCAACAACGAGTCCGCCTAGTCCCAAGAGTATCCGATAGCACTGGCGACTCCAGCGATTACGCATCCCTGTGTGGAACAGTTGAGTCTCCTGGTCGTTGTTGGAGGTCCAAGGTAGAGGTTTGAGATTGTGAACGCAACAGTCGCTACTAGCAGGAGCGTCATGTAAGGACCTATCTTGAATGCTTGTTCGACGCCTCCTCCACGTCCAAATAGCACTTCGGGCAATTTTCGACTAACCCACCAGACTACTCCTATGCCAAGAAGAGAGGATCCAATAGCGATTGAAATCTCGCTTGGTAAACAACCTGGGGAGTTGCAGCCTATCGGCTGGCGGAGTAGGGTGAACACATACGCGAGAGTAGCTAGAGTTACTGCGGCCCCGACTAGAGTTGGGGTCTTTGGGGATATCTTCGAGGCCAGCTCGACCCGTGTCTGCCTAGAATGCCGCTGCTGTCTGGAGGTTATCGATTCTCTTCTGGATGCTGGGCCTGCCTGGCGGGTATATGATGGACGGGCGACCCTTGGTCATCAGCTTCGGAAAAGCTGTCCCTATTTTCTGGAGTGCTGAGATGAAGGCGGTTTTCCCTGTTAGCTCCGCGGCTAGGGCGTCTGACTTGAGTCTCATCCGACTGTTGAAGCGGAGTCCCAGAATGATATACAGTACCATTGCGAAGATCAAGGCGGTTCCTGAATATAGTTGGAAAAATGCTACGACGACCGGTGTTGGGGCTCCGCGCACGGTCGTTGTTCCTTGAAGGTTGAGTATTCCCAGTTGCCAGAGTATGACTGGGATGATGATGTAGACTGCTGTGAGCGGGAGTATTCGGATGAGGAGACCGAGTCGACGCTTTTCGAGGAGTATTCGCTGGTAGATGAGTTCTGAGGCGATTAGTGGGGCCCATTCTTCGGGCTGTAGCTTGTCCTTTGTCGATTCTGGGAGTATCATCTGTTTGCCCACGAACATGCACCCGTCGTAAGGGACCATTATGGGCCGGTTTGAGCGTTTGAAACTGAAACCGGATCGTACGAAATAGTCCTGCCATGAAACGGACTCGGGCTCAAAACCGGAAATCTCCAGCCGCCCGGCGAGGTCTTTCGTGATCCTCACAATATCTTGGCCAGCATAAGAGGCCGAGGCTTGGCTCGCTTCAGTGGGAAAAGTGCTGGTGCCCTCTGGCACAACGAAATTTGTCCTGGTCCCTGCCTGTTGGGCTGTCTTTAGTGCCTGCCTACCGATCGCCCCGACTACCACTAATGGCGCGATGAATCCTGCGATGCTGAGGGGAGCAGCGAGGGCATAGCCGAGCGCCGACTCGAATATTATTGGAGTGAAGCCGAGTACCACAATCGCAACCAGCATTGGTGCGATCATCTTCCGCATTCGTCTTGTCTGAGCATAGTAGGTAGGATGGGCACTTTTCGTGTGTTCTCGAAGCGCACGAGCGAAATCTCTCGGTTCGTTAATCTCCATTTTCTGGCCGCAGATAGGGCATCTGCGGGTTACTATAGCATCCATCGGCCGAAGACCCATGGTTTCCGACAATCCAGACACGCAGAGTCTCGAATAATAACGTGGCGCAAGTGGGAGATTGATTGGGAGGCTCAACCGTCAAGCAATCCTTTTGTCGCGCATTGTCGATTGCTACACCTCGGTAGACTGTAGGGGCCGTTTCGAGTGGGACGCTCTCGGCTTTGGTTCGCAAGAGTCGTTCGACTGACAGGTCTGGCTCTTATGACTGCCTCGATAGTCGCTGTGGTGCCGCTTCTCGTCTTGATCTCCTATCCTGGCGGGGAGCCTTACTGGGATGCTTATTTTCGCGCTGTTCCGCTAGGAATCACGGTTCTGTTTATCGTGATGATATTTCCGGGCGCTCTTCTCTCCCTCATTGGAGCGGCGATCTCTCCGCCGGACCCGCGGCTCGACCTCTGGCTGGATCTCGGGAGATTCCGCAAGTACCTCAGCTCTCGGGCCAAGAGTGAACCGTCTGCAAGCGACGGCGTTTGGGCTTCATTCATAACCGATAGACCGATGGCCTGGGGATGGACTCTCGGGGTCAGCGAGAAATGCATCGTGGAATTTGAAGAGCACTTCCTCTCTCTCGGACAGCCCGGTAAAGACATCGTCCTGATTGAGCCCAAGGCGGTCTCGCGGACAACTGCTACAACTCTTGAGCTCGATACTGGACGTTGGAACTACGGCAGGGTGACTCTGACTTTCGACTCGGCTTCTGATGCCGACAAGGTCGAGCAAGAAGCGAGGAAGCTCCTTAGTGAGCGCGAGAGGTTTCACTATAGATTTTGGCAAATACCGCCCTTTAGCCCTAAGACTTCGCGTGTGAGCAAGCTCCTCACCTCTCTGAACAGCAGACTCTTGGCACGGAAACACCCGGAGCCACGTCAGCCTTGAAGCTCAGATGGACTAGGCTGAGGACTCTCTTGTTGGTGACCGGAGTATTCTCCCTTATTTTGCTTGCATCCGCAGAAGAGGTGGCGCAGATCTCTGGAAGTGGTCTTTTAGAAACTGCCCTGACCACAGGATTCGCTCTTTCACTCATCTCTTTTCTCGTGATAGGTTCTGTTGGACTAGGCAAGAAAGCCGTTAGAGATGTTCGGAAGGTATACAATCAAAGAGTGGCGAAGTGTTCATTTGCGACGAACCTCTACCAGAGGCGAGTCTCCGCCAAGTGGGACGACTCCACTCCTTCCATTATCAGACTGTTCATCTTGATGCCTGGAACTGGAATCAAAAGTGGCGCAGAGTTTGGGTTCTCACCGTTGTTCCATGCGTATTACTCTTCATCTTCGCAATGTATATCGTTCTTAGCGGAAACTATCTCGGATTTTTGGTCGTCGCGCTACCCATGATTCCACTCTTAACCCTCACATGGTTGCGAAGTTTGAAGCTTCGCCAGTTCAGAAGAGAATGGAACGATCAGAGGAAAGAGAAGTTTGACGGAGCCAAGTTGGTGACGCCTTAGCTGTGAGGACTCGAACTCTAAGGCTCGCGATTTTGGGCTACCAAGCAGTCCTAACCTACCTTTACGTGGTACAGACTCTTGCGGTAACTGGTATTGCGCGTTTGCCGTTGAGTTTTGTTGCGACACCAAGTCCTCAGTTTTTCCTCGCCCAAATGGGAATATTCGCGATGCAATTTCCTTGGAATCCTTGCGCTAAGTCTTGTGAACAAATGGGAGAGACAAGAACAAACGCTCACCCGATCAGCTACTCCAAATAGGTAGTCTTCGTCTTGCAGGATCGCGGCCGGCAGTAGACTTGGCTGGAGAACAGAACCTGACTGATAGAGTCTATGGGAGTCTAGGGGGCATAAAGGCCGAGGCGAGACGCATTAGCAGCCGGGGGATAAGGGATCTCTGGCTGGGAACAGCAATCGGTGCCTCAATTGGTTTCCTTCTCAGTATAGGAACGACCTACGACCGCTACAGCCATGTCTACGCGCCGAACAGGTTCGTAGCGCTCCTTCCTTGGTTTGTCTTACTCGGTGGAGTCGTCGGGTTGTCTCTCACAACAATCTCCACACTCTACAGTCCGTATCCTAGAACTTTGAGCGGCCCAATAACACTCGACCGAGTCGAGGCAGGGAAATTATGGTTCTGGGGAACGAGTGGGCAGAGGAACAGCATTTCCCTTCCAAGACAGACAGTGAATGTTCATGACGAACAAACAATCCATTTCGGGCTCCCGCCTAAGATCCTAGAACTAAAGACCCAGACTATAGAAGAAATGAAGATTTTGACAACTGCTCTGAGCGGCCAAGTCAGAATCTTCCGACCTTACGGTGGACCAAATGAAACGAGGCGTTAGGCGGCAGGCTCATCGGCGTTGGTCTCGACCTCGGCCCCCAATCCGATTGTAGGACTGCTTCTTCCTCTAATTCTGATAATCGTCGCGATATGGTCTATGCGGCGTTCTGCGAAGAAGATTCCAGTCTTCCATCCCTGTCCAATATGCGACGAGAATATTCGCTTCAGCCTTGGACTGCAAGGAGGCATGCGAGGCCACTTCAAAACCGCCCACCCTGACTACTGGAAATGGCTGAGAAAATGGATTGCGATCAACACTCTGGTCACTTTTACGGCCATGATTTCCGTCTTTCCTCTGTTGATATACAACATAATTCCGTCGCGAACCGCCACCGCGTACACTTTTGTCGGAATAGGTATCTGGATGGCTGTGACTTTCTCCGCGTTTGGGACCGGAGCCCTTCATCAACATCGAGGTCGTCGGAAATTCAGGGAAGAATGGTCTCAGAAGCATCCGCTATACCAACCTACGTACGGCAACCTTCGCGGAATAGAAGTTGCAGTCACCCCGGTTCAAGGTCGGGTACGGTCCGCATTGGGCTTCGTAATCGACCCGATAACCTCGGCTGTCTTGCACATACTGATACTCTTCGTGGCTAGGAAAGCTCGCGCATCTAGGCTCGAGAGGTACGAGGACGGAAAATTGTGGCTGTACAATGGATTCGGCCAGCTTGTAGCGATGGACGCGAATAACCCTGAACCCAGAATGGTAGATGAACAGCGGCTCAGAATCGCTCTCAAGAAAGGCCGGGTAGAAATTAGAACCGATAACTCGGCAGACCTCAGCCTGATACTCTCTGTTCTGAGCCAAGCTCAGACAGCTCCAAAGGTTTGAGCCTGTCTTCGACCCTTAGTTAGATCTTTGGAGAACCGATTCATCAAAGAAACTTATCGCCGCCTGACCCGTCAGTGTTATTCCTTTCCCAAGTTGTTCTGGATCTCTTTGTACAGTTGATCTCTCTTCTTATCTGAGTAATTGTCGTAGCTCAGTTCTAGAATCCTGTACCCTTTCTTCCGCAGTAACGTTCTCGTCTCTTCGTCTTTCAGCATCTGCGAAGTCTTGAAGTGGATTGGGCCGTCGACGAAAACGAGTAGTGGTCTTGGTTCTACTGGGAAGTAGAAGTCGGCTGTTGTTATTGGGATTTCGACTTGGGTCCGGTAGCTTATCTGGTCTTGTTGCAGGTTGATAGCTAGTTCCTCTTCCATCCGTGAAGGGTTAGCGTGGAGTCGTTCGCGCCAGTCGCTCCGCTGACTCGACATCTGTAGGGTTGAGCTGTCGTTCGGCTATTGCTCAGACACGAGAACGAAACTGCTGACTGCTCCTAGCACACGGCTCGAGGTCCTTTATTTTGGACCTTAGAAGCATTGACGATTATTCGAGGCACAAGAAGATGAGGATGCCTACAGAGCTAAACGGGTGGTCTTACGAACTCATCGAGAAACTAGTTCATGAAGGATACCTAGAGACCGATCAATTTGATTTCAAAGGCGAGTTAAACAGTAAAGATCCGAAGCATGCTGAAAATCTAACCAAAATATCCTGCGCTTTCGCCAACACCGTAGGCGGATTCATAGTTTTTGGAATTGCAGACCTTGATCAAGCTTCCAGGATACCTCGAATCTTTGGAACAACTTTGCATGCCGGTTTGGCAAAGGAGTTCGGGGAGAAGATCAGAGGCGCATCTCCCAACATACTCTTCGACTTCAGGAACCCTCCGATACAGGTCCCTGCATCCACAAAAGTCCTATTCCTTGTTCACATTGGTCAAAGCCCTGATCGCCCTCATATGACAGCTGATGGGAAGTTTTGGAAGAGAACAAACGAAGGGAATAAGCTAATGAGCTATGAGGAAATCAGAGAATCTTTCCTTCACTACGAGGAACGCCGGCACAAAATCAAACATCTGTACCTCGAACTGGTTGAAATCAGGCAAATGGCCAATCTAGTGATAGAAGTGCCGGACCCAACTCAGCAATATCCATTAGCGCCTATCGAAACGACATCACTTAATGCCCTTCTCGTCGATACCTATAGCATGCTACAGAACGATCCGACACTAATTGCAAACCTCTTCAAGATACGCCGAATCGCCTCAGTCATCAACTACCGCATTCAAGCGTTCCACGCAGCGGTGCCCCTGATGCTTACCATCAACTCCACAAGGCAGGCAATTCGACAACTCAACAGAGACCTTGAACGAAACGCAAAATCTATCCTGATGTGGACCGACCAGTGCATCAAAACACTAGAGACGAAATATGGACTGACAAACCCGCCGAATGCTTCGGACCTTTCAAGCTAGTCTACTCCGAAACAGGTGATCTTAAGGTCAGCTGTCTAGTTGGCCATAGTAACTTTTCCACTAACGAAAGTGAACTGAGTCGCTTGAGGTTGAGGTAACGTTGAAGTGCTTGTGTTCTAAGAGGAATGCTCATTGAATCTTGTCAATGCGGCTCCCGATTGCCGTAAGCCTATAATCCCAATCTTCTCTGCCGATTCGAGTTGCTCAATATGAGCAAGCACGACGGAACCGAAGGAGAGAATCTACGCATTGTGAAGTCTGCCATTGAAGCGCATAACGCCCACGATGTCGGTCGAGCGATCGATTATGAGGCACAGTCAATCATCCATTACTCCCCCGTTCATCCAAAAGGCCTTCTAGGTCGAGAGTCAGCGATATCAACACTGAAGGCTGATTTCCTGGCTTTTCCCGACCTTCAATTCAAGGTCTATCAGATCATTGGCGAAGCCGACTGCGTTAGCGTGCATGGAGTTGTAACCGGAACCAATACAGGACCATACACGATCGAAAAAGGCAAAACCGTAAAGGCTTCGAACCGGGAAATTCGGATTCCGCAAGCATATTTCCACCGATTGAACGGTGGGAAGATTGTCGAAACGTACGAGTTCTGGGATATGCGCCGTTTGATGGCACAGCTAGGCTTTCTCAGGAAAAACCTGTTTAGAGCATTCTTTCTCATCGCTCTCGGATTAATCACGATGACTGCCGATGCTACAATCTTTTTCAGATCGGATCCCCTATTTCCATTCTCAGGTCTCTTGATCGGAATCGTGGTGGTAATCCTGGGTACCAACTGGCTCGGGAAAACGCTCCTAGAGATCAGCAGAACTGAGTGAGACACCACACCCAACCATCACGCGGAGAGAGAGGGACAAATCGATTCCATTGCAAATTAGCTGAGTCCAGGCGGGTCCACGGTAAGAGCGATTTCAAGTCAGGAGACCTCGAAAAAAGATTCTTTCTGGACGAGGCTGTCGAATCTTCTAGGCGGTGCCATAGACATTCTGGACTGAGGATCGTGACTGATGCGGTGAAACCGCATGCTGAGCCGCTGATTCCACCGATCGCGTCGCGATCCTCATACAATGGATATTCTTATTATGACAGATTCGGAGCTTTTCATGGAACGTAGTTGAGAAGCCGACTCGCATTTCCAATCGTCGCACTCGTATTGATGATGGCAGTACTGCCGGCCCACGCAGTGACCAAGGTTGGCAAGAACATCGACATCACCGCAAGCAACGACCCTACTGAGCGCCAGCAGGTCGAGCCCACAATAGCCGTCGACCCGAGGAACCCGAACATCATCGTGGACGGGGCTCAAGATTATCGCCTGCTCAGCGTCGGTGGGCACAGATGGCACGGGTTCTACAGATCCATAGACGATGGGCTAACCTGGACAGTAAGCCTTGTACCCGGATTCCCTGGAGACAACTCGTCCCAGGGACTCTCGTCTCCTCTGCATGCTTTCCAGTGCACATCAGATCCTGTTCTGACCTTCGACCGGAACGG
>WNGK01007506.1_pt1 | contig 11415 bp, 7 predicted proteins | sample 5400601 | NCBI WGS metagenome assembly WNGK01 (sample SAMN13153376, study PRJNA577476) | soil metagenome | isolation source: 60 cm soil or saprolite under Garry oak tree replicate 1 | place: USA:California | collected 2016-06-15
GGGCTCAGGCCTTTGCGCGCATCCGCGGCTACCTCTCGACGTTGCGCAAACAGGGCATACCTGTTCTCACGGCCCTGGAACAGGCTTTGGTCGGCCATCCTGTTTTTCCTGTTTTCTAGCCCACCTCGCCTGTTACAATCTTTTTAGTATTTCGTCCTGGTCTCCACGCCCCAAGAATGGTACATTCGTTGCAACAAGTGTATAAGTATTAGCTAATAATCTTGCCGCACGGGCTACACCTTCAGCACTTGCACCAAAGACGTCGGAAACAGGATCATCATGAGCACGTTCCTTCATTAATGCACGCTTCAAAAGTGGCTCTACCTGAGCATAATCAGCAGAAAACATACGATCTTGTAAGGGAACATCATTAGGATTGATCAAACTGCCCAGATCAGGTGCATTGCGAAAAAGATGGTAATGTCGCTCGAGTGTCATGCGAAGGTTGACATCATCCCTCGCAAGCCTCGTCCATGTCTCAAGCTGGCCAGCCACAGCGATGCCAGAGCAGGCAATATTCGGCACTGTTAACTGCCGGTAACCTCCTACTTTCCAAGCAGCAAAGGCTAATGCAAAAGCTGCAATTTGAGTACAACGTGGATCTATTTCAAGGCCGAAGATGTTATCGCGTATGACTGCATCTGCTGCCTGCGTTTCTGACAACTTTTCCTCCTCCATCCGCATTTGCCTCAGCATCTCGAAGGCAGCAACAAGAAAGTGTCCTGAGCCACAACAGGGATCCATTACAGTCACTTTTGCTGCTCTATCCGGCCAACCTGGAAAAGTACCGGCAGCAGGTGTACCATCATCTTTATAGCGAAGGTAAGTGAACCGCTTCAATAGATCACTGGTAGGATGTCGAGACGCCCACCACGCACCCAACGAGTTTTCGAGCAGAAACTGTACCATATAGTCCTCAGTAAAAAGCTGGGTAACAGGGGCTAGGTCTTCGCTACCAATCTTCCGTCCACTTTCGTTCACTTCCTTTTTCTTCTTCGTTTGCCAAAATTGATAGACCCAACCGAGAGTATCGTCAGCGGTAAAGATTATTGAAGGTAAGTCGGTAATAATTCGCTCGAGTTTATGCCGTCCTTCTGGAGAGAATTGCACTTGCACAGCGGGGTCATCAGCGCGAAAAATGCCGGGGAGCATCGCGCTGGCATAGCGCGCAGCGAGTTGCCACCCATCGGCTTCCCTCTCTCCTGAAGCCAGTTCATCACATTCTTCTAATGTAACGGCAACGCCCTCTGGATGCATGAGTAAGTTGTTTTCTGCCAGGAAGCGGGCAAAGAGCCGACGGTGCCATTGCTCATAAGCAACCTCTTCAATCAGAGGCTGAAAACCTTTGGTGAGACTCCCATCTCCTAGCTGCCGCGCTTTTGCTCGCAGCGCAATGCGTAAACGTCGCTGGTCGGTATCCAGTGATGCGAATGGCTCTTCACGCTTTACTGCAAGTGTGGTTAATACTGCTAGAGCGGCCTCCTCAGCAACTTCACGTGCCTTGATGATTGCTCGCTCCAGCAAGCTCCGTAGTTCATTTGATAGCGGTGACATTAATACCTCTCCCCTCCATCCTATATGATGACCGGATTCCCAGCTTCGATATTCGTTATTATTTCAGCACGGAGCGATGCAAGGTAAGCATCTACCTCGTCAATCGATTTTAAGGTGGCCTGACGGGGAAATATGCGAATCGCCTCAGGCAACAGCAATTTCGCAGCCTCTTCGCGCACTTTCTTCACCCGCCCTGCTGGTGCCGCTATTTTATCTTCCCAACTAGCAATAGAGGTGCTATCGAGGGTAGTGAGTAACTCTTCGTCAGTCCCAATAGTGAGTTGAGGTACAGAACCAAGGGAGTTTTGATTCAAACTCCGCTGGCGCTCCGTCTCTGTCAAACTCCGCCATTCTTGGGAGGCTTCAAGCGTTTTCACTTCCCGATCCTGAGCTTCAATGAGCCGTTTGCGTGCCGTTAGTAACTCTGCACGTAATGCTGCCGCTACTGTGTTGATCAATGGTGATACCGGATCGGGATCATCCAACAGTGTGCGGGAATCTTTGATGGCCGTTACTTGCGCATCAACCTCATTAGCAACTGGTAGATTACGGGCGTGGAAGAGCAAACGTTGCAATATCTGCCAGCGAGGTAGACGCTCTACAATTTTTTCATGCGCTTGCTTCCAGGCATGGAAACAGTGAAGCAGCCCCTCACGTCGTTCATAAAGCGCGACTAATTGTTCATTGCCACTCATTGATTGCACCTGTTCGATGGAAGCAACTGAGGGTCGTTCAGGTAGAGGTGGATCACCACCGGCGGCGGCAGCAAGTTCAATAAGGCGGTTCAGCACCTTTAAAATAGCCTCTGCTTCTTCGCCTGGCTTAATCGTGAGCCCCATGTTAGTGATCAGCCCTCGAATACCTATGCGTTGGATACTACTGACCGTGATTCCTTCACTGTAGAAATCGGTCATACCGATCTGTGGGACTATTAACTGCTTGACGCTGATAGCCTGACTGTTTTTTGTGGCACGCACGAAGCCCCCAGAGACGAGACAAAGCAATGCGCCATCAACTGCATCCTGAGGCCAACCGTAGCCAGCGCCCATGAAATATTTGCGGATCTCGCTGCCTTTTTTCCCTGAGCCGCCGATGTAAGTGCGAATCTCCTGGCAGGCCGGGTGCTTATCTACATCGCCACTGTAGCCGATAACTAAGAGCGCGTCGGTGGCTCCCTGGCTTGTCCGAGTAATGACGGTGTTCCAACTCGGATGGTCTACATCCTTAAATTTAGGGAAGAGCCGCTCCAGGGCAGCCTCGGTTGCAGTCTTCACTGAAGCCTGTAAGGTTCCCTGGGCAATTTCATTGCCACCGCCCTGGTACACATGAGCGTTATTCACAATGCCAGCAATCAATGCATCCCGTTTTCTCTGCTCCATCTGGCGCTTAGACTCCATCGCACTCTTTGCCTCAAGTCCTTCTGGTGTTGTCGGTGCCGGGCGGGATGCCAGGGATTCATTTGCAGCAGAATAGCTAGCCAATGCATCCTTGAGCGCATCAGCATCTTGCTGAGGGAGAAAGACAAAGACAATAGGGCTGTCAACTCCTGCTGACTGAGCATCCTCACGCACCGTTTTTTCAGTTACCGACCATGCATCGCGAATCCATATCGGTACATTACTGCTATTTCCTGGAGGAGTGTCATAACCAAAATGTGTGTCGAATTTGCGCGGTGTCTTGCTGAGTCCCTGTGTGAACGTGACCCCCTTAAGTGCTATTGAAATGGCACTTTGAAACGCTGTTGTACGGTCACTCGCAATGCGGCTGTCATCTGCGCGGATACGAGTACGGCGGCGTTGGTAGTCGGTCTCCCATTCTGCACTCTCGCGGGTCTGAAGCCGATATTCATCCCCAACCTGCATCAGTGCGCCAGACTCTACGAGACTGTGTAAAAGTTGTGGAATACGCTGGCGAAGCGTTGCATTGGCACTGACATCTGTCACATCCTCCACAAGGAGATCTGCCAGTGACCCGACATTGGCACGAATGCCGGTTGCGGCAATGCCATCAATGGGAAGTTTCCCAATAAGAAAAATAGCTGCACAGAGACGCGAGCGCATCTTTCCGTCAGGAGTGCCATCAGCTAACTTTTCAATCGTCGTAGCTACGTCTCGAAGTAACATGCTACTTTGAAGCATATCTGCTTTCAGGTGATGGTAGATCACATCGCCGGCGACAACTGTACCAACAGGGCGATCCGCGACCTCTTTAATCGCATCATGTACGATGCGGAGTTGGGTACGCAGTTGACCTGCCGTACCAAGACTGTCGACATTGCGCAGGACACTTTCCCAGAAGCGGCTCCTCACAGGAAGCAGTGGATAGTCAGAAACGAGTTTTGCACTATCGGCTGGCCTTGGACCAATCTTGGTTCCGGCCAGTTGACGGTTAATCTCACCGCTAGCATTATGAAGCACGTCTTGTAAGGCGGCTGTTTTTGTGGGATTTTTTCTCAGGACAACTTCCCGCACCACTTGTTCAACATCGGTATCGGTGAGCGTGACTCTTGCTGTGAAGCGTCCCTGTAGTTTTTGCAATTGGGGCGTTGCCTGGATTGCTGCCTGACCTGTCGCAACGAAAAGAAGATGATTACCAAACCGCGAGGAGCATGCTTCTACAACATTTTGTACATGGCTCGTGCGCTGAGAGTCTTCGCCGATGAACTGTTGCAGTTCGTCAAATATAAGGAGTGTACATGGCAACTTCCCTGGTGCGGTTGATTGCAGATCGAGAACATCCGCCATGGTAAGAAGCAGTTCATCGTCAGAAATATCTTCTCTGTTTGGATACTGTGCTTTCAACAAACTCCGAGCCTCAGCAGCACTACTTGCGAATACAGGGTAGGTAGCAAGTAGACTTTCAGCCAGCACAGGAGATACATACATGTTGTTCAGCTCTTTTGCAAAATCCCGGCCATTCCGTTCAACACTCGCCCTCACATCTTTATAATAGCCATTCTGCATGAGCCAAATAACGAAGCGTGCTGGTGCATATTGTTCGGGAAGGCCAGAGCTGCGGAACATGATACCGAGAAGTGCCAGGCGCACACTTTTCCCTGCACCGGATCCAAGCGTTCCCGCGGCTGACCACAAACCACCTTCACGCCTTCCAGCGGTTGTCAGTTCTTTAAAAAGATCTACAATGTCGCTCGGAAGCTTTGTCAAACCTCGAGCACGCGCCCCATCGGGGAATTGTGTATCACGCCAAAGATATTCGAGGACACGTACAAAGTGAGATTTACCACTACCATAAAAGCCACTCACCCAAACGGCGGGTTGTTCCGCTCTACTCAAATTATTCATATAGGTAGAGAGAACAAGAGATAAGCCACGTTGATATTCACCTTCACAGACAAAGTGCTCAAGCTCATAGCGTAAAACATCCCACTCTTCAGGAGTGCGTGGGTCGATAACCTTCGCAACACCATTGTTCGGGATCGTATAGGTAGTTGGATCAACCAGGAATACGTCGCGGTTCTTTGCCATAGATTTAATTCCCATCTATCCCAGTTATGGGTACGGCCAGGTAGTTCCAGCCATCGCGAGCATCTAAGAAACGGTAGTTTGAACCATTGTGTTGACCAGGGAAAAACACAAGCAACTTGCCACGAATAAATGGTGCTACAGTTTCAAAAATGGCAGAGGCATTCGTGAAGCCAAAGAGTGATGCTAGCCCAGAAACTGCCACCACCGCATTCGCATCAACGTCGGGTGCTGTAAGTGCTCCAACAATGTGTTGAGAAACGGAGTTGGCAAAATCTTGCAAGGCAAGATCCATATCTTCAGGCTGTTCAAAGTAGGCTTCGTGATATTCATGTTGTGCCATCCAATGTGCAAATAGGTCTGTGAGATCAAGATGGGTCCATGAATGGCCCGCAGCTTTAGTCGCTGTCTCAAATTCCGGTAGGTGAAGGCGTAAACGCCGTTCCTGGGCGGGCTCGTAGATAGCAAACCAGACCTTTTGTGGTCCCGCCAATGTCCGGTCCCAGGGAAGCTGCAAGAATCGCTCGTAAGCTTTTAGCAATCCCTCGATCTCGTTCATTGTTTGTACCCCCTTCTTTCGATCACTTCCTCAACAAATACCGAAAACCAATCTCGGTTACATCTCCCATATGGCGATACTCGATCCATCCACGTTGCGATGCAGCGAAGGCTTGCTCGTGAAGAACATGTGCTGGTGCGTCTAATAACCTGCACCAGATCGTCTGAAATAGCGCTTCCCCTCGTGATCCTGAGAGGTAACCCAACAGAAGCGCATATGCTACTGATGCCGGGCGGCTCTCAGCTCTTACTCGCACTTTGTGCAGCTTACCGCTCAATAAGCCGGCCTGTTGCCAGGTTGAGATAACATTCCTTCCGATACTAGCGAGTGTATTTGGTTTATAGCGGTTCGGGAAATTGGTATTTACAGCCTGGGCAATCATAGTCGGCGTGACGGTCTCGCTCTCCGGAATAGCCAGCATCATTTCAGCGGTATCCCTGAGAATAGGATCTCTTGCGACAGCACTGAGTACTGCTAGAAGCGGCTGTGCTTGAGTATCCTCATCCCACAGATCTCTAAAGGCTCGAAATATGAGTATTTTTCTGTCCAGAGCATATAACTCTTTAAGCCATTTAAAGGTGGCTTTACGAGTAGCTACGGTCTTTTTGAGCAGGACATTTTCATCAACAATTGCAGATCTGTACTCTTCCAGGTTGGCAGATGATTGACAAGCCGCGAGAAGTAAGCGAATTTCGGCCAACATCATAGTGCGGCTACTATGTGCCCCAACAGGCATATTTATAAAACCATATACATCTGCCGACGCAGGAACTTGTATTGACATCTATATCCCTACAAAATAGGTCTGACAGAGAGACATATGTGCTAATGTTCCTCTATCTCGTTCAAACCAAGATAAGATTGGATAAGAAGAAAAAGTACTGTATCCTCAGGTATGTAAGAATACTTCACCCTGATCGTACTGAGCACTGCTCCAATCCAGTACATCTGCCAGCGCTTGTCGGAAATCATCCAAATCTTCTTCGAGTGCAGCCTCGTCCGGCATCATGGTACTTCTCCAAATAAGCAATATCTCTACACTCTCAGGATGGGCTTTACTTCCCAGAATATAGCGAGCGATGGTTCCAGGAAAGATATGCTCACCAGCCTGCTTCATCTCTTCCAATGCTTGTCGCAACCTCTCCTGTTGATGCGCACGCACCTTGACAAAGATTGAGGTTGTGAGCAACATGTTATCCGTCAGAGATGTACGCCACATAGGCGTATTTTTACGCGGCCTCCCTGAGATTTTCGGCTTGAATTTCTTGACTTCCTCTATAGGTATCATAATGACATGAGCAGCACGTACAGCTGGAAGACGTCCATCTTCGATATAGGCATAAACCCTCTTGTCTGAGACACCGAGGATTTTTGCCGCTTCCTTGATAGAAACGTACTCGGGCATATTTGGAAGATCAAGATATTCACGCATAGGCTTAGAGTAATGGTTATATACCCTTTTGTGATAGATAAAATAAGCAACTCTTTTGATATCTATTGAAATTATACTATACTCAAGAGTATCGGTAGAGAAGAGGCGGATGGACAATCATTTCAGGATATTCAGATATCTGTCTGAAAACTGGAATGTCATCAGTAGAAGAGGCATATTTCGCGTTCCGAAGCCGATTTCTTGCCCTGGCACAAGCGCTTGGCATCTCCTCATGGGAAGTTGAACATCTATGTGCATGGTCAACACAACAGCGTCTTCAATCAAACACCGCCAAGGATGAAAAGCTGTGAAGTATTATGTAGTGATCGATGTATTAGAATGAGATATACTAACGCTCTGAGGAGGGTAATGATGACCAAAACAGCTTCTGAAATACACCAGGCAAGTAAGCGATGCAGCGATGCAAGCCAAAACGGGCAGGTCGTATCAGCAATGGTTTGCCATCCTGAATGCTGCGGGCGCAATCAATATGAACCACACCCGGATAGCTGAGTATTTATCTGAACAATATGGTGAAGAATATGGCTGGCACTTCCAGATGCTCACGGTTGCTTACGAGCAGGAACGCAATTTGCGGGAGAAATATCAAAAGCCAGGTGGTTGTCCAGCACATCAAGCTTACAGACGCGACTGAAGCTGAACATATGAAGTCCTACTGGAAAGAGGCATTGGGCCGTTTAGAAGCAAGCATGTGCTCCATCCAGTACAGAAGCGCCTTAGCAACCACCGTCCAGGATCGGTGAAAGATTGCCAGGGCGACCGCGAGGGTCGCCCGTACAATACCAACTTGCCCGTTTAACACGTAAGCGTATATTGTACGGGCGACCCTCGCGGTCGCCCTGGCAGTGTGGAAATCAACTCCTGGATTCAGTAGCCTACGCCAACACTCGCGCCCTAGGCTGGTAGCGCGTCTGCGTAACCAGCACAAGCAAGATCACGCCCACGCCCGCGATGATGTGAGGCAGCCAGGCGTTAGGAGACAGCTTGATGAAGCCGAACAAGAATGGCGACAGAGCCAGGAACGCCGACGCCACAAAGTCAAACACCAGGTGCATCCACATGGGAATAAACTTCACGCCCGGTATGCCCAGTTCATAGTTCGTCAACAGACTATAAAGAATCAGGCCCGCGCCCAGAACCATTGGGACGATGACCGCAGCTCCACCTACACTATAGAAGTTAAAGATGAACGGGGCTGCCAGTAAGACAATGCCTCCTATATAATCAAAGTAGGCATGTATCCCGGTTGGAATAAAACGAATACTCTTCATAACAACAAACCTTTCTGCTGGAGATTCCAGTGAACACTAATGACAATACTGGTTAACTCATTTGCCGGGGCACCATAGAAACCGCTTCTATTGTGCTCACTGTTAGAATTTACGGAGCGCAATGAATTTTGGATTACTCATCGCTTCAGCTTGCCGGGGCATTAGTTACGGAACTGGCACAACTGACCAAAACAAGCTTCAAACGCTTTCGTGAGGAATAATTTTAGTGTAAAATTAAGCAAGCGACCGGCGTCCCAAAAATAATACCGAGCATTTTGCGCGGTATTTGCACACTATCTCAAGTTCTTCGATCTACCTGGTAATGATAAAGACTGTCTGCTTGAAAGCAAAAGTCCCATCAAACGCAAAGATTTGAGGCCAATCTGGTTTGAATATATGTGGGGAGTAATTTGCTACTCCCAACAGCCATGTGCTACAATGAGACTGTTCCATTCAATGGAACCGCTGATTGATTGCTAGACCTGTCATCTTAGGAACGGAATGTGATCACATACACCATCGAGGTGCGAGCAATCGCAGAGCAGTACGACATACTCGCTCAGCAGGTCGCTCGTGAACTACTACAACTCTTCGACACGGGCGGCCCTCAAGGTTTACCCGATCACCCTGACCACTATCACCAACCTCCCTACACACTACGTACCGCGCAACTCTACCACCTGACAGGCAACCTATCCCTCCCAACCATAGAACAACTTACCAACCGCTTATTGATCGACCACGTCACCCAACAGGCCACCATCTCACAAACACCTCCCACGTCACAGGCAGAGCATATCATCGACGTCTTCTTTCACCCCGGTGTCACCGACACCCTCGCGGAAAGCGTCCTCACCGGCGCCTCCATGCTAGATATCACCGGCTTACAGCAGGTAGAAACAGGCCACCGCTATTTCCTCGACAGCCGTTTGACCTGGGACCAGCTTCGTCTAATCACCGAATCTCTCTTATACAATCCCGTCATCCAACAATACACCCCCCACTTCGTAGGGGCGCAATTCATTGCGCCCTCCCCAAGCGCCTCATCCACGGCCTTTGCACAATCCAACACCCCACACGAACCCAATGTAGGGGCGCAATTTATCATTCCTTTCCGACTGCCTGAGCCGCAGGCTAGGACGCAGTCCGTTGGCAGTCGGAATATGGACCCAGCGCCCTCCAATACATCTCCTGATCTCCCCGTCACATCACCTGATTCCCAGCAGGACGCGATCAATCGCGTCCCTACATCAACCATGACCAACGAACAACTCCTCGCACTAAGCAAAAAGGGCTTGCTGGCCCTCAACCTGGATGAGATGCGCACCATTCAACAACATTATCGCCAAGAGGGACGTGAGCCAACCGACGTTGAACTCGAGACATTGGCGCAAACCTGGTCCGAACACTGTTCCCACAAAACATTTAAGGCCACCATCGATTATCGCGAAGTGGATAGCCACGGCCATGTACTCGAACAAGAAACCATTCCCGGCCTGCTCAAACACTACATTATGCGTGCCACGCGGCAGGTTGAGCGCCCCTGGGTCGTATCGGCATTCAGCGATAACGCCGGCATCGTCCGCTTCACAGAAAACCAGGATATCGCTTTCAAAGTCGAGACACACAATCACCCCTCGGCCATTGAGCCGTTCGGGGGAGCCAATACCGGCGTGGGCGGCGTCATTCGTGATGTGTTAGGGGTTTCCGCGCAGCCCATTGCCTGCACCGATATCCTCTGCTTCGGCCCGCCCGACACTCCCTCCCAGGATTTACCTCCAGGCATCCTTTCGCCTCGCCGTATCGCCAGCGGCGTCGTTAACGGTGTGCGCGACTACGGCAACAAGATGGGAATTCCTACCGTCAATGGCGCCATCCTCTACCATCCCGGCTATATTTATAACCCGCTCGTCTTCTGCGGCTGCCTGGGTATACTGCCGCACGGCAGCCACCCGCGCCGCGTGCAGCCCGGAGACCGCATCGTCGTACTTGGTGGCCGCACCGGGCGCGACGGCATTCACGGCGCCACCTTCTCCTCCGGCGAAATGAGCAGCGAGATCAACGCCCAGGCCGGAAGCGCCGTACAGATCGGCGCGCCCATCACCGAAAAGAAAGTCGCCGATGTCATCATCCAGGCCCGTGACCGCCAGCTCTACACCGCCATCACCGACTGCGGCGCGGGCGGCTTCTCCTCAGCCATCGGCGAAATGGCCGCCGAAACGGGCGCGTACGTAGAATTAGAAAAAGCTCCACTCAAATATCAAGGCCTCACCCCCTGGGAAATCTGGCTCTCCGAAGCCCAGGAACGCATGGTACTCGCCGTTCCCCCCTCCCACCTGCAAGACCTGCTCGCCATCTGCACCATCGAAGAAGTCGAAGCCACCATCATCGGCACCTTCACCAACACCCACCGCCTGCACGTCACCTATCACGATCAAACCGTCGCCGACATAGACATGACCTTCCTCCACAACGGCAGACCCAACAGAACATTAGATGCAGTATGGGTGCACCCCCATCCCGCCACCCATCCACATTCCGACACCCACCCCCATTCCGGCACCCATCCACATGTCGGCACCGACTCCAGGGCGGGGGCAAGCCCCGCCCGTACCCTATACGAAGTCGAAGCCCACCCGTATAGGGTACGGGCGGGGCTTGCCCCCGCCCTGGAAGGAGCGTCGTCGGAAGCAGAGTCGCAAGCCCCCGCCCTGGAAGGAGCGTCGTCGGAAGCAGCGTCGCAAGCCCCCGCCCAGGAATCAACCTCCTATCCCCATGCCCTCTTAACCCTCCTCCATCACCCCACCATCGCCTCGAAAGAATCAGTCGTGCGCCGCTACGACCACGAGATACAGGGCGCAACCATCCTTAAACCACTGGTAGGGCGCGCTGGCAACGGCCCAGGCGATGCCGCAGTCCTGCAACCCATCCTTGATGAAGAAACGAGCGCCGCTATCGTCCTCTCCAACGGCATCAACCCGCTGTATGGCAAAATCGACCCCTACTGGATGGCCATGAACGCCGTAGATGAAGCCCTGCGCAACCTCACCGCCGTCGGTGGAGACATCGAACGCGCCGCCATCCTCGACAATTTCT
>WNGK01007507.1_pt1 | contig 11415 bp, 12 predicted proteins | sample 5400601 | NCBI WGS metagenome assembly WNGK01 (sample SAMN13153376, study PRJNA577476) | soil metagenome | isolation source: 60 cm soil or saprolite under Garry oak tree replicate 1 | place: USA:California | collected 2016-06-15
GAGGCCAGTCTCCAAAAGTAGTAAGAGCAGCAGATAGGTTCGGGGGTCGTGGCTAGCGTTGACTAATAGCTGTCGGCACTCGTTATCGAAAAGGATGTCCGGTAGCGGCGACGTGACTCTGGGAGCGTGGATGTTCTTCGCTGGATTATGCTCCAGTACCTTCTCTCGCTCCAGCCACACAAAGTAGTTGCCAATAGCCGAGACTTTACGGCTGACAGTCTTAGCGGTCATTGCCTTCTTGAGCTCGCCGATCCAGGCTTGAATATCTACGGGCTGAATATCTTTCAAAGCTTTACCGCCCACGAATAAGCCGAATCTCTTAATATCACTAGTGAAGTCATCCGGCGTGTACTTGGAATACTCTCCACTACTGAGGTAAGCGTAGTACGCTGGCAGGGTTTTTAGGACGGTCTGATCGGCTGCTGGTGGGACTATTTGATACGCTTGAGGTGTCATGCCGCTATACCTGCGCCGGTCAAATAGTGTTGCCTGATCTGTGGCCATACGATCAGTATACCAGTTCGCAGAGTCATAGGCACTCTCCACACCCCCCATTGCCTTAGACAAGTTCTTTCCCATCGGGCAGTCAGGCTGGGCCGGTTCTACCATCGATAAGGCATATGGATGGGGAGAGTCGGACGGACTCTGCGAAGTCCCATGATACCGACATCAAGAGAATATGCCAAAATACAGTGTTCACCACCTCTAACAGGCTTGGATTAAAGAGCAGCATTACATAGCTGCAAGCATTACTCCAAACGCAATCACTCCGGCAATTAGAATCAACGACACCCATTGATTGATGCGCTTCGCGTTGAGCAGCCATTCAGTTAGGATGAATATGCCGAGATAACTTATAACAAGAGCTGTTGCCTCAATAATCTGATTTACATGCGGTAGGTAGCGATTTATTAGTAATCCTAATGAACCTGTTGCTATAGCGCTGAGGATCGGAATTGCCCATGTATTCTCTATTCCAAAGTATTTGAGCAGCCTTGAACCTACGATTAGATAAACTGCAAGGAGTATCGGCGCCAAACAGAAGACATAAAACTGGCATACCAATAAGCCAAAGTCCTGACAGGTTAAACTTGCGCCATACAGTTTCTCGATTAGTAGAACAGCCGAAAAACCAATCAAAGCCGAACCGACGGCAGGTATAGTCGGCCCAGGCAGGGTTTTTTGTAGCCGCTCCAGAGTACGTTTTACGTCCATACGATACTACTTTACATCGTTTATTTATTAATACTTAATAACCTTATCGTAACATACTCCACAGAGAGGCATATTTATGGTAAAGTAGGTTCGCTCAACAGTGAGCAGCTAGGTGGGCCGGTTGGATACTGGCCTGCACATTAACAAGGAGGTCTTACGACCCATGAGAAGGTGGCGATTACTTATTGTCATCGGCATACCCATTCTCCTCGCGCTGATTGCAGTGGCGCTCATTGTCCTGCCACGTCTGACATCTCCTCCGGTAGCGCCTGAAGTGCCTGAAGTGAAGATTACCCATCTACCGATCCAGGACGTCGCACGGCTCGAAAACGCCCTCAATAGTCCCGACATGCATGTCCAAACATCGGTCATGGTACCAGAGTTGGCAAGTGCGTATCTTGCGAAAGGTCAACCAGCGTATCCGAAAGGTTCGACGGTGAAGATGTTGCAAAATACCAGTGTTTGCAAAGACGGCATCTGCGAAGTGAAGTCTACAATCACTGAACCGACTGGCGTCCATCACACGTTCTTGCTCTACCTGAACGATGCATTAGGCAAGTGGCTCATTTTCGGTAGTTACCAAGAAAGCTAAGGTGATACGTGTCAAAGATTCTCGACATACCGGTACGGATAACACTTGTGTTATCCGTACTGCTACTACTGTCTGCCTTTTTGCCCTCCCCCATATCAGCCGCTCCTCAGAGCATCAAAGGGTGTTTGCCGGGCATTGGCAAGCGACAGCCGATCATCCTCGTTCATGGATTCAACGGTGGCCCAAAAGATACCTGGAATCCGCCAAATGAATCGGATTCAATGCAAAAAGCATTGAACAATCTTGCGGGGGTCTACACGCATTTTCCTGATGATACCTTCGATTATATCAAGGCTAATACCCAATGGGTAACTGATCCGCGAAGTGGGCCCGCCCTGAGGGACAGGATTGCATGCGTGGCTGAATCGTCCCGAGAAGCCGGTGGGCCTGGAAAGGTTATCCTGATCGCCTATTCGTTGGGAGGGCTGGTTGCTAAGTTTGCTTCAAACCTGTTCGACGCGAATGACCAACCAATTGCGAATGATATCGGCTACATTACCGATATCGCTTCTCCAAGCGGTGGGGTGGATATCGCAGGTCTCGGGGCGCTGTTTTTTGACACGACTTGCCTTTTTGGCTACGTCCAGGTTGGTAAGGCGTACATAAAACAGCTCCGAGATACTTGCAACCTGATGCCAATCACAGAGGCAGTGCAAACCAATATCCACTCGCTCCTCAATACACTGCGGTCAATACCCAGGAGTATTCCCGTTTTTGCCATCGCTGGTAGCGTTGAGACGGTCGAGTCGTATTATGATGCGAGCATACCGCTGTCAGGAAACGATCTGTTTGTCTCAGTCCAGTCAGCACTCAAGGATGCGAACGCACTCCCGAATGGTCTCGGTGGCACCTATATCACGCGCTGCACGACCACGGTGCCAATCATCTACTTTTCGTTTTCAACCTGTGACCATCTCGGCATTTCGCACAACACAGAGGTGGAAGGGGTGGTAATCGCCCAGATCAACAAGTACCTCGATGTCATTCACCCGCCCTGCCCAGCAACTGTCGGCATGTGCTTAGGAGTACGCGATGGCGACGTGGACGGGAATGGGGTGCCTGACAGAATGGGAGTGACGTTTAACCCGAATACTCCCTGCAATGTTGGCATCATCTTCAACCAGACCTGTAGCATCACTCTCCATGTGGCGCTAGACAACGGAGATTACATCGAGTACCCATCGCAGCTCACCCCATACTGCTTCGAGACGTGTGGGTTTACAGTCGGGTTTCTCGGCCTGACACCCATGAACGGCAAAGCGAAAGATATCGTGGTCTCTCCCTACTGCAACATGTTCTCCTGCCCGTTTGTCGCCTATCAGGTGCGAAACGGCCAAGTGCAGCAGATCCAGTTCTTGGGAGGCAGTGGAAGTCCAGCAACTAACCGAGGTGATGTGGGGTTTGTCTGTTCGGTTGTCAGTGGTGCGTACCAAGTCGAGGCTTTCAGTTCCGTTTCTGAAGCCCAAACCAATAACACGATCGATGAAGTCTACAAAGCTGATTCGAGTGGTAATATGGATCTGGTCAGCAGCAAGCTAATCAGCCTCTCTAGTATCCCAAGCAGCGAAAGAGGGCCACGTTGTTCGGGATTGAGTGTACCCTCCTAGATACTCCCTGCCAAGCAGCGCATCGCGCGCTGCTTGGCAAGAGTTGGACTGTACCCCTGTGACCGCACACTTGCATGAAGGGATTTTTCAACAGGCTGCGACCGTTTTCTTTTCTGAGACAGGCAAAATTATTCCTAACGATAATCTTATAGACTAAGCGTTTGATGCAGAAGGCTTGTTGTCGTTCCGCGCATCGATGAGTATAATATGCGGTTTCCCAGCGATGCCAAGCTTATTGAGTATTGCACTTACCTTTAGTAACTCGTCCTCACTAAAGTAGACAATCACTTTAAAAGAAAGCTGGGTGCCGTTGGCCTTCTGGTAAATCTCAACTTGCTTTTGTAGATTCTGTTCGAGTTTTTTATTGCTGGCCAACTTAAACTCAACAAGAGTTTTATCTAGTCTACCCCTTGAAAGCGTAGCGTCTACCGGTCCCCTCCCGTTATTTGGTTCACGATTAACATCAGAGAGGGTTGAATTATGGCATATAAGGCCAAACATAAGCTGCAATTCTTTTTCACCCTGGATTCGCTTGCTTTTATAGTAAAAGAGCCTGTAGCCATCATTATTTTCAATATATCCTTTAAGATCGTTGATCTTTTTTCGGGCCTCTTCGTAGCTATTGACCGTTGGCTGGTAAAAGCCAGTTTTCTGCAAGCCAGCCATGAATTGTTGAACGTTTGCAATAAAAAGACCCTCAGAGAAAGCCACTTTCTTGCCGCTGATGCTTGTCGCTTGCTCCCCTTGATCTTCTTTGAACTTAATAAAATAATCGATTATCTCCGGCGCGAATTTTTGGAAAGTCGCTGCTGCGGCAGCTTCACGCTCTTTTTTAGTAGGTCTTTTACCTTTGCGTTCCGGGTCAAGTGAGAGCTGACTCAAAAAATAGTTATTCACCTTAAAGCGCAGCTCATCGTCGTCAATCATAGTTGGAATTTGATCGAAGTCTTTAATCAAATCCGCTTTGTTAATCCAGGTATCGTCTTTTGTCAGCAGTGCCTTTGGCGTAAGGATGACAAAACTACTACCAAATTTAGGTAGCTCGAAGGTTCGCTCTTCCCAACTCTCAGTGGTGTAGTTAAAGTAGGTGCGCTCTACCCTAAAGGTTGCTCGAAGGTCTTGGCTAATGTGTTGTTGTGCAAAGGTTTGGGTGTACTCAAGCAGGAACCCTTTTATCAGGTTAGTGGTGAAATCGCTGATATTGTCTCTGCCTACACCATCTTTGATTAAACAAAGCTTTTCAAGGTGACTGCCTTTGGTGACCTGCTTCTGATCAGGTGTGTCAAAAACCTTAATAAGGTTTTGATTGAGAGCTTGAGCAAAGTTCGTTCCCAAGCCACTTCCTCTGTTACCAATAGCAGAAAAGCCGAGCCAGTTCTGCTCGACTTCTCGAAATGTGTACCATGCCTTAAGAGCACCGCTATCCATACTTTGAGTGAGTGACTTATCTTTGAGAAAACGTAAGTATTTGATTATGCCATCATGCAATTTGCGGTATTGTGGATTCTCACTGTTAAAGAGCAAAAACGGGTCGATAAAAAGGGGCAAATCAGTAACTAATGAGATATTAAAGGCTCCGTATCGCTCCAGCACGTCCTGGTCAACTTTAAAGTAATCAGAAAAATATACGTCTACGTCGGTTTCAGTTACCACTTCTTGAGCAATATTAAGCTCAACTTTGCTCATGCTCTAACCTCTTGAATATGTTTAGCGTGCGGCAACAGTAGAGACTGTCTTGCTGTTCAGTAGATTGGTAGCGCGGTTGCCCACCTCCACATGATAAGTTGGCGGTTATCATATCAAAATACTAGCACTTTGTCTATATGAGTGCTAACTGGCGCTCCTACAAGTCCTTCACACTGCCAAAGGCAATGCGATCTATTATCAGGTCTTCCATGTTTGCCATGAGCGCAGGAACTACCGTGTATTCCCCATACCTATCGTTGATACTATCGCAGGCATCAGTCAAAGCTTTTTTGTCCAATTTGGTGCCACCAAGTATGCTCAGTTGTTCCGGCTTAAGGCTAACCAGCCCGTAAACGGAAACAGAGATGTGAGTCGCCTCGTCAGGAATATATGCCGCTAATAATAGCTTCTTGGCGTAGTGGTAAATGTCCTGGTTCGAGTACAGCAGTGTTTTTGTGTCATAGCCTCTTGACCACCTAAACCCATCACGAAAACCGAGAGCCAGGTAAATGCCTCTGGCTGCGAAGCCATACGACCGCATTCGCCTACCGACCTTATGTGTCAGTTTCATCAGCAGTCGGCTTAGCTCGTTTATATCTCTCGTTTTGCGTCCGATGGCATAGTTATGGCCCACCGATTTCTTGTCCCACACGACATTATCTACCTCCCAGCCACGCAGCCGAGAGAACCATTGGTTGCCGACAATGCTATGGAAGACTTGCCGCTTCAGCCTATCTTGTCTGGCTTTCAGAAATTGCAGCGGACTGTAAATACCGGCTGCATTCAGTCGAGCCTCATATCTGTAGTTGATGCCGTTCAGGTCTGTCAGGGACAGCTTGCCGTATATCTCCAGAGCGTTATCCGCGCACATGACATTCAACCCGTCCGGCTTATTGAGGCCAGCCGCCGTTTTCGCCCAAAAGCGGTTGGTGCCGATGCCGACGTTGACCGTGACGTAACTGCCGATATGATCTTTTATCCGGTGCTTCATTTCATAACCGACATCAACCAGATCGCGCCCTTCTCGCACGCTTGGGCTGCCCTGAAAGTCAATTACAAATTCATCAATGCTCTTCGCGACGACAGCGCTCGTATAATCAGACAGAACTTCTCTGAAGAGTTTGTGAGCTTCACGATACTTCGGCGGATCGGGCATTAAGATGATCACATTCGGGTCAATCGCCCTGGCCTCAGCCACATTGACGCCTAGCTTAATGCCTTTCGCTTTGGCTTCGTAAGATGAGGCGATGATCATACCTCTAGGGGTATCGTAGGCGGCCACCGCCAGCGGCTTTCGCCTATAGAGAGGGTTGGCCTGCTGCTCGATAGTGGCAAAACAGCTATTGAGGTCTATGTGCATGATCAAGGGAAGAGCCTTGTTAAGCAGCAAGTCCATTACTGACGACCTCCAGCGTCCAGTTTAGTTCTTTGGTATCGAAGTTCAGCCGAAACGCCAGCGTCTTGTCTCTATCGACCACCTCAAATATATGATGCCAGGTATCACCGTGTTTGTATTTGTGCGCCATGCCGAGTTCGCCGATAAGGTAGTCTTTGTTTTGCCAGTAAATCAGGTAGGGGCTAAAACTGCCCTTCTTCGTGCTATAAAAGCTGACAACGCTCACTTTTTCATCAATCCGTTCACGCATAGTAAGATCTCCACTACAATTAAGGTATGTGTGGTCGTTATACGCTCCATAAGAAGGCCAAATACTTAGCCAAACGCTACAATCTGGCCACCGTGCCAAAAGATATTCAGGAAAACTTTAATGTTGCGCCAGGACAAATAATGCCGGTGATCATAGCAGACGAGTTAGGCCAGCCTTGTCTTGAGTTAATGCAGTGGGGTTTAATACCGGCTTGGGCGAAAGACCCGTCTATTGGCTACAAGCTGATTAACGCCAGGGATGACACGATATTTGAGAAACCCATGTGGCGTGGTCTGGTGCTTAAGAAACGGGCACTGATTCCAGCCGATGGCTTCTACGAGTGGAAACGGCTTCCTGAAGGGAACAAAGAGCGCAAACAACCGTTTTATATTCGTCCCAAAAATAAGTGTGTATTTAGCTTTGCAGGCGTCTGGGAAACCTGGAAAGACGTTGAGGGCAAAGAATTAAAGACATATTCGATTATCACCACAGCGCCCAATGAAGAGATGAGCAGCGTGCATAACCGTATGCCAGTGATATTACACCAAGAAGACGAAGCTTCCTGGTTGGAGCCATCGAAGGTGAAGCGCGAGGAGATTGAACCCTTCTTAACACCCTTACGAAGACCAAGGACTTGAAATGTATGCAGTGAGCAAGGATGTGAACTCAGCGGCCAATAACGACGAACATCTAATCTATCCTCTGCCGTGAGCAGCTTACCTCGACCACAAATGATGCTATAAGCCTGCGTGCGGAAAGGAGTAAACCAGTGCTCGCATGGCTAGTTTGATTGTAGCACTAAACTGAAGCAGTCGTTTTTGAGACAGTTTTTAAATGCTGGAAAATTCATTCAGCACAGAAGAGCCCAAGCAGAAGAAGGGACTCTATATGGATGATTCCAGTTCTTGCAGTACCAACTGCGGGAACCTTTCCTCAACAAGTTTGCTTGCGGCCTTCATCAGCGGAAAAGCGAAACCGCCTTTACTGCTATTCTGTAAGGATAGCCACTTTGATGGATAGTAGCGAACTAACATTCCCATTGAGTACGCAATTAAATACAGCAGAGATAAAGAAGAAAGGTCTAAACCATCAGGTAATAGTTCAACAACATACATCTTGCCTTCTCTATCGCTTTTTATAGATGGCAGTTCTGTATTTAAACCAGCTTTTGATGAACGGCTTATGCCAGTAAAAATGAGGTTGACTTTGGATAGCCATCTCTCATCGAATTTCGAATTAATCGTAGTAAGTAGAACATCGGCCGGTAGACCGAAAACTGAGCGTATATGATCTTCGTCCGATAACGATGACACTACCTCTAGTAATAACACGAGCTCATCAGGATTTGCTGGAATGAAACATGCTCTCGCTGGATAGCATTTAGGCAAACTGTCAAAAGTAGTGGCAAAAATAATTGCCAAGTCCGGGAGACGTTCCAGCACCATTTTTATGGTGACTACTGTCCGAGTTTTAATCGTAGCTGTACCCGTCCTTGCCGATTGGTAGTCCTGTATAGCGTAAGTAGAAGACATCATATGGATGTTAGTTGCATAAAGAGGAGTTCCTTCATTGTGAATAAGGCATTTCTCAACATTGCTCGTTGTCTTCGACAATAGAGCAAATGTTCCTCCTGTCATCTTGAGCGGTAAGTCCGGTAGCTTATCAATACCACCTGACAGAACATGTTGCCAACCTTCAGCTATGATACCATGTGATGGTGGGAGACTGGTTTCGCGCATCTTTGCGTCCAAGAACAGGATCAAGCCTCTAGATAGGGCGTAAACTCCATAATAGAGTAATAGCGGACGTGCTAGCTCAGATGATTGCCGTGCGCTTTCGAAGAACCCACGTCCCTGAGCCAAATGCCCGATGATTTCATAGGCTTTCTCTGCTGATAGGTCTCTTCCGTGTCGGTTCTGAAAGAACCGAGGTAGCAAGTCCCTATTCTCAAACAGAGCTAGCCGCTCCCAGCTATCTGTCATGGTTGCTCCTAGCTATTTTAGCTGAATATTCGTCCGTTCTATCTAAAGCAGTGGGTCGCTGGCAGTCACGACACGGTAATCGACTCCGAGCGCTTCCTGGAAATGGCTCTCCCCGCAGTGAATTTTCGTCGCTCATCAGGACGCAACTCATCAAGCTCTGTCGTGCTCTTGGTTTCTCGAACCAAACAACTTTGTTTGATTCTAGGCGTAAGTTTTGGAATTATCACCCACGATTAAAAGGGTTCAAGTTTTCCAGGTTCTCCTTCGTTACTCTGGTCTTACCGAGTAAGTCTTTACGGATAGCCAGGAAGACAAGGCTCAGTAATTCGCCCTCCTTGTCATAATTGTGCTTCTCATCGGCATCCGAAAACCTGATCCATGCATCATATGCCTTGATAACCTCGTCGCTGGCATAAAGCAGCAGCTGGTCCCGCGCGAGCATCCTCTCAAGGTCTGCCTCTTTTCCCGACAACTTTTCATTTTCATCGTAGATGGCAGCGACGGATACCTTAGTGAAGTTGCTGAGGAAACTGGCATACGCCTCGCGCTTCTGATCGGCAATTTTGAGGTTCAGTTCTTTATTTCTCTGAAGCAAGTAGGGAAGTACACCGCCAAATACGGCAATAAGGGCGACAATGATTTCGACCACGAGCAAACCTCTTTTTGTGATAGTGAGAGCGCACTCATCCCATGCATAGAATACAACGAAATAGAGATAAGAGCGAAACAGGGTTCTGGAATTAGTCTTGCATAACTTCTTGATTAACTCGCTATTGGTGTTCATTCAGTATGTCCCTATACTAGTCAGCAAGATGACAACTATAGGTTTGATACCTGAAGACATTCAGTCGAAGTATGAGGTGCATGAGTGGCGGAATGCGGCGGCGGTTCTTGCTAATGCATGTCCTAAAGAGTGGGAAGATGTTTTAGATGTACTGCGCAATTTTAAGCTACTGAGGAGCAGCATACTCACTCCAGGTGGGCGTAAGTCTTCGGTGTCAGGTGCATTAGATACGAGTCTCTATGATAGAGGCTGGCAAGAGAAGTCGTTTGATACTCAGATTGTTGTGGATGGTGTAGCTACTGACTCACCGACCCATAAGGTAGATTGCTTTAAAAATCGTGTTGCGCTTGAAGTTGAATGGAATAATAAAGACCCATTTTATGATCGTGATCTCAATAACTTCCGGCTGTTGTTTGATCTAAGAGTTATAGATGTAGGGGTGATAATAACTCGCCGTGATGAGTTGCAAAAAATATTTGATAGGCTTGGTCGTGGTGCCAGTTTTGGCACATCGACGACTCACATGGGAAAGCTTATACCAAGAATTGAAGGTGGGAGTGGTGGTGGTTGCCCGATTTTGGTGTTCGGGGTAGGCTTGCCTTCATACGTCGAAGATAATGTAAATGTATCGGATATTCCTGAGAGAGTGCCTGAAGATGTGGAGGTTGAGGAGAGAACCGATGAGTAGCAGGATTGTGCTACCAGGTGGGCCGTATAAGACGGTTCTTGCTGATCCGCCGTGGCGTTTTACGAATCGGACTGGTAAAGTTGCGCCTGAACATAAGCGGCTCAGTCGGTACGATACGATGAGTCTCGAAGAAATTTGTGCTTTGCCTGTGGCAGGTGTTATGGAGGGTCAAAGTCACTGTTATTTGTGGGTGCCGAATGCCTTGCTTGGTGAAGGGCTACGAGTGATGGAAGCATGGGGATTTAAATATAAGTCTAATCTTGTGTGGCATAAGGTGAGAAAAGACGGTGAGAGTGATGGGCGTGGTGTAGGTTTTTATTTTAGAAATGTTACTGAGCTTGTACTGTTTGGTGTCAGGGGTAGTATGCGTACACTTCCACCTGGGCGGCGGCAGGTTAATTTATTAGCGACACGTAAACGGGAGCGCTCGAGAAAGCCGGACGAGTTGTATGACATTATCGAGCAGTGTTCACCTGGGCCATATCTTGAGTTATTTGCACGATATCCGCAGCCAGGTTGGGACGTTTGGGGCAATGAGGCATCGTCTGATGTGGAGCCACGAGGCAAGTCATACCCGGTATATCGTGGTGGTTTGATTGAGCGGGTGGCTGCCTAATTGGAGAACTATACGCGAGTTACAGTGAAGAAAGATGTGGAGTGAACCCATTTTTGCACACCAGAGGCAAAGTCAATATCTCATGTCTTGAGCATAGGCCATCTCAAATTCAATGGGAGGCACATAGCCCAAACTCGAATGGAGTCGCTTCGTATTATACACGTCCTCAATAAACTGTCCAATGTTGGCTTGTGCCTCCTCAAAGGTCTGGTACTGTTTGAGGTACACCTCCTCTTGCTTTAAGGTCTTAAAAAAGCTCTCGGCCTTGGCATTGTCGTACGGATTACCCACCGCAGACATACTGATCTGCGCTTGTACACTGTGCAGTCGCTCCACATACGCCGTGCTAGCATACTGCACCCCGCGATCAGAATGGTGAATGAGTCCTGGTCTCACATCCCGAGTCGCCAGGGCTTGTTCCAATGCTCCCAGCGCCAGCTGCGTATCGATGCGCTTGGACAGAAGCCATCCCACGCATTTGCGTGAATAGGCGTCGAGCAAAGCCGCCAGGTACACAAAGCTGCTCAGCAAGCGAATGTAGGTGATATCTGCTACCCACAGCACATCGGGCGCATCCACTTGCAAGCCTTTCGCCAAAT
>WNGK01007508.1_pt1 | contig 11415 bp, 8 predicted proteins | sample 5400601 | NCBI WGS metagenome assembly WNGK01 (sample SAMN13153376, study PRJNA577476) | soil metagenome | isolation source: 60 cm soil or saprolite under Garry oak tree replicate 1 | place: USA:California | collected 2016-06-15
ACCGCGCGAGGTTGGTCGCGCTGGCTCGTGCCGATCTCGCTACGGCAAGCCAGTTCGGTGACTCCGCGGCGCGGCTCAGCCGGGCGCTGGCGCAGCTCGCATCGAAAATCCTCAGTGGAAACACCGCAGCCGAAGCCATCGCCGACTTGTCGGGCCGGGTCAACCTGGCCGCGTCGGAACACCGCGCCAAACTCGACCGGGTGGACCCGGTCGCCGATTCAGCGCGCGGGGGCCGGCTACGCCGCGCCACCCTCCGCGCGTCATTTGCCTGCGATGTGCGCGGGCTCGTGAGCATGCTCCAAGCACTCGAGCTCGGGAAGGCCGCGCTCACGGTGAAGGACCTGCGAATTACGGCGATTGATCCCGGGTCGCTCGACAAGAGCCCCGAAGTCCTACGGGTCGAAGTGACGGTGAGTGGGTGGTTCCTGGCGAGCCGCGAGGCGGAAAACCGTAGGCGCAGGCCATGAGCGCTCACCACCTGAACGCGTCACTCGCCGCCACGTCGTCGCTCGGGCTCGCGCTCGGAGTCCGCCTGGTCGTCTCGCCGCTCGTCTCAATTGCCCCCCCGCCACAGGCGATCAACACAACCACGGCGGCCGCCCTACCACCTCCACGGTTGGGCTCGCTCGGTGCAGGCGTTGCAGCGCGCGACCTCTTTCGCGTGTCCAGGCGGCCGAGTCCGGTGGTCTTTGACCCCGTGCCTCCGGCGGCTGTCCCGACCATTCTTTCCGCGAGACCTCCGCTCATCCTAGTCGGGGTCGTGTGGGACCGCGGAAACGACCCTACGGCGCTAATCGAAGGCTTCCCTGGGCTCGAAGGCGCACGGCCCGTGCGACGCAGCGAGACCATAGCCGGCCTTCGCGTAGCAGCCATCAGCTTCGAGCGCGTCGTCATCGCTGGGCAAGACACTACGTGGACCCTGACGGTACGGGAGCCGTGGCGCTAATCGGTGGCACACGATTCAGGCTGGCCACAAGTGCGGCTGTGCTCTACTTGACCGCCGGCCTCCTCGATCTCCTCGCCGCGCAGGACACCTCATCCGTCCGCGCAACGAACGACAGCGTTTCGGTTCGCATCATCGACGCTGACGTCCGCGGCGTCATTCAGGCGCTCGGCCGCTACCTGCCAAAACCCGTGCTGGTCGGTACGCTCCAGCCGGTGAGGGTGTCCCTCGAAACCCCTACTGCGATCCCGCGAGCAGGGGTCCGCGAGCTCCTCAAGGGCCTGGTCCAGTCGCAGGGCCTCGAGTTCATCGAAGATTCGGCGTTTTTCCGAGTCGGGCCACCGCAGCACCCGACGGGCCGAGGTGGGCCACCGGGGGTCGGAACCCAGACTGGCGGGGCGAACGTCCAGCTTTTCGTGATCCGCCTCGCGCACGCCCGCGCCACGGACGTCGCGGCGACCGTGAATCTCTTGTTTGGGGCTGGCGGCGAGTTCTCCGGTCGCACCGGGCTCGGCACCCCTACTCTGTCCGACGAGCTGCGCCGCAACGTGGTGCCACCGACGGACCAGGCTCCGTCCGGGCCGGGAGTCGTACGCCCTGGCGCGAAGCCCGGCGCCCTAAGCGGGCCCGTCACAATCGTCCCGGACCAGCTCACGAACGCGCTCTTGATCCGGGCCTCGGAAGAAGACTTTCACGTGCTCGAGCAGGCAGTTGAGCAACTCGACATCCGGCCGCTACAGGTCTTGATCGAAGTGCTGATCGTTGAGACGCGCCGCGATCGCAGCTTCTCGCTGGCCGCGGACCTGTTGGTCCCACCGCAAGCCACGGACCATGGGACCGGCTCCGTGCAGGGTACGTCCAGCACGGGCGCGGGGCTCGGCGACCTCGTGATTCACCTCATGAACCTCGGCCACGCCAGGGTCGACGCGACCCTCCGGGCGGCGGCCAGTAAGGGAGACGTGCGCATCGTCTCGCGCCCCGTGCTCCTTGCGTCTAATAACACCGAGGCAAAGCTCTTGGTCGGTTCCCAGGTCCCATTCGTGCAGGTGAGCCGCTCCCTGCCGACCGAAACGCCGACCCGCGACCAAGTGGTGCAGTACAAGGATGTTGGAACCAAGCTCACGATCAAGCCGACCATCAATCAGGATGGTTATGTGTCCTTGATAATCCAGCAGGAAGTGAATGCCGCAACGACCGAAGTGCTGTTCGACGCGCCGGTCATCTCTACCCGCGAGGCGGCGACGCAGGTTCTCGTGAAGGACGGGCAGACAATTGTCCTCGGCGGCCTGCGCGACCGGCAACGCAGCAGGAATCAGGTTGGGATTCCCATCTTATCCAAGATTCCAGTTATAGGGGGCCTGTTCGGAAGTGCCGATCGCACGAGCGCCGAGACCGAGCTGTATCTCTTCCTCACGCCGCGCATCCTAAGAACGGACGCAGACGCCGATAGCGTGACGGCCCCCAGGCTTCCGAAAGGGACCGAGCGGTGACTGCCGCGATGCAGTTACCAGCGGTCCTGGTCGGCGAGTCGACCGCGATGCGTCGGGCCCTCGCGTTGGCCGAGCGGTTCGCGCCAACTCCCACCGCGATCCTGCTCGTCGGCCCGACCGGTGCCGGTAAGGAGTTGCTGGCCCGACACATCCACGCGCTGAGCGGGCGCCGGGGACGGTTCGTCCCCGTGAACTGTGCCGCCGTTCCCCGTGAGATGGCCGAGAGTCTCCTCTTCGGCCACAGGCGCGGAGCGTTTTCCGGGGCCGTTGAGTCGCGACGGGGGCTCGTTGAACTCGCAAACCAGGGCACCCTGCTGCTGGACGAGTTGCTCTGTTTACCGACAGAGCAGCAGGCAAAATTGCTGCGCGTCCTCGACACCGGTGAAATTCGACCGCTCGGTGAAGAGGATGAGCGCGTTCTCGACGTTCGCTTCTTGGCTGCCGTACAAGGAACGGTCTCCGGAGCACTGGCCGACGGGAGTGTGCGGCATGACCTTTTCCATCGACTCGCGGGGGCCGTGATCTCCCTCCCGCCGCTCGTGGCCAGACGAGAAGATGTGCTCCCCCTCGCACAGCACTTTGCCACCCTTACCGGCCGACGCTTGGCTGCAAGTGCGGGTCCGGTCCTCCTCGGATATCCCTGGCCTGGCAACGTGCGGGAATTACGTCAAGTGATCGAACGCGCGGGTCGTCTTTTATCGGATGCCGAACTCTCCCCGGCCGCGCTCGCTGAAGCCATCCGGGTTGGAGCTCCAGTCCTCCCCGAGGGCCAGGCCAACGTCCTCGTCGACGGCGACCCTCTCGCCGAGCGCTGGCGCTTGGTCCTGGCGTGCGAGGCAAACCGGTGGAGGGGAGATGCCGTGGCGCGGGCTCTGGGCATCCATCGGGCGACCTTGTTTCGGCGATTGAAGCGAGCCGGCCTCTCGCTTCGGGTCCGGGAGTCGCAAAGTCGCATATAGTCGCGCGACTCGGCGCGACGCTGCGACCGCGGCTCCACCGGCTCCCTTTGGTAAGTCGTTTCGCAACACTGAGGACCATCAGGCTGGAGACGGCATTCCGCATGCATTGAGTGAAGAGCGATCCTTTTCCCGGAGTCGTCTGTGGTCGCTCTTCGCCGGCAGTCGATGGCCGCTGTAGTCATTGCCGTTAGCGCCCTCCCCGCACGCTCAGTGGCGCAATCCTTCCACGTTGACCCCAAGGGTCAAGCCGTCAGCAATCTCTATGGAAGCCGCAACAACACCCAAACGTTTACCGTCTACCAGGTTGCGGGCGGCATGAACGAAACGATCGTCTTCAATTGCCACGACGATAGCTACGTGGTGAACTGCTTGGGTTACAGCCCTTCCTCAGTAACGCTTCCTGCGCAGAACGGAGCGCAGGTGACGGTGACGTACAACGTGAATGGCACCGGCACCGGGCGGGTAGCGCTAGTCGGCTACCAGTCGGGGGGGAGCGCCACAGACAGCGGCTATTACAACGTCACCGGCGTGAACTCGTGTCTCTCCGTCAGTAGCGGCTCGGTCACCGTTTCCGAGAACACGACGGGGCACCAAGCCAGCTTCACTGTGACGAACTGTGGGACCCTGTCGGACAGCTGGACCACAGCCTGCGATCGCACCGGCCCAGTGGCGTGCAACCGCATCTCGAATAGCTGCACCAGCGCCCCCTCGAACCAGTCCTGTACGTCGACGATCGTCTACAGCGTCGGGGCCGTGGGCTCCGGGACCTTGACCCTTAGAGTGACGTCGACTAACAGCGGCAACCAATTCTCCAACTCGGACGCCGTGACGGTACAAGCTGGTCCACCGGAAATTGCAGTTACGACCTATCACTACGACAACTACCGAACCGGATGGAACCAACACGAACAGACGCTGACCCAGACCAACGTGGTCCCTGGCTCGTTTGGCTTGCTCTATACGATCCCTCTCGACGGCCAAGTCGATGCGCAACCGTTGGTCATGCCACATGTGACAGTCAACACGGGACCCTACGCCGGGACCGTGCACGATGTCGTGTACGTAGCCACTCAGAACAATACGGTCTACGCGATCGAGCCTGCCACGGGTACCGTCCTGTTTAGCCGCCACTTCGCGCCACCACAGAGTGGCAGCAACTACAACCCCACGTGTTCTGGCGATAACCCTTTCATCGGCATCAATGGAACGCCGGTGATCGACTCGGCGGCGCAGACGTTGTACGCGATCGACTTTCGAAATGAGAATGGGACGACGTCCCACCACCTCCACGCGCTCGATTTGGGGACCTTGAACGACAACGCGGTCGTCACCGTGAGCGCGAGCCACACGTTGAGTGACGGGTCGTCCTTCCCCTTCAACTCCTACGACGCACGACAGCGTGCGGGGTTGGTCCTGACGCACGACAGCGTCTATGCCGGGTTCGCGAGTTATTGCGACAACGCTGGTAACTCCCGCGGGTGGCTCCTGGGCTGGCAGACGCCATCGCTGACGGCATTGGCCGCGAATCAGCTGAACGACCGGCAACATTGGTTCTGGTTCAATCAGCCCAGTAACCTTCTCTCGTCGATCTGGATGTCGGGCTACGGCATCGCGGCGGATTCCTTGGGCAGCCTGTATTTCGCCACAGGCAATACGAGCGTGAACACCCATGATGCTGTTTACAACATCTCAGAGAGTGCGGTAAACCTCAAAGCGACCTTGGATAGTGCTCCCCGAGCGCTTTTTACACCACCAAGTTACAACGACCTCGACAACGCGGATAACGATTTTGGCGCCGGTGGAATCATGCTCCTACCCGACAATGCCTTCCCGGTCGGAAAGTTCGCTGTGATAGCGGACAAAGTCACTGGCATGTTTCTGCTCAATCGCAGCACATTAAACGCCCCGAGCGGCACTATCGCCAACCCCAACACATCAGTCACCTCGTGTTGGTGCGGGGAGTCCTACTGGAACGGCCAGGTCGTCTCGAGCGCGGGTCAAACCCTCGCGCTCTGGACGCCCAGTCTTGACGGCAGCGGCGTCCCCGGGCTGGCCCTCGCGAACCAGGTCACTGTCCCGGATACCCACACCGGGCAACCCGGGGGATTCTTGACAAGCGTGTCCTCTAATGGGACTCAAAGTGCGACTGGGGTCATTTGGGTTGTCACGCGCCCGCACTCGGGTACTAGCTTGTCGCTGCGGGCTTACAACCCCACGAACCTGTCCACGCTGTCTTCGGAAACGGCCACCCCCTCACCCGCCGCACCCGGTTTCATTGTGCCCGTGGTCGCCAACGGTCTCGTCTTTGTGGCAGCGGCCAGCCAGTTGAGCATCTTTGGTCTAGGGGGTCAATGAGTGAAGCGTTCCGCGAGCCGCGATCGACCATGTTACCAGAGGGAGGAAGAATGAACCTGATACGCGCATTCCTGCTGGCGGAGGGCGTCGCCATGAGTTGGACGATGCGAGCTCAGGCGCAAGGACGCGCGGACACGGCCGAGCATCAGATGGTCGTCACGATCGACAGCATGGTCGGTTCTCGCTTGGTCGTCCGAACACGCACCGGGCATCGCTTATATGTGGACGCTCTGCCAGCCATGGCGGCACGTCGCCACACAGTCCTATTCGTCGGGCGTGTCGTTGTTGCCGTGGGGACCTTGGACAGGGTGGGTGTGCTTCATGCCAAGTCGCTAGGGAAGGTGCACGAGCCGGACTATCCGCCATCGTGGCCGCCCGATCGGTGACGTCCGCTGCGGGTACTGGACGAACCTAGATGTATGTGGGATCTGGAGTGGAGTGAACTCTCGACTTGGAGGGGGTGATGGTTTCGGTTTGACCTTTGAGGCGGGGGGTTCGAAGGTCACCGTGGGTGTGCGTCGCCATCAATGGTACAGCACGGAGTTCAAGCTGCAGCTGGCTACGGGTATCGGCGGGTGACTCACGAGCTGCGGCGGGGGGCACCGTGGTCGATCACAAGCGCGTCGCCCGCGTGGTACGCGACAATGCCCTGGCGGCGCGGGCCGCTGGCGCTTCCTCACGACCGACGGCGCGCACAACGAGCCGGTCTTCCCGACTCTGCTCCCGGACCTGCGCACCGACGGCGCGAATCAGCTCTGGGTAGCGGATCTTACGTGGCTGCGGCCCGAGCGGGAGTTCGCCTACCTGGCCGTTATCCTCGATGCGTGGTCGCGGAAGGTCGTGGGCCGTGGGGCGGGCTTTGGGCTTGCATCGGGCGACCCTGTTTCGCCGACTGAAGCGCGCTGGTCTCTACCTTCGGGCCCGGGAGTCGCAAAGTCGCACATAGTCGCGCGACTCGGCGCGACGCTGCGACTGCGGCTCCACCGACTCCCTCGGGTAAGTCCTTCCGCGACACTGAGGACCATCACGCTGGACACGGCATTCCGCATGCATTGAGTGAAGAGCGATCCTTTTCCTGGAGTCCTCTGTGGTCACTCTTCGCCGGCAGTCGATGGCTGCTGTAGTCGTTGCCGTTAGCGCCCTCCCCGCACGCTCGGTGGCGCAAACCTTCCACGTTGACCCCAAAGCCCAAGCCGTCAGCAATTTAAGTGGAAGTCGCAACAACACTCAAACGTTTACTGTCTACGAGGTTGGGGGCTCCTTCAACGAAACGATCGTCTTCAATTGCCACGACGATAGCTACGTGGTGAACTGCTTGGGTTACAGCCCTTCCTCAGTAACGCTTCCTGCGCAGAACGGCGCGCAGGTGACGGTGACGTACAACGTTGGCACGGGCACCGGGCGGGTAGCGCTAGTCGGCTACCAGTCGGGGGGGAGCGCCACAGACAGCGGCTGGTATAACGTCACCAGCGTGAACTCGTGTCTCTCGGTCAGTAGCGGCTCGGTCACCGTGTCCGAGAACACGACGGGACACCAAGCGAGCTTCACTGTGACGAACTGTGGGATCCAGTCGGACAGCTGGACCACAGCCTGCGATCGCGCCGGCCCAGTCGCGTGCAACACCATCACGAATGGCTGCACAAGCGCGGCCCCGCAACAGTCGTGTACTACGACGATCCACTACAGCGTCGGGGCCGTGGGCTCCGGGACCCTGACCCTTAGAGTGACGTCGACTAACAGCGGCAACCAATTCTCCAACTCGGACGCCGTGACGGTACAAGCGGGTCCACCGGAGATTGCGGTCACGACACATCACAACGATGCATTCCGGAGCGGGTGGAACCCGCACGAGCAAATATTAACGGCAACGAACGTGGCGGCATCGGGCTCGTTTGGACCGCTTTACAGCATCCCGCTGGACGACCAAGTGGATGCGCAACCGCTCGTCGTTCCTCACCGGACCATCCTCGGTAGTATTCACGATGCGGCGTATGTCGTCACTGCGAACAACACGATCTATGCGATCGAGCCCGCGACAGGTACCGTGCTCCTGAGCAGGAACCTCGGGACGCCCCGACAGTGGCCATCGGCATGTCACAATAATTCCATGGACGTCGGGATCGAAGGTACGCCAGTCATCGATTCTGTACGCAACACGATGTATCTGATTGCGCAGACCGTCGAGAACAGCGTCGCAATTTTGCGGATCCACGCTCTCAGCTTAAGTTCGCTAAACGACACGGTACCCGCGGTGCAGGTAGCCGCTACGCACCAGCTGTTGGGCGGCAGTCAATTCGCCTTCTCCGCCCACGATCAGCGGCAACGACCAGCCCTCCTCGAGGCAAACGGGAACATCTATGCGGCCTTCGGCAGCTACTGTGACAAGGGTGGAGGTAATTCGCGCGGCTGGTTGCTAGGCTGGACGGCGGACGCCCTCCAACCCCTCGCGGCGGACCAATCATCGTCGACTCACGCAAATTCGTTGACGAACACGCAAACGACGCCGATGTCGTTCTACCTTTCGTCGATCTGGATGTCGGGCAGTGGTCCCGCAGCAGACGCGTCGGGTAACGTGTACTTCGTGACGGGCAACACCAGTGACCCAAACCACGACGCGACCAACAACATCTCGGAGAGCGTGGCGCGGCTCTCCCCGGACCTGACCACGCTCCTAAACCTCTTCACAGACCAGAACTACGTTAGCAGTCTTGACCAGAACGATGAGGATCTTGGGTCCGGTGGTGTCATACTCCTACCGGATCAGGTCGGAACGTCACCGCCGCACCTCGCGGTCACGATGGGCAAGCTCCACGGAATCTACCTCCTCAACCGAGACGACATGAGCAACGTCCTGGGCGCTCCCATTGACATTGCCGCGGGATGTTGGTGCGGAGAGTCGTACTTCGTCGGCGCGGATGGATTGGGACGCGTGGTGACAAGCGCGGGCAGGAGCGCCGGCGAGAACGGCGGAATCCACGACGGCCGTGTCATCCTCTGGTTGGTCGTGACTTCGCCCACGAGGCTGGCCCGCGACACGGCATCGGCGAACTTGCCGACGGGACAGGAGTCTGGGTTCTTTACGAGCGTGTCGTCCAATGGAACCCAGGCCGGCACGGCAGTCATCTGGGCCGTAACCCGTCCTACGGACACCAACCCAGCCAACGTGACACTCTACGCCCTGAACCCGACCGATGGCTCCGTCCTGTTTTCAGCAATCCCTGGCAACTGGATGAGCGGCATCGGTGGCAGCGCTGACATCGTGCCTACTGTTGCCAATGGACTCGTTCTAGTGGCTACGGACCAGCGGTTGCAAATTTATGGGCTACAATGATCGGACATGGATCAAACTGAGGGAGGCGAGGATGAAGATGAAATTGCTGCAGGCATTAATACTCATCGCTGTCTTCGCGGTGGAGGGAGCCGCGGAGGCTGAAGCACAAGACAGTACGGGAACACGGGAGATCTTCGGGACGATCGACAGCCTCAAGGGCTCGCACCTCGTCTTGCGTACACGGACGGGTGTTCGTCTGCATGTCGACGCATTACTGGCACAAGCGCGAAGTCGAAGTGCGGTTCTTCTCGTCGGGCGCTACATCGACGTGATGGGAACCATGGACACCGCTGGCGTACTCCACGCTCTGACGATTAACCGGGCGATGTACCCCGCGCTCTGGCCGCCCGACCGCTGAGATCGCGGCGGTGACGATTGTCGCAGCGGAGGATGCGCTTCAAAACGGCGCGGCCACTGCTCAGCAACTGGGAGCAGTGGCCCCCCGGCGGCCCGCCGTCGAGTTGCGGCGTGTTGCGCGGCCGGCCCGCGACGTCTTCAGGTGGCGTCGTACCCCGCGTAATCTCCCCGCTGGTACACGTTCCCCTGGTACCGCTGGTCGGCGTGGATCCCGACCTTGGAGGTGTAGTACGCCCGAACCGTCCAGCCCTTGAGCTGCTGGAAGAAGTGCTCCGCCGGCGTCTTGGGGTCCTTCTCTCCGGCCGCCATCTTCGTGAGTACGGCCAGCCGCTGCTCCGGCGTTCCCTGCAGGAACGCCTTCCCGTGCAGCTCCTGCGACAGGGTGTCGACCGCCGCGAGCCCGGAGTGCCACTTCGCCTGCTGGTCGGTATCGAGGGACTCGGAGAGACGAAAGTCGATATAGGTCGCGACCCCCGCGACGCGCGCGCCGGGCGAGTGCGCGTCGGTCGGGATGATCAGATCGGACAGCTTGTCGAGCAGCGCGAACTCCGCCCCCGTGAAAAATTTTGGGGCGCCCTGAAGGACGGTGACCGCGGGCGGCGCCGTCGCCGGGCCGGCCTTGAGCAACGGCGCGGCGAGCGCCGCCGCGGTCACCTCGAGCATCTCGCGGCGCGAGAGCCCCTCTTGCGGATCGACGCGGTGGGCGTCGGGGGCCCCGCGACGGCGGGTGCCCGCTGGGCTGCCGGAGCGGGGCTCCCGACGCCCACCGCTCGTTGTGTCGCTCATAGGTTCCCCTTTTTGAATTCGCCCGCCAAGTATTCGCAGGAGCGCCACGCCAGCGCCATGATGGTCCACGTGGGATTCTGACACGACGCGCTCACGTGACTGGACCCGTCGACCACAAACAGATTCTTCACGTCGTGCGACTGCTGGAACTGATTCAGCACCGATGTCTTGGGGTCGCTCCCCATCCGGGCCGTGCCCAGCTCGTGAATCGACCACCCTTCGGTGAGCATCTTGTCGTCCGTCCCCACGACCTCGATCCCCGCCTGCTCGAACATCTCACGCCCGGCGACCACCATGTCCTCGCACATTTTCTTCTCGTTGTCGCCGAACTGATAATGGAAGCGCAGCGTGGGGATCCCCCACGCGTCTTTCTCCTCGGGGTCCAAGTCCATGTAGTTCTCGTAGCGCGCCAGCACCTCGCCGAAGCCGCCCATGCCGATGAACGCGCCGGCGTGGTCGCGCACGTCTTTCTTGAATTGCGCCCCGAAGCCCGCGGCCCCAAAGGCGTTTCCCGGGAAGATCGAAAAGCCCCCGCTGCCCTCGAAGCCGTAGCCACGCACGAAGCCCGGCTGCCGCTCCTTCAAGTTGCGGAACCGCGGAATGTAGAACCCGCCGGGCCGGCCGTCGTCCAGCGTGGGCGGCTTGCCGATCATGTCCTTCACGAGCCCCGTGACGCCGGGCCCCATCACGTGCTCGCAGAAGTTGTGGCCCACGTGCCCGCTCGAATTGCCGATCCCATTGGGATGCTGCGGCGAGCGCGACAACAAGAGCAGGCGCGCCGATTCGAGGGTGGACGCGGCCACGATCACGACCTTGGCCTTGGCCTCGTAGGACTTGCGCGTGCCGCTGTCGACGAACCCCACGCCGCGCGCCTTCCCGGTGTTCGGATCGACCAACACCTCGTGCGCGATCGAGTTGGTGCGGATCGTCAGATGCCCGGTGTCCATGGCCGGGTAGATCAGGCCGGTCGGCGAATCGAACGCGGCGTGGATGTCGCAGCCCCCGGGCCGGCGGTCGCACGCCCCGCGGGCATAACACTTGCTGCGGTACTTGTTGTGCTTCAACCCATCGGTCGTGACGCCGGCGCGGTACGGCGTCAGCACGCGGCCCATCTCCTTCAGGCTCTCGCGCATCCGTACTTCCCCAAAACTCAGCTTGTTGGGGCGCTGAAACAGACTGTCCGGCAGGTGCGGC
>WNGK01007510.1_pt1 | contig 11414 bp, 12 predicted proteins | sample 5400601 | NCBI WGS metagenome assembly WNGK01 (sample SAMN13153376, study PRJNA577476) | soil metagenome | isolation source: 60 cm soil or saprolite under Garry oak tree replicate 1 | place: USA:California | collected 2016-06-15
AGCTAAAAGCTGAACCACGAGCGAGTGTGGGACGCTCCGCGGTGCGCAAACTGAAAGCGCACGGAGTTATTCCTGCGATCATTTATGGCGGCAAGGACAAGCCGCAGCCATTGCAAGTCTCCGCCCGAGACATCAACGCAATGTTGAGCCATGCCTCTGGAGAAAATGTTCTGGTCGAGCTCGAAATCGCTGGTGAGAAATCGAATCGCACGGCGCTTGTGCAGGAAGTGCAACACTCACCAGTCCGCGGTGACATTCTTCATATTGATTTTCACGCCATCTCAATGGACGAGACGATTCAAGCTGAGGTCCCGCTCGAGCCCATTGGCGTTCCCAATGGCGTCAAAAACTTTGGCGGATTGCTTGAGCAAAGCTTGCGCGCTCTGGCAATTGAATGTCTGCCGCGCGATTTGCCGGATCGGATCACCGTCGATGTCTCGCAGTTGAACATCGGAGACTCCATTCACCTGCGCCAGATTCAACTGCCGTCTGGAGTCACGAGCAAGGTGCCGCCCGATCTCACGGCATTCTCAGTTCTCGCCCCAACAGTCGAAGAAGAACCAGTTGTGGCTGAAGCCGCGGCTGTCGCTGGACCCGAAGTGATTGGCGAGAAAAAGGAAGAGGGTGAAACGGCCGCGGCCCCTGCGATCCCAAAGGAAAAAGAGCAAAAGAAGTAAGCTGTTTGGATCCGCTCGATCTTGGTTAACGCCGCCGAGGACAGGTCTTGCCGAATCTGATTTTCGTCTGAGCGACTGTGGAAGAAAGAACTCCACAAGTTCGTCTGATTGCCGGTCTCGGAAATCCCGGGGTCGAATACGAGCATACGCGGCACAACATCGGCTTTCTTGTCGTCGATCGGCTTGCCGCGCATTTTGAGTCGACATGGAAACAATCGACTAAGAAGGACGCGCTTTTGGCGCAATCAGGAGAATTGATTCTAGTGAAACCGATGACTTACATGAATCGAAGCGGCGAACCGCTCGCCGAGCTCGCACAGTTTTTCAAAATCGAGGCGCCGGAAATTCTCGTTGTGCTCGACGATCTCGCTTTGCCACTTGGCCGCCTTCGATTGCGGCCCCGCGGCGGTCCGGGAGGCCACAACGGTCTCGAATCAATCATCGTGCGATTCGGAACGGAGGAAATTCCGCGATTGCGCATTGGTATTGGAGCGGCGCCAGGCGAAGGCTCGGTTGAATACGTATTGAGCCGATTTTTTGAGGAAGAAAAGCCGCTTGTTAGATCCACAATCGATCGCGCCGCGGAAGCGGTAAAATGGGCGATTGACAATGGACTCGTTTCCGCGATGAACAGTTTCAACAAAACCGAAGAATCATGAAGAATCGTTACGAGGCGTTGCTCGTGCTCAATACGCAGGGCAAAGAAGACACCGTCAAAGATATTGTCGATCGATTGGAATCTGAATTTCAAAGAGAAGGCGCGGAGATCGAGCAGGTGCAAAAAATGGATAAGCGCCAGTTTTCCTATGTGGCGGGGCCGCTTGATTCCGGCTCTTACGTGAACTTTGTTTTTTATGCCGATCCGCAGCTCATTACGAAGTTGCGTTCCAAATTTAAACTTGATCCGGAAGTCTATCGTCAGAACTACCAGCGCCTCCCGGAAAAGAAGGAGAAGGCACCGAAAAAGTTGGCGAAAGCGAAATAGTTTGGCTATAACCGGCGCATGGCCAGCTTCAACAAAGTCATATTGCTCGGAAATCTGACGCGCGATCCAGAGGTGCGTTACACGCCGAAAGGGAGTGCGGTATGCGATCTCGGTATCGCTGTTAATCGCGTTTACACCACCGACAGTGGAGAGAAGCGCGAAGAAGCGACCTTTGTAGATGTCACTTTTTGGGGACGCACTGCAGAGGTTGCCGGAGAGTATCTGAAAAAGGGCCGGCCAGTTTTTATCGAAGGCAGGCTCCAGCTCGACTCTTGGGAAGATAAACAATCAGGACAGAAACGCTCGAAGCTGAAGGTGATTGGGGAAACGATGCAGCTCATCGGTGCACGGGCCGCTGGTGCCACCGCTGGCCAGGGTGAACAGGGCGAGGAAGATCGAACCTCGCGCGCCGCCGGCAAATCGAGCACACCCCCGCCAAAAGCGGCTGCGCCGCAGCCAGACGACGACGAAATTCCATTTTGAGTCGCAAGGTCGTGCGAGTGTGCACGAATAAGGGTAGGGACACTCCGTCGAGCCGACAAATTTTCTACGGCTCCGCAGAGCATCGCCCCTACCTACCGAAATCGTGCTAATCGATGAATACAACTGAAGCTTGCATTGCGCTCAACATGTTGCCGACTGTCGGGCCAGTACGGCTGCGCAAATTGCTACAAGTTTTTGGAACTCCAGAACGCGTGCTGACCGCGAAACGCGGCGAACTTCGCGCCGTGGAGGGAATCGGTGGTGAAGTTGCCGATCAAATTGCAGCCTGGCAATCGACTCTCGATCTTCCAGCCGAGCTGAATCGCATTCGCGATTTCGGCGCGACCGTTATTACCCAGGAATCACCGTCGTATCCAAAGTCGCTCCGGGAAATTCACGCTCCGCCGATCGTGCTTTATGTTTGGGGTGACCTTCAAGAGCGCGACAATCACGCGATTGGCATTATCGGCGCGCGCCGCACCACCCATTATGGAACTGAGGCCGCTAAAAAACTCGCCTACCAAATAGCTTATGCTGGTTTGACCGTGATCAGCGGCCTGGCGCGTGGGATCGACACTTCTGCGCATCAAGGCGCGCTTGCCGCGAAAGGTCGAACAATTGCCGTGGTCGGGGCTGGGTTGCTGGAAATTTATCCGCCTGAAAACCGGGGGCTGGCCGAAAAGATTGTGGCCGGAAACGGTGCGATCGTGTCCGAGTTCTCAATGGAAATTAAACCCGACCGGCAAACATTTCCGATGCGGAATCGGATCATTAGTGGCTGGAGTCACGGCATTCTTGTTGTCGAAGCCGGTTTGAACAGTGGGGCGCTAATTACTGCGTCACAGGCGATTGAGCAGGGCCGCTCCGTTTATGCTGTTCCTGGACACATTAACGCGCCGAGTGCCATGGGATCCAATCGGCTGATTCAGCAAGGCGCCAAGCTCGTCATGAGCGCAAGTGACATTCTCGAGGACCTGCAAATTCTTCTTCCCGAGACAAAGCCGTCGCCGGAAGCCGCAGCGCGTCCTTTACCGCCGCTCTCTGAGGGCGAGCGTCGCGTTTATGAGGCAATTGATTCGTCCGAAACGCCCATCGACCAAATCGCCAGCAGATGCGATTTGCCAAGCGCAATCGTCTCTTCTACTCTTCTCAGCCTTGAACTAAAGCGGCTCGTCAAGCAATTGCCCGGGAAATACTTTGTGAAGCTGGGCTAGGCACCTCGTCCATCTTTTGCCAATTGCAATTACCGCGAAGCTAAGCTTCGGTTGCAGCTTTAAATGTCCAAATCCCTTGTCATCGCCGAGAAACCCAGTGTCGCGCGCGACCTCGCCCACGTGTTAGGCAAATTCAAACACGAGAAAGATTTCTTCGAGAACGATCAATATGTGATCTCCTCGGCGATTGGTCATTTGGTCGAGATGGTTCCACCGGAAGGCGCAGAAGTGAAACGCGGGAAATGGAATATCGAAAATCTCCCGGTGTTGCCGGACCATTTCGATCTTATCCCGAAAGAGAAGACAAAATCGCGGCTGCAGGTGCTCAAGCGTTTGGTCAAGCGGCCCGATGTGACCGAGATCATTAACGCCTGTGATGCCGGGCGCGAAGGCGAGCTCATTTTCCGTAACACGTTGCGGTGGACAGGCGCGAAGAAACCGACGCGGCGGCTTTGGCTCCAATCGATGACACCGGAGGCGATTCGCGTCGGCTTCGAGCATCTGCGTTCCGAGCAAGAAATGCAACCGCTGGCGGATGCCGCGACTTCGCGCGCGGAAAGCGATTGGCTGGTCGGCATCAATGCAACACGCGCGCTTACTTCATTCAATTCGCGCAGCGGCGGTTTTCAAAAGACCGCCGCCGGTCGGGTGCAGACGCCTACGCTTGCGATCCTGGCGGGGCGCGAAGAAAAAATCCGCTCCTTCAAGCCGCGTCCGTATTTCGAGGTCCACGCGGACTTGGGGGTAAAGGCGGGGAGCTATCGCGGCCGCTGGTTCGACGAGAAATTCAAAAGCGATGGCGACGAGGACGCGCGGGCAGAACGGCTCTGGAGCCGCGAGAAAGCTGCCGAAATCGAAGCGAAATGCGCCAACAAAACGGGCGAGCTCACCGAGGAAAAAAAATCAGCAACGCAGGCGTCGCCGCTGCTCTACGACCTAACAACACTGCAGCGCGAAGCCAATGGCCGTTTCAGTTTAAGCGCGCGCCGCACGCTTCAGATCGCGCAGGCCCTTTACGAGAAGCATAAGGTGCTGACCTATCCGCGGACCGATTCGCGGTATCTGCCGGAAGATAATCTTGGCCAAGTGCGCAAGGTCATGTCCAGCTTCAACGACCAGGCGCTGGCCACTCACGCCGAGAAAGCGCTCCGCAACGAATGGATCAAGCCGACGAAGCGCGTCTTCAACAACGCCAAGGTGAGCGATCACCACGCCATCATCCCCACGGGCACATCGACCGCGCATCTCGATGATTTCGAGCGCAAAATTTTCGACATGGTCGCGCGCCGCACCATCGCGGTCTTTTATCCGGCCGCGCAATTTGAAGTGACCACGCGCATCACTCGAGTGGAAGGTGAGCCGTTCAAGACGGACGGAAGAATCATTGTCGATCCTGGCTGGAAGGCGGTCTATGGGAAAGAAGCGGCTGGCGAGGACGAACAATCGATTGTTCCGATTTCGCCTAACGAACGGGCAAACGTGCTTGCGATTGAAATCAAGGAAAATGAGACCAAGCCGCCCGCACGCTTTAACGAAGCAACGTTGCTTTCGGCGATGGAAGGCGCTGGCAAGCTGGTTGAAGACGAAGAGTTGCGCGAAGCGATGAGCGAGCGCGGCTTAGGCACCCCAGCCACGCGCGCGCAAATTATCGAAGGCCTGATTTTTGACGGATACGTGGAGCGTAAGGGAAAGGAGCTCGTCGTCACGGCGAAAGGATTATCGCTCATCACGCTGCTGCGAAATTTGCGCACGGACGTTTTGTGCACGCCGGAATTGACCGGTGAATGGGAATTTCGTCTCAAACAAATGGCCCACGGGAAGCTCGACCGTCGCCATTTCATGGAGGACATTCGCGGGTTAACGCGCGAGATCGTGGAGAAGGTCCGCAACTTCCGTGGCGAGACCATCGAAGGCGAGTACGCTGTCATCGACGCCAAATGCCCTAACTGCGGCAGCGGTCCGATCAAAGAAGATTACAAAACCTTCAGGTGTCAAAATTGCGACTGGCTCATGTGGAAGACGATGGCCTCGCGCCAATTCGAGCCGGAGGAAGTCCGCGAATTGTTAACGAAAGAACGTGTGGGACCACTGCAAGGATTCCGCAGCAAGATGGGACGTCCGTTCGAAGCTGCAGTGAAACTCGGCGAAGACAAAAAACCGGAATTTGATTTTGCTGCGGACGGAAATGGCGCGCCGCAAAAGATAGACACCTCCCGGCATGAATCCATCGGACTGTGTCCGGTTTGTAAGGAGGGCCAGGTTTACGACCTGGAAAATGCCTACGTTTGCGAGCGTGCCGCCACTGCCCCGAGAAAATGTACATTCCGCGTAAGCAAAACGATTTTGCAGCGCCCGATTCCGAAAGAACAAGCGCAAAAACTGATGTCGACGGGCAAGACAGACCTCCTTCCGAGATTTATCTCGAAACGAGGCCGCCCTTTTTCCGCGTACTTGAAGCTGGATGATGGTAAAGTCGGTTTCGAGTTCGCCGAAAAGTCGCCGCGCGCCGCGAAGCCTCGAGCGCGGAAATCCGTCGCCAAAACGTAAGCAGCCAGCTTTCAGAATCGCAGCCGAGGCGTACGCCAGCTATCCAAGCACCAGGTGTCAATCAGTCAGTTCTGGGTTGGATCTGTTGGACGCGCTGGACCATTGCCACGGCCGCGACGAGGACGAGCCCCGAAAACACCTGGTGCAGTTGGAGTGTCGCGTGGAAAACACCCCACGTGATGCACACCGCGGCGAGTGTCTGCATCATCTCGAAGTAGCCCGCAGTCGATGCGCGCGTGAGGCGCAGACCTTCGAAATAGATGAGGAGCGGGATGCCACCGGAGATTGACGCGAGCAAGACCAGCCAGACGATCGCCTTTATGGCATGCGCCTGTGCGGCTACTGGCCAGAGCGCCGCGCCGTGAAGCTTGCCGTATGTGAGTAGGATCAGTGTCATGCAGGTCAAGCCAACAACAATGCGCAGGCTGGAGGCGAGCCGCAGCGGCATGCCGATCATAACGCCTCGGCCGGCGACAGTTGAGAGTCCCCAGAAAAGCGCGCTGACGAGCGCATAGCCAGTGCCGCGGTTTAGCCCGGCACGCTCGAACGAGACGCCGATTAGCGTCGGATGCGCGACGGAGACGAAGATGCCGGCAACAATTGCGATGCCAGCGTAGAGAAAGAAACGAGGACGGAGACAGTCGCCAAAGAGCAGGAACGCGCCCATCGTTGAGATGACGGGCTGAATATTCAGGATGACGTTCACAACGGTCGGATTGCCGTATTTCAATGCAAGCGTGAAGAAGATCGTGCCGACAGCGGAGCCAGCGAAGCCGGAGAAGATGAGATAGCCCCAAGTGCGCGCGTCGATTTTGCGGATCTCGCGGAGGCGCGGGAGCAGAAACGGTAGGAACAGAAGTAAAATCAGCACGTGCTCCCAGAAAACAATTACATCAGCATCAAACAGAGCATTCAGCGGGATGCGCCACGCGCTCTCGGTGCCCCAGAGTGCGGCGCCAAGACCAACGAGCCACGGGCCATACGCGCGGCGGTTTTCCATGCCGAAGCGTCTAGTGCGGTTACGACGTTGCGTCAACGTGCGCTAGCGGTTTGAGCCGGCGGAAGCGCTAAACTACATCCTCACGCACATATCGGAGGCCGTTGTGCGACTGAGGACAGCCACTACACTGCTAGCTCGAACAGGATTAAAGCAATTAATAATGGAATCTTGTCGTCACAGCGCAATTTTTCCGAACAAGAATTTCGCCTTCGAAAGTATTGACGATACAATTGGTTGTGTGTTATTGAAGCGTCCAACACTATGCGTTGCCCCAAGTGCGGGTCTCGTGATGACAAGGTCATCGATTCCCGTCAATCGCGGGATAGTTCGAGCATCCGCCGCCGCCGCGAATGTTTGAAATGCAAATATCGCTTTACCACGTATGAAGAAATCGAGCGATCAGACTTGCGGGTGGTAAAACGTGACCGAACACATGAGCCATTTGACCGACGCAAACTCGCTACCAGCATCGCGAAAGCCTTTGAAAAACGCTCGGCCAGTCTTCTTACCCTGGAGGAGATGGTGGACGAAATTGTGCACGAACTTGAAACCAGCGGGCGGGAAGTTCCTTCCTCAGCCATCGGAGCGAAAGTGCTCGAAAAATTGCGCAGGATTGATGAAGTGGCGTATTTACGTTACGCGTCTGTGCACCAACGATTTGAGGACGTCGATCAATTTGTGGATGCTATCCATACTCTCGGCCGGCGAATAAAACCAAATGCGCTCCAGCGGGAATTGTTTCCGCCCGAGACAACTCAAGCTCAATCTCGCGCCGCGGGCGCGGGATCACGCGGTATCCCAAACGAAAATCATGGTCGCATTTAAAGAAGAATTTCCGTATCTGCGGACCGAGTCGGGACAACTCTTCGAGTTTAATCGCGATTGGCTGCACGCTGCCATCACCCGCGCGGCGGACAAGGCTGGCTACCCGAGTTGGTGGCTGACCGATCACGTGACGGAGAGTATCGCTTTTTACCTACGCCTCCGAAATGACGAGAGTGTGGTCGCGTTCAGCCAGCTTTCGCAGACCGTGCGCTACGTCCTGAAGGTGATCGGCTACAAGGAGATCATCCCACATTTTGCGCCCGCGCCGCCGCCGATTTCGATTTCGCTATTCGAGATTGCCGAACAAGCAGGCACAGGATATGAACTTGCGTTTTTTGATCTTTTGGAAAGGCGAATCAACGCGCTAATTCAAACTGGCATGGACAATTTGCAGCTCTGCTCGCTGCAATCTTGCGTGAAACACCTACGTGGAGTGAAAGTGTGGACGCGCGCCTGTGATGCCCTGCGTGAAGAAATTGTCTGCTTCGTGCGCGAAAAAATAGCGTCGACCACTGCAGTTGCGCGTCTCGATTGTTCAGTGCGTTGAATTGGCTTTTGCAGCAATAAGTTAGGCAGGCAGTCGCGCTAACCTCCCCAATTACTCCAAACACGAGGGGTATCTTCGAAAGCCACGCCCTATGTTCGCAATTTGAGCGCTTAGATTTTCAGAGTATTGGATCGTCATGACCATTTTTGAAAAAATCACCGCCCGCCAGATCCCGGCTAAGATCATTTGGGAAGACGACGACGCAATCGCGTTCCATGACGTCAATCCGCAAGCGCCCGTGCATGTGCTGATCGTGCCAAAAAGAGTGGTGCCGCGTCTTGCAGACGCGATCGACAATGACCGCGCGTTGCTCGGAAAATTGCTCCTGGTTGCGCGCGACATCGCGAAGAAGCAGGATCTATCGAGCGGCTATCGCGTGGTGATCAACAGCGGGCCCGACGCGGGTGAAAGCGTGCCGCATTTGCATGTCCACCTGCTTGGCAAACGCGCGCTCGCCTGGCCTCCAGGTTAGGTCAAAAGTCGAACGGCAAGCTCTGCCTCCAGCAATGCATGCCGCGCGCGTGATGTTTGACTGCATCGCCCCAGTTTACGACTCGTAGAGCGCCCCTCTACTGGCCAATATGCGCCCAGTTGACTCCGATGATACGCTTGTCCGCAAATCGTTTCAGGGATTTGGGAAAAACGAGATAAGTCGCGCCTTTTCGCTCGTTGAACCCCACAATTCCGAAGTCTGTCCCACTGTCGCTCTTTTGGACCGTCATCACGCGGTTGTTCTTTATCCGCGATTGGAAGTGACGGTCGGCTCCCGGTTTTTGCCAAAGCGTGTAGACCTCTGGTTCACCGCATTTTTCGACCACCTTAGAAAAACGTGCCGTCTTAACTTTGAGGAGCTTCATGGCCGAATGGCACAGCCCGCCCGGCGGTCGCGCCCAACAACAAAGTCCGCCAGAGAACTACGGCAAAGAGGATCAAACTACCGTTGCTGCATTCCTGCCCTGGCGGGGTTTGTAAGTCCTCAGTCCATAGCCCCTGACGGAGAGGAAATTTTCCTGCAAGATCGGTATCGTGCAATCGCGTTTTATAGATCGGAAAAATCGCAAGCATTGACAACCTAGAACGCTTCTGTTTGCATCGACATCATGAAATGGCTGGCATTACTTTTGCTCGTGGTCCTTCAGTTCTCGTGCACGACTCTCGTTAATCGGCGTGATCTCTATAGCCCGGAGCCCGGGCCTGATTCTAGAGAGGTAATGAGGCAAATGGCAACTACCACGTCGGTAACGACCAGGACAATACACACCACCACCATCGAAGAGCCCGCCCCACCTCCAATTCGTTACTAGAGCCGCAGATTCGATCGGACATCGTGTGCTTGCATGCCCAGTCGGCCGCAACGCGCCAGGCACTAGCTAGCCGAACGGGAGGTTCGCCTTGATCCGGGCGACGTCGCTATTATCCACGCGCGCCGCTTTGCCAAGCTGGCGTTTGCGTTTCGCATTCTTAGCCGAGAGTAGATGTCGGCGCGAGGATTGCGCTCGCAATACTTTGCCACGCGCCGTGATTTTGAAACGTTTTGCCACTGATTTGCGTGTTTTGCTGCGTGCAATTGATTTCGGCATTAGGCGCACAACATACCGTCAGTTGTCAGCCTGACAAACGCATTTCAGTTCGTCGCTGGACAGAGTATTGCTCCACCAGAAAATTCTCGCATCGGTTTTCTTTCTCGGAACATTCTTCCATATGGAAACTCCCCCGACGGAAATACCACACGTCGTGATAGTCGGAGCGGGCTTTGGCGGGCTCCAGGCGGCGAAGAAACTCGCCTGCAAAAACGTGCGCGTCACCGTGATCGACCGCACCAATTACCATCTTTTTCAGCCGCTTCTCTATCAAGTGGCGACAGCGGCGCTTTCGCCGGCCGACATCGCTGCACCGGTGCGCGCGGTATTGAGCAAATGCAAGAATACAGAAGTGATGCTCGCGGAAGTGCAATCAGTGGACGTTAACGCAAAAAAAATAAAGACAACGGACACGGAAATCACCTACGACTTCCTGATCCTCGCTACCGGCGCCCGACATTCCTATTTCGGACACAACGAGTGGGAGAAATTAGCACCCGGACTCAAGAGTCTGGAGGACGCAATCGAATTGCGGCGCCGTTTGCTCATGGCGTTTGAGTATGCGGAAAAAATCACGGATGAAGCCGCTCGCAAGGCAGCGATGACGTTCGTAATCATTGGCGGCGGTCCAACCGGTGTGGAAATGGCCGGGGCGATCGCAGAGATCGCGCGTTATACGCTCGCGAAGGACTTTCGCCACATCGATCCATCGCAGGCGCGCGTGATTCTCATCGAAGGCGAGCCGCGTCTACTGGCTGCTTTCCCAGAGGATTTGTCTGCGAGCGCCATGAAACAGCTTGTCGATCTTGGAGTGGAAGTGCGCACGGGCGCACGCGCCACCAATCTCACCGAGGCCGGACTGCAAGTGGGCGACGAATTTATTCCGTGTCGGGTGAAAATTTGGGCGGCCGGGAACAATGCTTCGTTTGTTGGTAAAACACTCGGCGTGCCGGTCGATCGAGTCGGCCGCGTCATCGTCAATGACGATCTTACGATTCCTGGGCATCCCGAGGTCCAGGTAATTGGTGATCTCGCAAACTATTCGCATCAAACTGGGGAGCCGTTGCCGGGTGTTTCACCGGTCGCGATGCAGCAAGGTCGTCACGCTGCCCGAAACATTCTCAGGATGATCACCAATCGCAAACCACGAAGATTCCGGTACTGGGACAAGGGGAGCATGGCCACGATCGGACGGAACAAAGCTGTCGCGGATTTGAATTTTGTGCATCTGAGCGGACTTCCAGCCTGGCTTGTCTGGTTATTTGTGCACATCATTTTTCTAGTCGGCTTCCGTAATCGGCTCGCTGTGCTCTTCCAGTGGGCCTGGGCATATTTCACCTTCAACAAAGGCGCGCGACTGATTACCAGAAACTTTCAGTCAGAGACACGTCCCCCGGCGTGAAACGATGAGTCTTCGTATTGCCGTGGTTGGCTCGGGAGCGATCGGGAGTTATTATGGCGCGAAACTCGCCTACGCCGGTAGCGACGTGCATTTTCTGATGCGCGGCGATTTGAGCGAAGTACATCGCGCCGGACTCTATGTTCGTGGCAAAGGC
>WNGK01031732.1_pt1 | contig 11414 bp, 5 predicted proteins | sample 5400601 | NCBI WGS metagenome assembly WNGK01 (sample SAMN13153376, study PRJNA577476) | soil metagenome | isolation source: 60 cm soil or saprolite under Garry oak tree replicate 1 | place: USA:California | collected 2016-06-15
GGCAATCGTCGACATCAACTCGCCCGAGGCTAGCGCCGCCATCAAGTACCGCGGCCGGTAGAAGTCGGCGTGCACATAGCTCAGGTGATAGTTCTCGTAGAGGAGCTGGGCGATCGCCTCGCCGTCCCGCGGCGTAGCGGTCCTCACCTCGATCGGGTCGCGAGATTCCACCCTCGCCTCTGCGCGCCTGGGCGCAGCCTCGATGTGGTGCCGTCTCGCCTGTCCGCCGTCACCTGAGCGGACGCTCACTTCTGCCGTCAGCCGCTTCCCGCCCGAACCGAGGTTGATCAGCAGTACGTTACGGGCGTCCGCAGCGAGAGCGGCCAGCGACTCGGGCAGCGGCCCGAAGTCTCCTCCAGCGCTCGTCAGCGGCAGGCCCCAGTCGTGCACGACGACCTGGACCGATCCGCCACCCGACTCGAGCGTAACCTCAATCTCGCCGAGGTCGTTGTCCGGGTACGCATTGTCAAGCGTGAAGCTGACGAGTTGCTCGACGACCGCGCCGAGCCGCCGCTCGTCCTCTGCGGGGATTCCGCAAGCGGCGGCAAAGGCAGGGAGGAGTGCCAGTACCAGAGACTGCGCGCTCGCGTCGCTGAGGACGGTGATCTTTACCCTCGACACGGCAAGAGGCGATGTTAGAGGCCGATTGCGGGCCACGTCTTCAACGGAGCGGCTCCAGGCTCGCCACTCAGCGACACCGCGACGGGCTTCCTCATCGCGTAATGAAAAGGCCCCGGATCCGGGGCCTTTGTCGGTAGCGGGGCGGGATTTGAACCCGCGACTCTCCGGTTATGAGCTCGATTGTGTACACGCATGCGGCCGTATTCCACCGAAACGCCGACTCCGAGCCGGTTTCGGCCGCGACCGTGCATTTAGGCGGAGCACGGTGACATCACGGCGGAATCACGGTGCTTGCAGAACGCTTGCAGTCGAGAGCACTCTCCAGCGCGGAGATCGAGAGGTGCGCGTCATCGATCACCTTACGCTTCTCGTCCGCGGTTCTGGCTGATCATCACGAAGGTCGAGAGGAAGATCGCCTCGAGGGAGACATGGTAAGGAGGGGTCGACCAAGCCATCAGCGAGCGAACTACAGGCATAGTCGTGGCATCGACGAGCGTGGAAGGTCAGAAACCCGGGCGGAGGATCCTTCCTCCTTCCTAACGAGGAACTCCTTACTTGTGACCGGTGAACGCCGGGGCCGTCTCGAAGGCTCTCGTGTATCCCCTCCCGAGCTTGCCCACCTGGCGCGGACATTCGTCGGAGCGAACGGCGAAGAGAGCCTGAACCGTGAGGCCGCCGTTGGCGGAAGACAGCGTGGTCCTTCGTCACCTATGGTCCCGGGATCATGCCGGGCAAGCTGACGGCCGACCACGAGAGCGGCCTCGTCAGGACGCGCGCCAGGGGACAGCCCGACCGCTTCAAGATCATGCGCGAGGGAATCGCCGCCACCGCGCGCGAGTCGCGCGACGCGCCGGGGCACGCTGTTCTAGGAACGTGAACCGCACGCGAATCGCTGCGAGCGACTGCGATTGCGTCCAGCGGATCGCGGCCACCTGCGGCGAGTCGCCGATGTGGTCCGTACGCGACCAGGCGCTCTACTGGACCGACAACCTAGGCGGGCGAATCCACCGCCTGGAGCCAGAGAGCGGGAGCGACCAGAGCTTCCTGCTCGGCCAGAACGTGATGGCCATCGGCCTGCGGGAACGTGGTGGGCTCGTGCTCGCGCTCGCCAAGCAGCTCTCCTTCTACGAACCTGGAGGCGAGCTCGAGCTGCTCATGGGCGTCGAGTACGACCAACCGCGCAACCGCTTCAACGACGCCAAGGTCGACCGCCGCGGTCGCCACTGGGCCGGCACGATGAACGACGTCGACTGGGACACGCCCTCCGGCTCGCTCTACCGCCTCGACCCAAGCCTTGGGCTAAGCCACGTACGTGGTGAAGTGGTCTGCGCTAACGGGCTGGGCTGGAGCCCCGACGACCGCACTTTCTACTTCGGCGAGAGCTTCCGCTACGCGATCTTCGCCTACGACTTCGACTCCGACGCTGGCGTCCTCTCGGCCCGGCGAGTGTTCGCGACCGTCGACCGGAGGAGTGGGGGATTTCCGGACGGGCTGACGGTGGACGCCGAGGGCGGGGTTTGGAGCGTGCAAAACGGCGCCGGCCGAGTGGTGCGCTACGCCCCCGACGGCGGGGTCACACACGAGGTCGAGGTGCCGCTTCCCCAGCCGACAAGCTGCATCTTCGGCGGACGGGACCTTGACGTCCTCTACATCACTACCTCCCGGCAGAAAATGACCCCCGAGCAGCTCGGGCGCTACCCGCTGTCGGGCAGCGTGTTTGCCGTGCGACCTGGCCTGAGCGGTGTGCCCGCGCCGCTCTTTGCAGGGTAGGAACTTGGGGCGCCCCGATCATGCAGATGTACGTTTCCTCGTCGAGAGGCGCGAGGGATCCGCCGCAGCGAAGCGTCGTTCCTTCATCGTCGACTCGACGGGTCGCCCGCCGAAGGCGCGAGGAGAGCGTGGCAGCGGCCCGCTCGTCGAGCCCGGGAACGTAGCTCTCAACTAGGAACGTCCGCGGAGCAGGACTATGTCGACGAACCAGATCCTTTTCGGCCTCGGCCTTGTCCTCGTTCTCGCTGTTGGCTCGCAGCTGCTGGCGCGGCTAGTGGGCGTCCCTGCGCTCGTCGTCTTGCTACCGGCTGGGTTCGTCGCGGGCGTCGCGACGCACGACGTGCAGCCGGCGAACCTATTGGGCGCGCTCTATCAGCCGTTTGTCTCGATCGCCGTCGGCATCATCCTATTCGAGGCCGGGCTGAGGCTTTCGCTCGGTGAACTCGATCCCGGACTCCGCAGAGTCGTGGTCCGGCTCGTCACGTTCGGAGCGCTGCTCACGTGGCTCGCGATCGCCGGCATCGTGCTGCTGCTCTACGAAGGCATCGACAGCGGGGTCGCGTTCGTCATCGGCGCGATTCTCGTTGTCTCGGGGCCGACGGTCGTCCTGCCCCTCCTCGCCTTCATCCGTCCGAGGCGCGACGTTCGGTCTCTGCTCAAGTGGGAAGGCACGCTCGTCGATCCGATCGGGGCGCTGCTGGCCGTGCTCGTGTTCGCGGCCGTGAGCTCTGGGAAGGGATGGCAACCCGGCGCGCTGCTGATCGGCGTCGCGATCGGCGCGCTCGTCGCCGCGGTCGGCGCGCCGGCGCTCTGGCTGCTGCTCCGTGAAGTCCAGCACCACGCGCCGCGAATGGTCGTTCCGGCGACGTTGATGGTCCTCGTCGCCGCCGTCGTGGCTGCGGACCTGATCCACGAGGACGCAGGACTCGTCGCGGCGGTGCTCATGGGGATGACGGTCGCCAATCAGCGAGGGATCGACATCAGCCTCTCCCTCTACGAGTTCGAGGAAACCCTCGTCCAGCTGCTGGTCGGCGTCCTGTTCGTGCTCGTGGCAGCGTCGGTCTCTCCGCACGACGTCGGCTCCGTGATGCCGCAAGCGCTCGTGCTCGTCGCGGTGATGATTCTCCTCATCCGGCCGGCCGCCGTCGCCCTGACTACGTTGCGGTCGCGGTTCACCTGGCCGCAGCGGGCGTTCGTAGCCTGGATGGCCCCGCGTGGGATCGTGGCCGGTGCGACCGCGTCCGCGTTCGGCCCCGTGCTGGCTCAGAAGGGAGTCGCCGGCGCTGACAAGCTGCTGCCGATCGTGTTTGTCTCCATCTTCGGCACGGTCGTCGTCTATGGGTTGACGGCGTCGCTCGCCGCGCGGTTCCTCGGGGTTGCCGGAGAGGGCCACAGGCTCGTGCTTGTCGTCGGGGGCCATGGTTGGGCGCGCGAGCTTGCGGGTGCCCTCAAGCGCTCCGGGGTCGCCGTCCGGATGTGGGTCGGCACGGCCGGCGATCAGAGCGAGGCCCGCGCCGCCGGGCTTGACGCCAACCGCGGACGCATCATGGTCGACGCGATCAGTCGCGAGGCGGAACTCGAGGAGGTCACGGACGCCCTAATGCTGACACCCAGTGATGACTTCAACACGCTCGGCGCCGCCGAGCTGCGCGACGAGCTCGGCCACCAGCACGTCTACCGTGTCGCTCCCGACCCACACGATCCTGACCTCCTGCCACCGTCGCGGGAGATCGGGATCCTCGCCGACCGCTCGCTCACCTTCGCCGAGCTCGACCGGCAGTTCGCGGCCGGCGCGCAGATCGTCTGCCGCAGCGCCGATGCCGATCATTGGTCTGATGGGGAACCGCCGATCGTCCCGCTCGCCGCCGTCGGCCCGGACGGGCGGCTGAGATTCGCGGCGGACGGTCTTCGCCCGGACGTCAGGGCCGACGACACATTGATCGCTCTGGTTCCGCCGGCCGGGCAGCCCTGAGGCCTTCCGCTGCGTGGTTATGGCTGTCACGCTCGTTGCGCGGACGATCACGGGCCGAGTTTGACGTGCTGCGCGTGCACCGGCGCCGCCACCGGAACGGTCGGCGCCGGTGCTCCCGCACCCTCGACATCCATGTGCGGGAGGATGCGGTCGAGCCATCCAGGCACCCACCAGCTGCCGATGCCGGCCAGGATAAGGACTGCCGGCGCAAAGACGAGCACGGTCATCGCAGCGAGCGCGACGCCGACTGAGAGTCCGACTCCGAACTGCTTCACCGTCGGGTCCCCGTTCAGGACGAAGCTCCCGAAGACCGAGATCATGATCAGCGCTGCAGCGACGATTACCCGAGCGCCCGCTGCGAGACCGCGCCTGATCGCGTCCCGGTCACTTCCGCCCTCGGCCCGGTGCTGCTCGATCTTGCTGATGAGAAACACCTGGTAATCCATCGACAGCCCGAACAGGACCGTGAACATCATCAAGGGCACGTAGCTGGCGATCGGAACGCCGCCGCTCGCCGTGTCGAGCCCGAGGAGGCTCACGCCCCAACCCCACTGGAAGACGGCGGTCAGGACGCCGAACGCGGCGGTGACCGAGAGCACGTTTGCCACGGCAGCCTGGACGGCGAAGAGGAACGAGCGGAAGGCCGTGAGCAGGATGCAAAAGCTCAGCCCGATCACGACGGCGATCACGAGGAACAGCTTCGACGTGATCTCGTCGGCGAGATCGACATAGCTCGCCGTCTGCCCGCCGACGAATGCCTGGAGGTTCGCCCCCTGGGTGGCCTGCGGGATCGTGTAAGCACGCAGCTTCTTGACGAGGTCGGCGGTCTTCGCGGCGGCGACACGACTTTGACGCCGGCAGTGTCGGCGAGCGCATCCTGAAGGTCGACGAGGCGTGGATCGGTGCCCCGGGAATCCCCCCCGGCTTTCGTTAACTCGTTCGTCAGCTCGTTCTTGAGCTGGACAGCCTGCTGCTGCTGACTTTGCGCCGACTGCTGCTGGCCCTGGAGCTTGACCTGTTGCGTCTGCAGCTGCGCCGCCTGCGTCTGCAACTGCGCGGCCTGCGTCTGGAGATTCGCCGCTTGGACCTGGAGCTTGGACGCCTGCTCCACGAGCGCCTGCTTCTGCTTGACGAGGGCCAGTGCGTCAGTCGCCAGCGTGGCCGCTTGGCGCGCCAGCGAGATCGCTTGGTTGGCGATGCTCACTTCCTTCTCCCGGAGGCTTCGTGCCTGGGCGAGCAGGGTCTGGGATTGCTCACGGTTCGCCTGCTCCTGTTGAACCAGCGTGTCGAGCCTACGTTCGAGGCGGGTCTCCTCGTTCTGGAGCTTGCGAAGCTTCGCCTGGAGGCGTGTCTTCTCGCTCGGACTCTTCACCCGTTGTAGCTGCGCCTCGACCTTTAGCTGCTCGGCCTGGTTCTTCGTCAGCCGCCGCACGACGGAGGTGAGCTGCTTGGTCACCTTCGCCCCTTGGCTGACGATCTGGCGCGCCTGGGAGCCCGTCGCGACGATCTTCTTCTTCAACGCGACCTGATCTGCCTCCAGCTTGTTCGCCGCTGCCTGGAGGTGCGCCTGTTCCTGCGAATCGGCCTTGGCCTGGCTTTCGAGGCTCGCCTGCTGGCTCTTGAGAGTCCCTTGCTGCTGTTCCAGCTGTTGCTGTTGCTTGGTCAGTTGCTGACTCTGGAGCGTCAGCGCATTCGCCTGCGAAGTCAGCTGCTGCTGCTGGCTCTTGCCCTGCTTCTGCTCTTGCTCGAGCTGGTTCTGCAGGCTCTCGGCCTGCTTCTTTTGGCTGGTGTACTCGCTGCTCGTGGTCGCAGGGGTGCCCAGCTTGACGGCCACGAGCAGCGGGCCGTTGTAGCCGACGCCGAAGCCCTTGGCCGTGAGGTCGTAGGCCTGACGTTCGGTCGTGGACTTCGGGGTAGCGCCTATGTCCTCCTGGCCGAGGTTCAACGAGAAAAACGGGATGATCAGTGGAATCAGGACCGCCAGCGCGCCGCCGATCGCCCACCAGGGGCGGGTCGTCGCCGTGCGCGCCCAGCCACCCCAGAAACCGGCTTCGAGATCCTTTGACTTGGGCCGCAGAAAAGCCGGTACGCGAACAGCCTCGATGTGTGCGCCGACGAGTGAGAGCACGGCGGGGAGAAGCGTGATCGCCGCGAGCACGGCGGTCACGACTGCGACCGCCGCCGAGTATCCGAGCGCCGTGACGAGCGGTATTCCGGCAACGAGCAGCGAGAGGAGCGCGATCACGACGGTGGTTCCGGCGAAGACGATCGCGCTGCCGGAGGTGGCGACCGCCATCGCGATCGACTCGTTCAGCTCCATCCCTTGTTCCCGATTCACGCGGTGGCGGCTGACGAGGAAGAGGGCGTAGTCGATCCCGACGCCTAGCCCGATCATCGTCGCTATCGTCGGTGCGATCGTCGGCACGTTGACGACGTGGCCGAGGACGACGATCAGCGACAGACCGGCGCCCAAGCCGAAAACAGCCGACACGATCGGTAGCCCCATCGCGACCAGCGTTCCGAAGGTGAACGCGAGGATGATCATCGCTGCGATCAAGCCGACCACCTCGCTGCTCTCGGTATCGGGCTCCGAGAGCTCCGTTCCGACGGAGCCGCCGACGGCGACCTGCATGCCGGCCGCACGGCCAGGGTTGCCGGCATCGAGAACGCTTTCGGCGATCTCCTGGGTCAGATCGCTGCCGCCGACATTAAGCAGGACCGGAATGAAGGCGGTCTCCTTGTCCTTGCTGATCTGGGCGGCGCCCTGCTGGCTGAAGGGGTCGACGGCGCTCGCGACGTGCGGGAGCTTCTTCACCTTCGCGTACGACGCCTCGATCGCCTGTTTCTGCTTCGCGTCGGTGACCTTGCCGGTCGGTGTGTGGAAGACGAGTGGGTTGCTGCCGTTCTGCTGTGGCGGAAAGCGAGCGGCAAGCAGGTCAGACGCCGCCTGGCTGTCCGTTCCGGGGAGATCGAGGTTGTTGCTCGTGTTGCTGCCGAAGCTGTGGGCGGCGGCGATGAGGAGGGCAAAGATGACGATCCAAGTGCCGAGAACGACCCATTTTCTCCGGGCCGTGAACATCCCGAGCCGGTGAAGAGCCCGAGCCACGCCCTCAGGTCCTATCTAGGGTCGACGTCGCCAGTATTCGCCGCGTGCGGCCGGTGCAATTCCTCTCTTGGAAGCTGTAAGACATTCCTACGTTCTTCCAGCTCGTTCGCGACTGGTTCTCCGATCGTGTCGAGAATCGCCACGTCAAGCGTCATCCGCTTTGAACGATGCCTTGAGATCAGTCCGAAAAGCCCCCGGATGGGCGCACGGCGTCGACAGCGTCGCTATGGCCTAGCATCTAGAAGGAACGAAAGGCCCCGTTTCCAGGGCCTTTCGCAGTAGCGGGGGCAGGATTTGAACCTGCGACCTCCGGGTTATGAGACATGCGTTGCTAGGTCAGGCAACGAAGGATTCGGCATTGCGCTTGCAGCTGGAGACGGTTCGTTCGCATGTCGGCGGTGACGATCCTCATCGCACGACCCGCTCGAGGCCAACGGTCCGCCGAAGTCGGTCGAGAGCCCCGCTTCCAGTCTGACGCCCGAAATCGACGCTTTGGGAGATCAGCGAGGGCCGGCTATCCGGGCGGCTTCGATGCACATCACGACGGACGGGCGGGGATGATTCCGCCGGAGAGGTTGATCGCGGCGCGTCCGTCGCACCGCGCGCGCCTCAGCCGGCGCGGTACCAGTTGTAGCCGAACGGCTCGAGGCGTAGCCGGTGGCGTCCAGCGGAGCCATGACTCTCGCCGCTCCCGAGCGGGCTGCGCGAGCGGTCGCCGTCCGAGATCTTCAGGTCGGGCGTGATCTCTCACGGCTTTTCGTCGAAGTTGTGAAGGCCGGGCGCCTCCCGTTTCACCGGCAGGCGCCCGGATCGCTTCCTACTCCGGAGTCAGCGTCCGCTCGAATTCGGTCTCGCCCGTGGAGTTCACGATCCGGATTGTGAGCGAGCCGTCGTCCGCAAGCTCGAGCTCGCCGAAGTTGAACCAGTGCTTCGCCTGTGACCACGACGTCACCGCGCCGGCCGAGGGGGGTCCGAAGAAGGCGAGCCGCTCCGGATTCAGCGTCGTGTCGAAATCCGTGGTCGGGAAGATGCCCGCGTTCATCGGCCCGGTCACGAGCTCATGGACGCGGAACCCCGGGTCTCCGGCGAACGGCACGTAGCGGAAGGCCTCGGCGAAGTGGACGTCGGTGGTGATCCAGACGCTGTTGCGGACGCCGTGCGCGTGCATGAAGCCCAGGATGTCGAGCAGCTCGCGCTCGTAGCCCGTGGTCTGGTCGAAGTTCGCCCACCCGTCGCGTCCGTTCGTCGGCGGGAACCCGGTTGGGATCGACATCGGCACGCTCGAGACGATCACCTTCCAGGTCGCGTCGGAGTCGGCGAGCCGTTCCTTCAGCCAGGTCAGCTGCTCGCGGCCGAGCATCGTCTTCGGACGGGCGTCCGAGTCCTCGGCAAAGTTCGGGTCGCGGTACTGGCGCGTATCGAGCACGAAGAGGTCGAGGTTCTTGCCCCAGCGGATCGAGCGGTAGAGGCGCAGGGGCGTGTTCTCGGCGATCGCGACCGGCGTGTAGTCCAGGAAAGCGCGGAGCCCGATTGGCATCAGGTGGACGCCGGGCGTGTACGGAGGAGTGTCGCGCGTATCGTTGAGAGGCCCGAAGTCGTTGACGACCTCGTGGTCGTCCCACACGCCGACGTAATCGGTCCCCTCGAGCAGCCGCTGGAGCCCGGCGTCGGCCCGGGTGTACCGCCAGTGCGCCCAGTAGGTCGCAAGGTCGGCAGCCGGCCCGAAGTCGCCAGGGACCTGCGGGTTGCCGTAGAGGCCCGTGGCCGAACAGGCGTTGTCCGCGTAGATGATATCGCCGAGGCCGACGAAGACTTCGGGCTTCCTGGCCCGGATGGTCTCCATGATCGGCAGCCCCTCGGCGACATCGCGGCAGACGTTCTGCCCGTTGAGATCGCCACCGAAGGCGAGCCGGAGCGGCGCCACCGTGGCGTCGTCGGGCGCGGTGCGGAAGGATCCCTCTACCGGAGGCCCGTGTGACGAGCCGGGCGAGCCGAGGCTGAACCAGGCTCGGTAGCGGTAGGTCGTCCCCGGCGCGAGGTGCTCGAGCGAGAGGCGGGCGGTGAAGTCGTCTGCGGAGGCCGCCTCTGCCCGCCCGATCCGGCCGTGCCTGCCGCCGGAGAGGACGACGTTCAGTGTCGCCTCGCGGTCGGCGCGCGCCCAGAGCAGGGCCGACGACGCGGTGACATCGCCGACGACGACTCCGTGTGTAATCCTCGGCCCGGGACGTGCATGCTTGGCCGCAGCGACGCCGGCGCCGCCTGCCACGAGGCCCAGGACGATCGCAATGAGGATCAGTCCGAGAATCTTCGACATCGCTCCCCCTTCCGCCCGGTAGGGACGCAGGCGCCCGCCGGGGCACTGGCGATTCTCTTCTGCATGTGATTCTCCGTTTCCGAGTTCTGAGACGCAAATCGCTCCCGTGATGTCGAGAGGCTGAACGCTGCGTAGCGGGGCAAGGGGAGGGTGGCGAACTGCGCAGACCCCTTCGCCTCTACGGGGCTGCCACGCAGGAACATGACCGCGACCGCAACGTCACGGCTGGTCGGAGTCACGCTCAGCCTTCCGGGTCATTAGTCGTCTGCCACGACGAGGCGCCATTTCCAGCGCCTTCCGCAGTAGCGCGGCAGGATTTGAACCTGCGACCTTTGCAGAACCGCTTGCAGTAGTGGCGACCGCCGAGCTGGCTTAGTAAGCAAAAGGCCCCGTTTCCAGGGCCTTTTTAGGTAGCGGAGGCAGGATTTGAACCTGCGACCTCCGGGTTATGAGACGTGCGTTGCTAGGTTAGGCAACGTGGGATTCGGCATTGTTCCGTCAGCTCAGGTCACCTAAGATCGGCTGCGATCAGATGAGACGGGCAAAAAGTTTTGGCAAAAGTTCTCGCCTGAGCAGAGAACGCCGACCGCACCCGAATGGCCATGGACAGCACCGAGATGCTTCGTCTCTTCGAGGCTCACCGCGAAGCGGAAGCGGCTCGCGACATCGACGCGATCCTCGAGACCTTCGTAACCGACTGTTTCCTTGAGACGATGCCACTCGGTCTCCGCAGTGACGGCCGGGACGCCGTGCGAGCGGCCTACGAGCAGCAGTTCTTCACCGCATTCCCGGATCTCGCTCCCGAAGACGAAGCCATGGCTGTTGGCGACGATGTGATCGCAGTCTGGGGCACCCTGCGTGGGACGAGTCGTGGCGACTGGCTTGGCATCGCTCCAGGCGGAGGCACTTTCGCGGTCCCGTTCGCGAACGTCGTGCCTTTCAGCCAGGGGCTGATGGCCGGCGAGAAGATCTACTTCGACCTCGCCACGCTATGTGAACAAGCTCGGCTCCCGCTCGAGGAGGTGCGAGCGGCAGCGGCCGCACGCCGAGGAGGGATCCCGGCTCTTTAAGCCCAGCCTTAGGGAACAGACGACCTCCGGGTTATTACACCTGCGGTGATCTCATGTCAGCTGATGTGAGCAGATTTATGAGAAGTACGTTGCTAGGTCCGGCAACGCGGGATTCGGCGTCGTTTCGTGCTTTCAGGTCACCTCAGATCAGGTCTGATCCTCTGAAGCGGGCAAAAGTTTCGGCAAAAGTTTTCGCCTGAGCAGAGAACGTCGGATCCGTCACAAGGAAGGGCGACCGCCAGTTTTTAGAAGTTGAAGAACTCGCGCTAACGGAAGCGGAACCACAGGCGCCAGCCTCTTCGCGTCTTGACTATGAAATCAACGCCAGCCGGGCGAACAACCTGGCTGCGAGGGAAGTCCGCGACGACGACGCGCCGGCGAGATTATGCCCGCATCGGCGCGCGGCAATTTGCCGCCATTGTGTTATGCCGGCAAAGCGGGAGTGACCGGTTCTAGCAGCATCAACTGGGAGATACGCGGGTAGTGCGCCCACGGGTTTACGTTGGCGCGATAGGCAGCGGGGATGAGCCTTCGTGAAGCATCAAGTGCGCCGTCGATAGT
>WNGK01017185.1_pt1 | contig 11411 bp, 11 predicted proteins | sample 5400601 | NCBI WGS metagenome assembly WNGK01 (sample SAMN13153376, study PRJNA577476) | soil metagenome | isolation source: 60 cm soil or saprolite under Garry oak tree replicate 1 | place: USA:California | collected 2016-06-15
GCGGTGAACGCTGCCCAGCGTGCTCCTTGTGTAATTGCATCGTACAGGATTGATAGGACGGCGGGTACGTTCCTCCCGAAGAGGGCTAGAAAGGATGGGTCGATCCCTCCCGAGAGTCCTGAGTTGAGGGCAGCTGTCAACGCGACTCTTTGCTGCACAGTGAAACTTGCAGTACTTGTTGCAAGGTCGGCCACTCCAACGATAGAAATCTGGGCTACCAGAACTGCACCAATTACAGCGATTCCGAAGGCTGAACCGATCTGTCTAACAGTGTTGTTGGCTCCGGATCCTACTCCGGCCTTCTGCCAAGGTATGCTCTGCAAGACGGTACTCGTAAGCTGGCTAATAGCCAGACCAACCCCCGCGCCATAGATGACGAGGATCGGATACATGTAGTACACAGGATTCTCGACGCTGATGATCTGAGACAGGCTGAAGAGCGCAATCGCTTCAAGAGACATGCCGGTGGTAACGACCCATTTGGGTCCAAACCGGGTGGCTAGAACACCGGCCACCGGTGCAAAAATAAATACTGAAATCGCCATGGGTAGGAACGTGAGACCGGCATTAAATGCAGAGAGTCCCTTGACCGTTTGAAGGAATATTGAGATGATGAATACTGCCCCGAACTCGCCCATAGCAACGATTGTGACCGTGAATAGGCCGTACCTGAAACCCTTGAATTTGAGGAGGCTGAAATCAAAGAGAGGAACTTTCCCGCTCCTAAGACGGCGGACCTCGTAGAAAGTAAACACAGTGAGTAAAACAAGCCCTGTTATGATCGAAACTAGAGGAAGTGATACTGGGTTTGAGACTGCCCATGAGAATCCTCCGGCAGTGAACTCATTGTTCGGAACAATCCATCCATAGGTCTGAGCTTCAATAAAGCCGAATAGGAGACTGGCTAGACCAAGCGTGATGAAAATTAAACCTAGAAAATCTGTGGTGTACTTTGGATCCTTGAATCGAGTCTCCTTAATCGCGAATGCAGCCCCAACAAGGGCCGTGATGCCAATCGGGATGTTGATGAAGAACGCCCAACGCCAAGTAAGAGTCGGATCACTCGTAAAATACCCCCCCAAGACTGGGCCGAGAACCGCGGCTGCGCCTGCTGTTGCGCCCCATATTCCGAAAGCGAGGCTTCGGGCCTTGCCTGTGAAGGTGGTTGTCAGGATTGATAGAGTTGCGGGAGAAGCCATAGAGGCCCCAAATCCCTGGAGGACTCGGCCTACAAGGATTTGGGTTAGATCCTGTGAGAATCCATCGATGATCGATCCGACAATAAATAGAGAGATCCCAGCTACGAAGATCCGTTTTCTGCCGAACTCATCGCTTAGTTTTCCCCAAGTCAGAAGGAACGAGCCGAAGACCAGAGCGTATAGTGAGGTGATCCATTCTAGATCCTTTAGCGAAATTCCGAAGTCTTTCTGGATTTGATACTGAGCGACGATCACTATCGTTGCGTCAATCACGATGATTGCGAGGGAAAGGCTCAGGACGAACAGGATGAGAAGCTGTTTTCGCTCGATCTTGGTCGATCCTCCAGCCGGCGCCGTACCCGCTGGACCTGTTCCTTCCCACTTCTGGTCAGAGGGTTTGCTCTCGCCTGACATTGAAATGCCATCACATTTGTTCGGGGTAATCAAACATTCCCGTCAGGGAGATGCTCCTCAACTTTTGAACTGTGAAACGTCTAAGAACTCGTCTGGAAGGCATCATCTCAGTTTGCCAAAGGACCTTCACACAGGCCGCTATAGAATCGAGCCGGGACACGAAGTTCGCCTGAGCGATTTCGACCCGAACGATACCTCCGGTTTCGGAGGAAAAGATGAGGATGAACAGAAAGAGTCGAAGAAGCTCAACGAGAAACTTAGACAGCGAGAACACAAACAAGTCCCTGGAAAAGGAGAACTCACGATTTTTAACCGGAGCCATTACGAGGGCGTCCTTATCGAGAGAGTTCACAAGATCGTTCCTGAAGAGGTCTGGAGTCATCGGTACCGGCAGATCAACGATTTCGAGCGGTTACTCTCTGAAGAAGACACGACCATTCTCAAGTTCTATCTCCATATCGACAACGAGGAGCAGAAGAAAAGACTGCAACAGCGCTTAGACGATCCTTCCAAGCGGTGGAAGTTCAGCGGTGACGACCTTCCTGAACGAAAACTCTGGAAGGAATACATGAAGGCATACGAGGATGCGTTGAATAAGACCAGCACGGAATGGGCGCCTTGGTACCTCATACCAGCGAACCACAAATGGTACAGGGACCTTGTGGTCTCCCGCGTAATCGTCAAGGTGCTGGAAAAAATGAACCTACATTATCCAAAAATCGGCAAGAAAACAGTCCCCACCAGAATTGAGTAAACCAGATTTCCGACGCCAAAAAAAACATTCTTTTCTCGACCCCCGGGGGTGGTCTTTTTTCCCGTGCCCCGCCCTTCGTGAAAACACTCTGAATCCGCAACGACCCAAGAGCTTCACTATCACCCATAGACGGGCTGGTGCCGAGAGGCGTTGCCTAAGGCACGGGGCCTTCAAATAAGCGCCAGCTATGATTCTAGGATAAGTCTTCCCAGATGCGGACCCTCGTAGCTGAATGTAAGATTCCCTCGGCTCCCTCCCGGTACGAGGAGGTTGAGACCATGGCTGAGAGCATAGGCTACGAGGTAATCGACACGATCGTCCAGCACCGCAAAAACCTCCACCACACCTACTGCATCGGACCCGGAAAGCTGGAAGAGATCAAAATGCTCGTCGCCGAGAACGACATCGAAGCTGTCGTCTTCGCCAATACCCTCCCTAGCGCTCAGGTCTTCAAGATCCAGCGGGTCCTCGGCGGAACAGACATCAAAGTAATCGACCGCAACCTCCTGATCCTAGAGGTCTTCGACAAACGTGCCATGACCAAAGAGGCAAAGCTACAGATCGCGCTCGCTAAACTCCGCTACACATTCTCGTGGGGCAGAGAGTTCCTCCGACTCGAAGGCATTCTAGGTGGACAGGTCGGCTGGAGCGGACCCGGAGACTATCCATACCATGATTACGAGAGAACGGCCAAGAAACGGATCGCGAACATGGAAAAGGAACTAAGAGATCTCTACTCGAAAAAGAACCTGCTAAGAGACCACCGTCGAGAACGAGGCTTCCCCATAGTCGCCCTCGCCGGCTATACACAGAGCGGGAAAACCACATTCTTCAACCGCATGTCCGCCGAACACAAAGACACAGGGCTGGGACCGTTCACCACTCTGTCCACATTCGCGAGAAGAATCGACCAGAACAACGGTGGCGATAATTTCAGCTTCATACTCATCGACTCCATCGGCTTCATCGAAGACATGCACCCAACAATCCTCAAAGCATTCAACACAACCCTCGGCGAGATATCGAACGCGGACCTAATCCTCCTGTTCGTCGATATCAGTGAGGACCTAGAGTCAGTCTTTAGAAAACTCACGGCCTCAAAAGAGATTCTCACGAAGATAGCTTCCAAAGTTCCTCTGGTCATTTGCGCGAACAAAACAGATCTTTGCAACGACGAACGACTTGAGGAGGGGAAGAAACTGATCTCCCGAACATTCGAAGGCGTTCCACTCGTCGAGCTGAGCGCGTTGAAAGGAAACAATACCAAAGAGGTTGTAAACCAGGCCTACCGGCATCTAAACGGCGCCACCTCCATTGCACCAAACAGCTCTCTAGAGCTGCACTCCTCTCCATAGTAGATCCCGAGAAATCCTAAAATTCTTCAATGCTGTTAGTAGAAGAAGGGATGTTCTAAGTGGAATTAAGGAAACTTCAACGAACACCAGATGGAACCTACCTCGTCACCATACCCAAAGCGTGGGCCAAACGCGTCGGACTCGACCAAGGGTCCATCGTTTCCTACGAAGAACGACAAGACGGGAGACTCCTCCTATCCCCGAGAATTGACGAGGAAAGGCCCCCTCTCGAAGTCATACTGGAAGCATCTCCCTTCGTCAGACGAGAGATCATCGAACGATACCTTCTCGGATACGACATAATTCGCATCCAATCCAAAGACAGCCTATCCCCCGAGACAAGAGACGAAGTCCGCAAAACCACCAAACGCCTCGTCGGTCTGGAGGTGTTAGAAGAGGACGCGAAGAAGATCGTCCTACAATGCCTGATGGAACCTTCACTTCTCAACCCCGAACGCATCCTCCGACGGCTAGAAATGCTGTCCATGCCCATGCAAATAGACGCGGTCCAAGCCTTCGTCGAATCCAACACCGAACTTGCCAACGGAGTGGTTGAGAGAGATGAGGAGGTGGACAGATGGTACTTCCTCTTGGTCCGACTCGTCAGAGCCGCGATCGCCGATACGTATCTCCTTGAGAAGATTAAAGTCTCATCCGTCGACTGCTTAGACTTTCGCCTTTTAGCAAGCTATATCGAAACGTTCGCCGACTACTCAGTAACCGTAAGATTCTTGCGGAGGCTGAGACGAGCATTGCGAAGGCTCCGCGTCCCATGGTTAACCATCTCGTCGCAGCGCTCATAGCCCTGAATAGAATGTGCGAGGTCTCCGTTGACATATCAGACCTCACCATCACAAGGTAGGCCTTGAGTTCGCGATAACTGGATAAGCCGCCATCACCCGTTAGACGGTCTAGAAGGGTCGCCGGATGTCTGAAGAGCGGAAGAGGGCAATCGGCACTATACTGGAAGCAGGTTTCCAGATGGAAAGCGACGCCTTCAAGGCCCTCATGGAGATCAGCGCCGCCAGTCAGCTCGACCCACTCGTGAAGGAGGTTCTTCGGGTCGCCGGAACCGTAGAACCGCGCCCCGCGTCAATTAGCAGAGACCTTGTTCTCAGGGCTGCCGAACACCTGGACATTTCCGGAAAGAAGATGGAGACAGAACATGGTGGATTAGGGCGCAGGCGCCGTTTTGCGGAGGATCTTGAATCTCAACTAGAAGTTGTCTCGGACCCAACAGGCAAGCTCGGAACGACTGGCGCGTTCGATGATTTTCTCCACTACTTCAGAAACCGTTTCGACAAGATGAGCCTGCTCTTCAGGCAGAGAATGGACACGCGAAACGCCGGGACCATTTCTGATGCGTTGTCAGGCGGATCAAACGGGCGAGGTCGTTTCATCTGCATGGTTCTCGACAAGAGAGAGAAGGGCGATCGGATCTTCCTCACCGTTGACGACTATGAGGATGAAGCCACTGTCCTCGTTGGACGGCAGAACCCTACAGTATACGAAATGGCGAGGAAGATAGTCAGGGACCAGGTTATCTTCATCCAGGCCCGGAAGAGTGCGGGTCCCCTGCTGATTGCCGAGAGTATCGTTCTCCCTGAGATTCCGGATAGAAAGCCGGCCCACGCCAGCGAAGAGGTCTACGCCGCCCTTGTATCCGATGTTCATGTTGGGAGCAAGGTGTTTCTCGAGGACGCGTTCCGCAGGGTTCTAAGCTGGTTGAAAGGAGAGATCGGAACACCGAACCAACGTGAAGTCGCCGAGAGAGTGAAGTATGTTCTGATAGGGGGCGACCTTGTCGACGGGATCGGGGTCTATCCTCGCCAAGAGGCGGACCTAGCTATTCCTGACATATACGAGCAGTATCGTTTGGCAGCAAAGTTCGTCAGCGAGATCCCAGAGTACATGGATGTAGTTTTGATACCTGGAAACCATGACGCTGTGCGTCAGGCCCTGCCGCAACCTGCTATTCCGAAAGACTTCGCCGGACCCGTATATGACTCCCGTAAAATTGTCTCCTTAGGAGATCCCGCGGAGGTTCGCCTGCACGGGGTCAACTTTCTACTCTACCACGGAACCAGTCTGATGGATATACTAAGCGGAGTCCCGGGCCTCGACTACCAGCGACCGGTAGAGGTCATGGAGTACCAGCTGAAAGCCCGGCATCTATCTCCGGAGTATGGGAAGATGACGCCCCTTGGTCCTGAACATGAGGATTTCCTGGTAGTGGAGCGTGTCCCCGACGTTTTCACCTCGGGACACATTCACGTTTCGGGTGTTGGCGTTTACAGGGGAACAACGATAGTGAACAGTGGCGCGTGGCAGGGGCAGACTGACTATCAGAAACGGATGGGTTTAGTTCCTAAACCTGGAATCCTTCCCGTTGTTAACCTGAAGACCCTTGATGTCAAGATGATCAACTTCCAGTAATCCCTACTGACCCTCGACCGTTTGAAACCAGATTCTAACCCTACATACTGGGAGAAGATATCTACCCCCACCCCACGGTTTCCACTGCAAGTACCCAACTTGCTGGGGGTGTTATTGTAGCTTTTGAAAACTTACTGGCAAGGTTGAATTGCGTTCTAACGATTTATGTGAACCTGTACATTTTCCGGCACTAATTCATCTCAGATTCTGTACTTGGTAAAGGATTGAATTTTCTTGACGAGGCTCCTTCATGTCTCCAGAGGAAGGAGAGGGGTACGGGTCCGGGATCTACTACTCGCCAATTAGTTGAACAATGGCAGTTCTGTCTCGTGGTCTAACGTTGAGTTCTAGAAAGACGATTTGCTGCCAAGTTCCCAAAGCCAATTTCTTGTCTAGAAATGGCACTGACAGGTCCGGTCCTATCATGGACGCTCTAATGTGTGAATGTCCGTTGCCATCATGCCAACGATTCTCATGCTCGTAAGGCACTTCCTTTGGGGGCGAATCTTTCAAGGGCTATGGGGAAATCGGTCAAAAGTCCTGGCTCGCATTCGATTGTGGTTAGGGCTCCGGTTGATCCGGGCACGAACAGAGCGGCAATCCCATTTTTCAGCTTGGAAGAATCAACTATTATCTGGGTCTTGTCGGTGATGTCAAGAATTTCTCCTTCGCGGTGGGTCCGGAACCTCAACTCCTGAGACTCGACGGTCATGATCTCCCCGTCTGTTTCAGGCAAAGGAATTAAGAATGAAACCTAGCCCTTGCCTGACAGGTCCAAGGTCTTGTCCAAGGGAACCGGCCCCAAAGAGCTCTACGTGAAGAAAATCCGTAACGGAACAGTGATCGACCATATTTTGGCCGGCCATGCGCTGGACGTGCTCAAGATTCTAGGAATCCACGGCGGCGAAGGACACATTGTGAGTGTGGCGATGAACGTGATATCGAAGAAGCAGAACAAGAAGGACATCGTCAAGGTCGAGAATCGAGAGCTCAAGCCCGGTGAAGTGGACAAGATAGCCTTGATCGCTCCCAGCGCGACCATCAGCATCATTCGAGATTACGAGATAGCTGAGAAGACGAGGGTTAAGCTGCCTGATTCTATCAGGGGAATCGTTCGCTGTTCAAATCCTGCGTGCGTTTCGAATTCCGAGCCTGTTGAGCCAAAGTTTACCGTGGAAAGACAGGACCCTCTTCGACTTCGCTGCTACTACTGCGTTCGGATAATGGAGAAGACCGATGTTCTCAAACAATTCTAGCATAGAACTCTCACCGATGGAGCATGAAAAGGCGATTCAAGAGCTACAGACACTCTATAATGAAAAACGCGATGCTATCCAGAAGCGTCTCCAAGAATTCAAAGAGATTCTCGATCGCACCGATGACGATATCTTTGCTGAACTCTGCTTCTGCCTATTGACGCCGCAGTCATCCGCTAAAACTTGCTGGGCGGCAGTGTCCCGACTCAAGGAACGAAGTCTTCTCTTGAAAGGAGAGGCTAATGAGATTCAACCGCAGCTAAATGATGTCCGGTTCGGCGACAGTAAGGCGAAGTATATTGTCGGGGCCAGAGCAATGTTCACCAAAGATGGTAAGCTCTACCTCAAGGCCCATCTTTCTAGTTTCACAAATCCCTTTGAATTGCGGGAGTGGATGGTGGAGAACGTAAGGGGATTAGGCTACAAGGAGGCCAGCCATTTTCTCCGGAACGTCGGACTGGGGGAAGAGTTTGCGATTCTTGACCGACATATTCTGCGAAACCTCAAGAGGCTGGAAGTTATCCCTGAGGTGCCGGTCTCGATCACGAAGAAGCGTTATCTGGAGATTGAGGAGAAGCTCCGTCGCTTCTCGCGAGAGATAAGAATACCATTGGCGGATCTTGATCTCTTGTTCTGGTCGCGCGAAACAGGCTGGATATTCAAGTAGCTAGATGAACTATGGGGAAGATTGGTGTTATGGCAGACAAGGAGACAGCGATCTACTTCAAGCTCGGCGGGGTCAAGAACAGCTGGGTTGTGAAATCGGAAGATGAGGCGGTCAAGACGTTTGAGGACATCAAGAACAAACAGACAGTCTCGCTCGTCATCGTTACCGACACAGTCTTCGACTGGATCAAGGACAAGGTTGGACAGGGGAAGAAGGAGATCGAACTCCCACTGGTTGTATCGATACCCACAAGGCGCGGCAGCAAGTCCCAGGTTGACTTACTAGCTGATCTGATCAAGAGGACTGTAGGCGTGGAGATCAGAGTCCAATAGCGACCACCAAATCGCCGATAATCAGCCCTGATCTCGAATCTCGGACGCCTCCAGACTCTCGCCCGAGAATCGTTCGAGAAGAGGCAAAGAAATCTCGACTTTTCCCCTTGCTATCTAAGCCAGGATTACGCCCCGAATCGCCGGACTCGCCTAGAATCAGGGCCAGACAGAAAATCCTCCTATCAAAAAAAGTGGGGTATGTTTCAAGCGTCTCGCGTCGCATGAGCGGTTCCCGCAGAATCTGTTGCAATGATCGAGTTTTTGGTTTGTCCAGTTGAAATCATTGTACGAGAACCCTTAATTCCACTGGAAGCCGGCTCGCAGAAAACCGGACCGTTTCAGACTTGTCACAACAGGGATTGGATGTAATCTTCGAAAGAGTCCTGTCAGGAGGAGAAGTCTTCCGCGACAGAAACCTTCTCAGGCACGACTACATGCCCGCGACCCTTCCGCACCGGGAGGAGCAGATCCGGCGCCTTGGATCCGTGCTCGCTCCCGCCCTAACAAAAGACCGAGTATCGAATCTTTTCGCTTATGGCAAGACTGGAACAGGCAAGACAATCGTGACCAAGTTTGTTCTCGATCGTCTACAGCGGAAGGCTCGGGAACACGGACGAGCTCTCGATACGAGCTACGTCAACTGCCGTCTCGCAGGAACAAACTATAGAGTCATCGCCGACCTCTGCAGATCTCTCGGTCGAGAAGTCCCATTCACAGGACTCGCGGTAGGAGAGCTCCTAGACCGGTTCCGAAGCGCCCTCCAATCCCGCGGCTCCGCCTTCCTCGTCGTCTTGGACGAGATAGACGCGTTGGTGAAGAGGAGCGAAGACGACAGCCTACTTTACGAGCTAACCAGGATAAACGAGAAACTGACCGACGGCTGGATCGGGCTCATAGGAATTTCCAACGACCTTCACTTCAAAGACTTCCTAGACCCGAGAGTCCTCAGCTCGCTAGGAGAGGAAGAGGTCGTGTTCAAACCCTACACCTCAGACGAACTATATGACATTCTAAAGGAGCGAGCAGAACTCGCCTTTCGCTCCGGAGTTCTTGATGAAGGCGCTCTCCACCTCTGTGCTGCATTGGCCGCAGGAGAACACGGTGATGCGCGACGCGCGCTCGATCTTCTCAGAGTAGCCGCCGAGATCGCCGAAAGATCACGCGAGCTAAGAGTCGAAGAAAACCATGTCCGAGAGGCACAACAGAAGGTCGAACATGACCGCGTCACGGAGGCCCTGTCATCGCTCCCCCTCCACTCCCGGATACTTCTGATCTCCGTCATGCAGCTCGAGAAAACACGAAAGGAGAGTTCTGTCACAGGCGACGTGTACGAGGTGTATAGAGAGCTGTGCGCTGCAGGCTCGGTTGAACCTCTCACTCAGAGGAGAGTCAGCGGGTTGCTCAACGAGCTGGACATCATGGGCGTTCTAAACGCGCGCGTAGTAAGCTTCGGCAGGTACGGTCGTACAAAGAAGATCCGGCTCGGCGTAGAAGCTCGATCAGTCACCGCTTCGTTCAGCGGCGATGAGATGGTTCGGGGACTTCTGGGCTATGCTCCACGGAGCGTCCTCAAACATCAAACCAGTCTCTAGATGTATCGGGATAGATGATGGACCGTTTCCGCCGAAAACGGATAATAGGGTCAGGCATGCTCCTCTCCTAGCTGTCTGGCTGAAAGGGCCTCATCTACATCAGCTCAGGACTGAACGGATCACCGTTGACGGATTGGACGCAACCAGAAAGACCGAGCTCCTTCTCAAAGGATCCGGGCACATTCCAGTCTTGTTATCAGGCGTGACGTTTGGAGGTTTCAACCTCATCGACCCTTGGAAGATCCAGAAATTGTGCAAAGCACCGGTAATCGTGGTTGTTGGTTCCCGGCCGGATAACAGGGCTGTGAAGCGTGCCCTCTCCAGACACTTTCCAGATTGGAAGAAGAGATGGAGTCTGATCGAGTCACTCGGCCGGTTATACAAAATCCGGACGATGGCTGGTGAAGGTCCAGTGTTTTTTGAACGGTTCGGCTGTTCAACTCGTGAGGCCGGGTTGATCCTGAAGACTTCGGCGTTCGTCTCGCGGATGCCTGAACCATTGCGCGTTGCGGGAATCCTCGCTAGAGGTCTGTTCTCTTCGGAACCTCCTAGCTAGGATTCTAGTTACAGGAAGCTTTAGTCGTCCCGTTGAGGTTGCTGTGGACAGTCGACGAAGAGTTCATGGATTTTGTATTGGTGAGTTTGGGCATGACTGGAAAAAAGGCCAAAAGAGAAAACCAGCTGAGCGATTACTTCCGCAGACGGTGTTGCAATTACGAAAACTTCACCTGCGACCGGGTTTGGGAGTGCGCTTTGTGCGCACGCCAATCGGTGAAGGTTGAGCCGATAATGGAGGACGTTGAGTCGGCTACGGTGACTACTCGGAGGAGGTGAGTTGAATGGAGACTTTGAGAGAGGAAGAAGTTCTACGCCTTGAAGAGGCACTTCTGAGGAAGATGGAGGATAGGCTTACCCCTCTGATGGAGCAGGCCGCACGGGACGCCGCGCGAATGGCAATGCAAAGACTGCGGTTGGATATGATGGCTCATATCAGTAGGCATGAGGAGACGATCCAGCGGCTCGCCAAAGCGGCATTGGCTGCTAACCATATTCCAAGATAGGTGCGTGTTTCCAGTCCCTCATAGACGATGGAGGCAATGACTGTCCAGTCGCTGCGACGCAAGCTTGGGCGATCCTGGGAAGTGGTAGGAGAAGTTCAGCTGCCTCTATGCATTCTTGCACGTAGGGCAGAGCGGAATCTTGTTTACGATCCCTTTTGTCACAACACAGTCAGTGCAAAGATGCTTGCGGCAGGAGTTGCATGTTCTCTCATGTTCAGTACAAACGGTCCCACCACAGACCTCACAGATCGCTCTGGACTTGTGATCGCAAAGCGAGCACTTCTGAGTGTCGTCCCAGATCATTTTCCCAGTGGCTGCTTGGAGAATCTTCCGATAGGACTTGCC